>Ga0164241_10001300_pt1 | contig 31983 bp, 25 predicted proteins | sample OricomyardsoilBY_FD_108780 | JGI IMG/M metagenome (GOLD analysis project Ga0164241, IMG submission 108780) | Backyard soil microbial communities from Emeryville, California, USA - Original compost - Back yard soil (BY) | ecosystem: Environmental > Terrestrial > Soil > Unclassified | place: USA... | reverse complement strand
GCTCTCAAGGAGGCTCTGCGGGATGGTGTTGTTAGTGGCACCTCGCCCAAGGGGCGTGGGGGTTAGGGGGGTGGGGGGAGGGGTAGGGTGCCCACCGCGGGGGGACGCGGCGGCGAGGTGCCACTTCAACCATAACCCCCTCATCAAAGAACACAAGGGGCGCTCGGGGCGACGCCACGCTTTTTCAAGGGCGCGGGCTTTGGGCCGGGCAGTTTGGGTGGGGCGCTTCCGCTTTGGGTTCGGTGGGCTCGAGCGGCGACGTCCGGGTGAGACGGAAAACTACATCTCGCGAGACGTTTGAGGGGAGCTCCGGGAATAGCTCGTAAATCTCATGGTTTTAGCCGCCGCGTGCAGTGCTTTTGCAACACCCTCGCAGGACACGACGCGGCGCGGCCCCGCTGTCGCCGGCGGTCGGGGCAGGAAACCCCGACCGTCTGTTGACAGTGATCGAGACTTCTCTAGGATGCCGCCGCCTGAACCCCGACACCGCATGAATACGCTGGTTCCCTAGGTGATCTGGCGCATTTTTTTGGAGGCCTGATGGCTACCGACGTGATGATTGAAGCGACTGGGCTGACGAAGAGATTCGGCTCAACGCGCGCACTGGACAAGGTGAGCTTCGAAGTGAGGAAGGGTGAGGTCGTGGGCTTCCTGGGGCCGAACGGCGCCGGCAAGTCGACCACGATGCGCATCCTCACGTGCTTCACCTCGCCGACCAATGGGACGGCCAAGGTCAACGGGTTCGACGTGTTCGACGACCCGCTCGGCGTTCGCAAGAGCCTGGGCTACCTGCCTCAGCGCGCCCCGCTGTACGCCGACATGACGGTGTACGACTACCTGCACTTCGCGGCGCAAATTCGCGGGCTCGACGAGTCGAAGTTCAAGAGCCGCCTGAAGAAGGTGATCGAGGTTTGCGGGCTGGCGCAGTCGCTCGGCAAAGACATCTCGACTCTGTCGCACGGGTACCGGCAGCGCGTCGGCTTGGGCCAAGCGCTGATCCACGACCCGCCAATCTTGATTTTGGACGAGCCGACCAGCGATCTCGATCCGAACGAGAAGGCCGAAGTCCTCAAGTACATCAAAGAGATCGGTAAAGATCGCACGATTTTACTGTCGACCCACAACCTGGGCGAGGTCGAAGAGGCCTGCGCCCGAGCCATCATCGTGAGCAAGGGCCGCGTCGTCGCGGACGGCCAGCTCGACGACATTCGCGCCAAGACCGGCCGAGTCCGCTACATCGTCACCATCGACGAGAAGCGCGCCGAGGCAGGCTCGAAGGCGCCCGGCGCCAAGGAAGTGGACGAAGCCTTGCACAAGCTGGCCGGCGCGAGCGCCATCCGCGAGCTGCCGACGGACGAGAGCGCGCACAAGTTCGAGCTCTCCGGTCCGCACGACGGCGATCTGCGGGCGGAGATTTTCCGCCTGATCGTCGCCAAGAATTGGACGCTGTTGGAGCTGCGCAAAGACGCGCAGAGCCTCGACGCGGTGTTCCGCGATCTCACGCGCGGCGACGAGAAGCTCGATCGCGGCGTCGATTGGGACAGCGGCGAAGAAGACGAGGATGACGAAGAAGACGATGACGAAGACGACGCGCCGCGCAAGCCTGTCAAGGCCGGCGCCTCGAAGTCCGTCGACGATGACGAAGACGAGGATGACGAAGACGAGGATGACGAAGACGAGGATGACGAAGACGAGGATGACGACGCCGGCGCGCAAAAGCCGCAGGGGAAGGGCTGAGCCATGTCGCCGATGCTGATTATCGCCAAGCGCGAGTTTCGTTCGTACTTCGATTCACCTTTGGCTTACGTGGTCATCTGCCTGAGCTATTTGGTGCTGGGCGGGTTCTTCTTCGTGGGCGTGGGCGGCGGCTTCTGGCAAATCGACCGCGCGTCCGTGTCGCGCTTGTTCGAGCTGGCGCCGTACGGCCTCGCCTTCTTGGTCGTGCCCGTCGTCACCATGCGGCTAATCGCCGAAGAGAAGCGCAGCGGCACGCTCGAGATGCTGATCACGCTGCCGGTCAAGGATAGCGACGTGATCATGGGCAAGTACCTGGGTGCCATGGGCATGCTGATGGTGCTGGTGCTGACCACGGCCGTGTATCCGCTGGTGATGTTCTGGAAGCCGTGGAATTTGGGCCCCCTCGACACGGGGCCGGTATTTGCCGGCTACCTCGGACTGGTCTTGTTCTGCGCCGCGGCGGCGGCCATCGGTCTCCTGCTCAGCTCGCTGACCGAGAGCCAGTCGATCGCGTTCTTCTTGACCGTGTTCGTGTTGATTGTGTTGTGGTTGACGGGCTCGCTCGCCCGCTGGGCGGGTGGCTCTTTCGGCAACGTTCTCAACTTCATCGCTTTCGATTCGCGCTACTCGGGCTTTTCACGCGGCCTGATCGACACGCGCGACATGGTGTTTTTCCTTTCGGTGACGGCCACTTGCTTGGTCGTTTCCTTCCGCGCGCTCGAGCGCAGAAAGTGGGCGTGAGCCGTGGCAACGCAAGATCAGAAGCGGAAAGCTGCTACCCAGACCGGCCTGTACCTGGCCGTGATCATCGCGATCGCGGTCGTGGCCAACATGCTGTCGTTCAAGGCTTACTCGCGCTTCGACACGACCATCAACGAGCGCTTCACCCTGAGCAAGGGCAGCGGACGCTTGCTCGCTTCGCTCAAGACGCCGATCCAGGTCGACGCCTACATCAAGACGGGTCTGCCCCAGCTCGACGCCTTCGTGCGCGACTTGACGGACCTGTTGCAGGAGTACGAGCGCGCCGGCAAAGGTAAGTTCAAGTTCACGCTGATCGAGCCGAACACCGACGAGCTACGTGAGCAGGCCAAGGAAGCCGGCCTCACCGAACAGCCGTTCGGCGAGATGAGCACGACCAGCGACGACCAAGCAGCCATCGCGCAGGGCTACTTGGGCCTCGTCTTCAAGTACGGCAGCGAAAAAGACACCATCCCTGCCCTGCCCTATCAAAATGGCGGCGACGGCCTGGAGTTCTGGATCACCAACAAGATCAGCGGCATTCGCGCCAAAGCCGACGACATCAAATATCGCATCGGCGTCGTCACCGGTAAGGACGAGATCAAGCTGAGTGACGCGAACCTGGTGCCGAAGCAGGGCCAGGGTCAGGGCGGCCCGTCGCTGAAGGGCATCCTCGAGCAGGCGTTCCCCTTCTACAAGGTGGAAGACCTGGACCTGAAAGGTGGCGCCAGCCCCATCGACAAAGAGCTGACCGGCATCATCATCACTCAGCCGCAGAAGGACTACGACGAGAAGGAGCTGCGGCGCATCGACGAGTTCTTGCTGCTCGGCGGCAAATCGTTGGTCGTCTACGCCTCGGCCGTCAACCTGAAGCCGAGCGACGGCTCCTTGAGCGCGACGCTCAACACGCACGGCATCGACAAGCTGCTCGACGGCTACGGCATTCACATGAACAAGGACGCCGTGCTCGATCATGGCTCGCAGTTCCGAGTTCAGGTGATGACCCAAGGCGGTCAGCCGACGTGGCTGCGTCATCCGGGCATCGCGTACGTTCGCGTCGACAGTGGGGCGGACGAGAAGGTGAAGCCGCTGGATACGGGCTTTGCCGCGTTCTTCCGCATGCAGGAAGCGATGTTCCCCTTCCCTTCCAGCTTGGACCTCAAACGCGAGAAGCAACCCGCCGACGTGAAGCTGGAAGCGGTGGTGCGAACCACCGAGGAAGCCAACGTCGAAACGTCCGATACGATCGACATGAAGCTGCGCGATCAGTGGCGCGTCAAATCGAAGCAGGCGGTCCGCGTTCTGTCGGCCTATGCCGACGGCAAGCTGAAGAGCGCCTTTGCGGGCAGCCCGATGGAGGGCATCGCCCCGCCCGAACGTGCTCCTCAACCGTCGCGGGTCCTGGTGGTGGCGTCGGGCTTGTTCCTGACCAATCCGTTCGCCTATGCCGGCAACGGTCCGGACCTGGGCGGACAGTTCGCCATGTTCGGCGCCGTCGGCGGTGATCCCAAGCTGCTGGCGTTGGCCCAGCCGTACACCAAATTCCTCACGTCGACGATCTTGTCGCTCAAGAACACCCTCGATTGGATGGCGGGCGACGCGGACTTGGTTGCCACCAGCGCCAAGCTCCTCGGCGATCCGAGCCTGTCGTATCGCGACGTCTCCAAGGCGAAGGCGAAGGGCGAGGAGACCGAGGAACAGGAAAAGAAGCGCGACGAAGAGAACCGCACTGCGCGCAAGCGGCAGCAACGGAACATCCAGTGGTTCTTGATCCTCGGCATGCCGGCCGCGTTCGGCGCGTTCGGCGTCTTCCGCTGGCGCTCCCGCCAGGCGAAGCGCGATCTACTCAAGGCCTGAGCACTAGTTCGGAATTCAGAGCGAGACACAGAACATGGCAATGAACACCGAAACGAAGCTCTACGTAGCGCTGGGCGTGCTCGGCGTGCTCGGCGGCGGACTCTACCTCCAGAACAAGAAAGAGGCCGAGACCACCGCCAGTCACACCCTGGGCGGGCAGGCCGCGACGCTGCCGAAGATCGACATCAAAGACGACGACATCAAGGCGATCGACAAGATTGTCCTGAACAAAGCCGGCGAAGATGGCGGCGCCCCCGTCGACATCGAGCTCACGCGCACGGGCGAAGACTGGAAGCTGACCAAGCCAGTCGACGCCAAGGCCAACCAAGCCAACGTGAAGTCACTGCTCGAAAACCTCAAAACCTTGAAGGTTTCCGAGCAGATCGACGCCAGCACCGCCGGCTACGCCAAGTACGGCGTGGCCGACGACAAGGGCCTCCACGCCGTGTTCAGCAAGGGCACGGGCGTGGTGCTCGACGCACGTTTCGGCGAAAACGGTGGGCGCGGGCAGATGACGCGCTTGGCCGGCAAGGAAGGCGTGTTCGCGGTCAAGGGCTACTCCAGCTACTTGTATGCGCGCGACGTCAAGGGCTGGCGCGACCTCACGCTGTTCAAGTTCGAAGAGGGTGACGTGACCGCCGCCACCATTCAGAACGAGCACGGCAGCTTCAGCTTCACCAAAGACGGTGACAACTGGAAGGGTAAGTTCGAAAAGCCGAAGGGCGCGAGCGAGCCGATCAAGGACTTCGACGACGCCAAGGTGAAGGACTTCGTTCGCGCGTACAAGGCGCTCAACGCCGACGGCTTCGCCGACAAGGGCAAGACGCCGAGCGACGTCGGGTTGGAGAAGCCGCTGGCCACGGTTCAGCTGACGTTGAAGGACGGCGCCAAGCGCGACGTCAGCGTCGGCGCCACCGCCGAGGGCTCCAGCCGCTGGGTCAAAGTCAGCGGTAGCGACGAGATCTGGAGCATCAGCAGCTGGGCCGCCGACTGGGCCATGGCTGAGGAAAAGAAGTTCCAGAAGGAAAAGGACAAGGACAAGGACAAGGACAAGAAGAAGCCGGAAGGCCCCAGCGCCGGCGGCGGGATGGCGCCCGGCATGGCCAATCCGCACGGCATGGGCGAATAAGCCCGAGTCTGGGCTATAACGGGAGGCATGCGGGCGATCGCCAGCTGCCTCCCGTTGCTGTTTTTGTTGGCGGCGGGGTGCGCGCGCAAGCTACCGGGTCCGGCCGAGTGCCGCGCCGTCGCGCTCGCGTCGCTCGGCGTCGAGCAAGACACGCCGGCGGGCGCGCTCGCGGTACACCCGCGGCTCGCCGCCCAAGCCGAAGAGATCACGCATCGTTGCCTCACGACTCCGTGGGACTACCAGTTGCTGAACTGTTTGGGCACGGGTGGCAGTAGCCGCTTCTGCCTGAGCCGTTTCGAAGCGCGACGGTTGGGCGCACGGTAGGCGCGCCTGGGAATGTCGGCTCCGATCACTCGATCGGATTGTCGATCATGATTTGGAGCAGGGCTTGCTTGTCGTGGTCCTTGGCGAGCTGAACGAAGCCTTCGTCCCAGCTCTGCGGTAGGCCGACCGCGGGAATGCGCTGCTTGGCGTCCTTGAACGCCGAGTAGATGCTCTGCGCCATCGGATCCAAGCCCTTATTGGGCACGTTCAGCCGCACTGGGCTCGAGCCCTTGTATTCGTTGAACGCCACTTGGCCTGCCGGCGACGCGATGGTCTTGACCCAATCGAGCGCTCCCGCCTCGTGCTTGGCGCCGACCGGAACCGCGAACACATCCATGCCGTACACGAAGACGCCGGCGGCGTCGGGGCTGTTGACCACGCCAAAGTCCACGTCGGGCGTCGCGCCGACCTGCATCAAGTAGCCCTTGGCCCAGTCGCCGTGAATGAACATACCCGCGGTGCCGTCCTTCAGCGCGTCGGCGGCTTGCGTCCAGCCGAAGCCCTCGACGGCGGCGCCTTCGACGTCGATGTAGTCGCTCAGCACTTGGTCGAGCACGTCGATCGACGGCATCATCGCCGCTTCATCGACGGGCTCTTTGTCGACGATGTACTTGACGAAGTCGTCGGGGCCCATCGTGCCGAGGGCCAAGGCGATGAAGACCTTGTCGATGATCCAACCCTGCGAGGTCGAAATCGCCAGCGGCGTCACGTTGGCTTCCTTGAGCTTGGCGCACACGTCGAGAAACTCGGCCATCGTTGTCGGTGGCTCGAGGCCGTTGTCGGCGAAAACGCTCTTGTTGTAAAAGAGACCGTTTTCACGGTGAATGTTGACGGGCACGGCCATGTAGTGGCCACCGACCGTGACGTCACGCAGCGCTTCGGGCGCCAAGTCGTCGATCAAGCCTTGCGCCTCGAACAGATCGTCGAGCGGCTGCAAGAGACCGGGCGAGTCCGCGATGTAGCCTTGCTTCAGCTCGAAGGCGTTGGTTTGAAAGGCGTCAGGAGGATCTCCGTTTTCCAGACGACCCCTCAGAACCGACTTGGCTTCCATACCACCACTGATGACCTTGGGATCGGTCGCGGCGTTGTAGATGCGCTCGAGCGGATACTCGTGGGTGTGCAGGTCCACCAGCGACTGCAGCGCCTCGGCCTCGCCGGGAGCCGTCCACCACGAAAACACCTCCACCTTCACCGTCTCAGCGGTAGTACCGGTTCCGCCTGCGCCGTCCGCCTTCGCCTCGTCGTCGGAGCCGCAACCGGCAGCCAAGAAGGCAAATCCCAACAGCGCGCAAGACCCGAACGACATCAGCTTCATTTCAATCCTCCTCTTACAAACACGACAACGTACCGATTACGTGGTGACGTAAGGCGAAATTGCTGATTCGCCGGCAAATAGGTGCGCGCGTGTGAGAGAGGCGCCCTTCGGATCTTATCGTGACCCTTAGGGCCCGCGAATGGCTAAGTCGGTCGAAGATCGTGGTCGAGGCGCCCGGATGGCGAGGCGCGACGAAGGCGCATACTGCAGTAGGAAACGAGGAGCAACGAAGCCAGGCGGGTCGGTGCGCATGGGGGTGAAACGAAGCTTCATCTAGTGTGACCTTCCTTGAACGACGGCACGAAGTGCGTACGGCGTGAGCTATCGAGTCTTGAGGGAGCGAAAAGATCGGTCTCGTGCGCGAGCGTGCGTGCCGGGCTCGCGCGCCGTGTCAGCTGGCGGCGGCGCGCGGAGCGCCGTGGGCCACGGGCCGGAGCGGCCAGCGAAAACGCACGAACCAACTGGTGCCGATACCTTTGGCCGAACGCACTTCCAGCCGCCCCTGCATGCTGCGCACGCGCTCACGAAACGACGCCATGCCCACGCCACGGCCCGAAACGTCGTCCGCGTTGTCGCGCGTCGTCACGCCTTCGGTGCACAGCGCGTCGAGCAGCTCGGCCTGGCTGGTGTGGGGCAGGCCCAGCGCCTTGGCCTTGTCGGCGACGCCGAGCCAATCGATGCCGCGTCCGTCGTCGGTGATCTCGAAGCTCAGCAGCTCGCCGTCGAGCCTGGCCTTGAGGGTCAAGATGCCGTGGGCGGGTTTGCCGAGGGTGAGGCGCTCGCTGCCGGGCTCGAGCCCGTGATCGATCGCGTTACGGATGACGTGCACCAGCTCGCCGAAGAACGGCGCCCATTGCTGGGGGTCGAGCCGCACGTCCTGACCGTCGACCTCGAGCTCGATTTCGCCTTTGCCCAAGCGGCGCGCCAACGCCCGCCCTTGCTCACCGAGGCGCAGCAGCGCTTTTTGCGCCGGCTCCAGCTGCCAACTGAGCAGCTGGCGCAGCACGTCGGACTGGCGATCGGTGCTGGACAGCCGCGAGATCAGCGCCGCGTACTCGGTCTCGGGTACTTCGATCATGCGCTCGCCGCTCTTTCCGACGAACGTCGCCACGTGCATGGTAATGGCCGTCCAGCGCGAGCGCAGCTCGGCCAGGGTGCGCTGAGTCATGCTCGCCTCTTCGGCCAGCTGCGCCTCGAGCGTGTGACACAGCTGGGCGACGACGGTGAGGCCCATCACCCCCGCGTTGCCTTTGAGGGTGTGCAGGGTGCGCTTCAACGACGAAGGGTCGGCGGTCGCGGAAGGCGACACGATTTGATTGACCATGGCGGTGGCGTCTTGCAAAAAACTCGTGAAGCCGCTGCGGTCCAGCATCAGCTTCTTGAAGCCCTGCATCAGCTCGCCGTGCTCGGCTTCTTCGCGTTCGCGCGCCAAGCGGTCGGTGACGTCCGCTACCACCATCAGCAGGCCTTCGAGCTCGCCGTCACGATAGAACGGCAGGTAGCGAAAGCTCCACGTGCGCGAGCCTTGCGTCAGCTGCTCCGGCATCTGCGCCAGGCACACCTCCAACGGCATGAAGCCGTCTTCGATTTGCGACCACGCGAGCCGAAACGCCACCGCGAAAGATCGCGAAAAGTGGCCAATGTAGTCCCAAAACGGCTGCGACCGTTCGGAGCCACCGAACCACTGGCTCACGATCGCCGAGCGCTCGCCCGCCATCACACCTTGCGGCGACAGGTTGATGAAGCCTTGGTCGACGTTGTCGAGCACCAAGCGCATGTCGCGGTTCTTCAGCGCCAACTCGGCGGTGCGCTCTTCGACCTTTTGCTCCAACGTCCGGTTCATCTGCTCGAGCGCGCGATACGAGCCGTCGAGCTCGTCGACCATGCGATTGAAGGACGCGCCGAGCACGGACAGCTCGTCACCCGACGTGATGGCTACGCGCACGGCACGGTCACCGGCGGCCAGCGCCTCGGCGGCCTTGGTCAGGGCGCCCACCGGCTGGGTGATGTGCACGGCTTGGGCCCGGCTCAGCACCAGCCCCAGCCCCGTGACCAAGCTGACCAGGCCGACCACCAACGACACCGATCGCCACAGGCGTGAGTCGGAGTCGCGTTTGGCGCGGGCCAACGCCTCGTGCATGCGAGCCGTCGAGAGCCCGTAGCGAATGGTGCCGAGCGCCTCGCCATCTTCGCTCGCCACCGGCACCGCGACCTCGAGCAAGTCTTGCCCGAGCCGGGTGACGCGCTTGACGCTGACCGCCTTGACCAGCAGCTCTTCTTCCGCCAGCCCGAGCGCGCGCCAGGCGTCCTTGTCGGGCGGCTCGGCCTTGTCCACGGCGTCACCGCGCTGGCTCTTGGCCAGCGTCATGTGCTCGCTGTTGACGAACACGCCGTACACCAGGTCCTGGTCGTCGTGGACCGCGCGCTCGACCAGCCGCTGCATGTCGAGAAACGCGTTGTCGAGCGCCAGGCTGCGCAAGGCCAGGGCATGGTTTTGGGTCAGCACCTTGCCCTTGCTGATGATGCCGTCCTGAATGTGGCCTTGCACGGCCGAGAAGTGCTCGGCCGAGGCCTGCGCGCTCATCAAGACGACGATGGCCGTCGTCGACAGCGCCATCAGGCTGGAGACGATCAGCAGCAAGCGCACGAACTTGCCGCGCAAGCTCGTGCCCTTGAGCGGGCCGGCGGCGCTCATCGCTCCAGCACCTTGTCGACCTGAGCGAGCGCGCTCGGGCGGAGAGCAAAGCGTTCACGAGCCTGAGTCAAGTCGACGGTGGTGGTGGTGGAGAGCGGCAGCTGGGTGGCGCCCGAGCTCGGCAACGTCCAGTCGTTGTCGGCGATGTCGAGCATGAGGTTGGCGGCCTGGGTACCGAGCGCGGTGTGATCGGGCAATACCGCAAACGTGCCGAAAGATTGACTGGGTGAGACTAGCGAGGCCGCGCCCACGATCGTGGGCACCCAAGGTGGCTCGTTCAAGCCGTGAAGCCAGCCGTCCGCCAGCAAGCGGGGGGTGAGCAAGCGGTCGTCGTTCAACACCCAAATCGCGTCGCAACGCTGCTTGAGACGCCGCAGCGCGCGCTTGATCTCGGAGGCGTTCGGGCTCTGGCTGACCTCTTCGCGGATGACCGCGGTCTGCTCGCGATTGGCGAGCGCGGCTTGACGACGCACGAACCCCGACAACGCGCCGCGATGCACGACCCCGATGCGATCGATGGGCGTGGCGATCAATTTGCGCAAATTGGTCACGACCGTGATCAGCGGCACCTCGTAGCTGATGCCGGTGGCAGCGCGCAGGTGGGCGGGCGTGCCCTCCAAGAACGAGCTCATGACGATCACGGAAGGGGGAAAGGCCGTATGCTGGGCGTGGGCCTGGACACGCCGATAGCCATCGACGGTCGGGTTGTTCATCAGCACCAAACCTGCCGGGCGGTAGCGTTCGATGCCGCGAGCGATGGTGGCGCTGGCGTCGCCGCCCTCCGTGCGCAGGGCGATCAGCTCGAATTCCCGCGAGAGCTCGTCGGACAGCCCTCGCCAAACTTCGCTAGTTTGACGAGTTTCGGGCATGCAGACCAGCACCGAGCGCGAGCCCGGCTTGCGGCTACGCGTGGAGAAGAGAACGGCGTCCCGGCTCGCGCCGACGCGCTCTTCCTGCCCTGTCGAACAGCCGAGCGCGGCCAATGCGGGCACGCCCACGATGAATGATCTTCGGGTCAGCGCCATTCTTCGACTCCCAAGAGCTTCGAAAGATCTTTCGGCATCTTGCCGAGCGTAGCCAGCACCGCCGCGGCGCCCGCGCCCCGGCTGGCCGCCGCCGGCAAGGCTACCGTCTGGTCGAGGTCCCGCCCGGCGAGGGCAAGGCGGCTGGCCGCGCGCAGATCGCCCACGAGCCGCGATGGCAGCAGCACCCCTTCGACGCGTTGCACCTGCAGCAGCGGCAGCAAGTCTTCGATCTTGGTCACGCGCTCCACGCGCGCCTGCTGACCGACCAAGCGCCGCACGAACTTATTGGTGCCCTCACGGCCGAGCAAATCCAAGGCGCCAACCGAGGCGACTTTGCCGGCTTCCGGTGGAGCGCCGGTGCCGACCAGCGCGTAGCGCTCGTCGGCCGTGCCGTGGGCGAACCCGCGCAAGACCGGCGTGAGGCCGTTGGCCGCGAGCACGATAGGTAGGCTGAGCACGGCGTCTGGCGCATCTTGTAAGGCTCGCTCGAAATCTGCCGCGCGCCCGACCGCGGTCGTGGCGACTCCAGGCAGACCTGCGCTCAAAAGGCTCTGAAAAGCCCTCTGCTTAACGGCTACGTGCAGGTAGACGAGCAACTTACCCATGGGGCAAGGGAGTGGCGAAGACGAAGGAACGGAGGCTCATTCAGCAGCACCAACGAACAGCAGACAGGGTCGAGCGGCGGCGGCGCGGCGAATGCCTCGACCCTTCGTTGTACGACGCTCTAGTTTTTATGTTAAGCAATTAAGTCCCACGCCACCGCTGCCGTCGTGCAGTTGAGTACGCGCAAGTACGCTTGCTCGGTCGTGCCGGCTCGCCCCGATTGCGACCGGCGGTCGAGTTGCCGCGCGCTCTGTCGCTCTGTCGCTCTGTCCCACATGCCCCCACCAAAACGCGAGCGCCTTAAGAAGTTCGTGCGGCTTCTGCCCGCTATCCCGTACTGGACAGTTGGCTTTGGCGTCCTGCCCGCTCTCACATGAAGGTTAACCTAGGAACGCTTACGCTGGCGTTGTCCGGGCTGGTCGCGGTCAGCATCACCGTTCCCGCCGCTGCTGCCGACGCCGGCGATGCGCCCAAAACGGCCGCCGCCGACGGCGAAGCCGTGAGCGATTTGGACCTCGTGAAGCTGCTCAACGTCGAGGTCTCGACGGCCAGCAAAACGGCGGAAAGTGTAGAAGATGCGCCCGCTGTCATCACGGTCGTGACCCGAGAGGAAATCCGGCGCTGGGGCTATCAGAGCGTCGCTGAGGTCCTGTCCCACACCGTCGGCTTTTATCTGATCGACGATCATATTTTGCCGAATGCCTCGGTGCGGGGCGTCAGCGGAGGCCTTGGGGCGGAAAGCGGAGACATCAAGGTGATGATCGATGGGCGCTCGGTCGCCTATCGAAGCACCTCTGGCAACTGGTTGGGTGTCGAGCTCGTTCCGCTCGAGGCGGTCGAGCAGATCGAGATCATCCGTGGACCCGCCTCCGCACTCTACGGTGCCGACGCATTTCTAGGTGTCGTGAACGTCATCACCACCGCTCCCGACGCGGTGCGGCCCGTTCGCGCCCGGCTCGCGGTGGGGCTGACCGAGGCGAACCCGGCCACGCGCTTTGACGTAGCGAGCGGCGCGCAATTCGGAAAATTCGACCTGCTTTTGGGCGCGGCGGGCGAATACGATGATCGCTCGGGCTTGTCGTTGCCGGCCGAATCGCCGGCGCCGACCCTGCCCGTTGGCGTGGGTGATCGCCGGACTACGCTCGACCTACGACGTCGCTCGCTCGCGCTCATGGGCAGGCTCGGTTACGCGGGCGAACGCGGCCACGTGCGCGTCAGCGCCCATGCTTCGGGTCTGTCACGCGGAGGCGATCTGGCTCACTGGGCCCAGTTGACCGGCACCGGCGATGGCAGTCGGGGCACCAAGGCGGCGCTCGGGCAACTACGCCTCAACGTGGACGGTCTGCTCAAAGCGTCGCAAACCTTCGATTTGGCCCTACAAAGCACGTATTTTCAGGGTGGGGTGCTGCCGCAAGATCGCGTCGAGATCGGCAGCGATTTATTCTACGTCGAGCGACACCAAGCTTATCGCGGCGTCGACTCGATGCTGGAAGCCCGCTTCACGCCGTCCCCGCGGTTCAGCCTGATCACCGGTGTCGAGTCCCTTTACGACCACGAGACGGTCGGCGCGCCCGAGCGCATCAACCGCGCCAGCGGCGAGACGGTGTTGTCCAGCGGCGAAGATCGCAGCGTGGACCTGCGGAACCTGGGCGCATACGCCAGCGTGAACTACAAGCTGCTGGACCCTGGCTTGAAGCTGACCGGCGGCTTGCGCTACGACCGTCACAGCGCGTACGGCTCACAAGTTACGGGCCGCATCGGCGCCACCTCGCGCCTGTCGTCGTCGGTCGTGGCCAAGCTGCTGTACGGTAGCGCATTCAAAGCGCCGTCCCCGTACCTGTTGTATGCGACGCCGCTGCGTCCGGGTGACGTGGTCGGTAACGAGCGGCTCAATCCGCAGCTGGTCAAGACCGCCGAGTATCAAATGTCGTGGGTGCCGGCGCGCCGCTTCGGTATCACCTCCGGCGTCTCGTACAGTTGGCTGACCGACAAGGCCGAGTTCACGCCGCAAGGCATCAACCAAACCGCGCGCAACGTCGCCAGTCAGCGCAGCCTTTCTTGGGAGACGCGCGCCGACGTGCGTGATTTTCGCTACAACCTCTATGCCTCTTTCGACCTCGTTCGTTCCGAGCGAGACCTCGGCCAAGAAGGCTACGCCGCGGAGCTGGTCGGCAAACACAACGTCGTGTACCCCCCGTGGATCGCGCGAGCGGGGGCCATGTTCGCGGTGCCGTCACTGCCGGACGTACCCCTCGAGCTCGGGGCCGAGGGCATCTGGGTCGGCCCTCGTCGGGCCTCCGACACCAGCATCGTCGAACGCGGCGAGAGCTTCGACCTACCGGCGTACTTTCAGCTCGACGTGACCTTGGCCACGCGCGAGCTTTACCTGGTGCCCGGTCACGAAACGCGCATCGCGCTGCGCGGCAAGAACCTGCTGGTCGCGCGCGGGCCCGATCCGGGCTTCTCCGGCTTCGAGTACCCGATTCAGCCCGCGCAGCTCTTCCTGGAGATCGAGCATGTTTATTGAGCGAAGCCGAGTCGCTTTGTGCGCCCTAGCGCTCGCGGCCTGCGGCTGTTCCAGCACCGACGAAGCTCCGCCCCGGGATGGTATCGTCGTCGGGTTGCTGTTGCCGTTCACCGGCACCACGTCCGCCACCGCCAGTAACCTGGAACGCGCCACGCTGTACGCGGCCGATCGCATCAACGAGGGCGGCGGCATCGACGGCGTCCGGGTGCGCGTGATCTCGAAGGACACGCACTCCGACGTCGAGCGCGGGCTGGCCGCCGCTCGCGAGCTGGCGGCCGCGGGCGCGGTCGCCGTCATCGGTCCCGAGAGCGCCGAAATTGCCGAAAAAATACGGCCTGTTTTGGCCGAGCAGAAGGTGCTGTTCCTCTCGCCTTTGGTTGGCGCAGCGGCGGAGCCCAGCCGCGTCTGCGAAACGCCCTGGTTTCGGCTAGCGCCGTCGGCCAAGTCGCTCGGGGAGGCGCTGGCCAAGCAAGCCAAGGCGCAAGGAGTGGCGCGGGTTGCGGTGCTGTACACGTCGTCCCCGTACGATCGAGCGTTGGGCGGAGCCGCCGCCGCCCGCTTCAAGACCCTTCACGGAGAGGTCGCGCTGGAGCTCGAGCTGAATCCGGAAGCGCAGAGCTACGCCAAGGTCATTTCGGCCGCCATTCAGGCGGGCGTGACCGACGTGATTCTGGCCGCATCGCCGCGAGCAGGCGCGATTCTGGTGAACGAGTTCGACGCGCTCAGCAGCAAGAAACCGCGCTGGTTCCTGTCCCCGCTGCTCAAGACCGACCTGCTGGTCCAAAACGTGGCGCCGCAAGCGCTGGATGGAGCGCTCGGCGTCGCGCCCAAGATTTACGAAGCCGGCCAGGCGTTTCCCCGGGCCTTCTCCGAGCGTTGGCAAGGTGATCAACCGCTGGAAGGCGCGTACTTTTACTACGATGCCATGGCGCTTTTGGCGGTGGCGCTCGAAAAAGCGAACGCGTCCGGCGACGAGACGCCCGATCTGAGCCGCGCATTGCTCGACGCGGCGGGCCCTCCGGGCGAGGGCGTGCGCTGGGACGCTTTGGAGGTGGGGCTGGCGCGAGTCGCCGACGGCGAGGACCTCTACTACACGGGCCTGACCGGCCCTTTGAGTCTCGAAAACTGCGGCTCGCGCAGCACCGGCATCACGTCCGATTGGACGGTGCAGCACGGCACCATCGTCAACTCCGGCGAGTGAGCCAAAGTCCCGCAAATTTGCGTCGGGTCAGCTGATGTCGAGCGTGATCGCGTCGGCCACGACGTCGACTTTGATCGTGCCGCCCGCCACCAACTTGGCCGACAACAGCGCTTGCGCCAACGGATCTTGCAGCTCTTTGACCAGCGTGCGCTTGAGCGGGCGGGCGCCGAGGGCGGGCTCGTAGCCGAGATCGACGAGACGAAGCTTGGCCGCTTCCGACACCTCGAGCGAGAGCTTGCGCGGCGCGAGCAACCGCGCCAGCTCTTTTAGGCGAATGTCGATGATACGCCGCAGGTCCAGCTTGCTGAGGGGGCGGAACACGATCGTGTCGTCGAGTCGATTCAAGAACTCGGGTCGGAAGAACTCACCCAGTCGCGCGACCAAGAGCTCGCGCATTGCCTGGCGGCCCTCGTCCGACTCGAACAGCTTCGGCTCGGCGTCGAGGATGCGCTCGGAGCCGATGTTGCTGGTCATGACCACGACCGTGTTCGAAAAGTCGGCGAGGCGACCGCGGCCGTCGGTGAGCCGCCCGTCGTCGAGCACTTGCAGCAGCAGGTTGAATACGTCTTGGTGTGCTTTTTCGACCTCGTCGAACAACAGCACCGAGTAGGGGCGGCGGCGCACGGCCTCGGTCAAGAAGCCGCCCTGCTCGCTGTCGGCGTAGCCGGGCGGCGCGCCGATCAGCCGTTGGGCCATGTGGCGCTCCATGAACTCGCTCATGTCGAGCCGCGTCAGCGCGGCCTCGTCGTCGAAAAGGAACTCCGCCAACGCCTTGGCCAGCTCGGTCTTGCCGACGCCGCTCGGCCCGAGCAGCAAGAACGAGCCGATGGGGCGCTTGGGGTCGCGCAAGCCAACGCGGCCCCGCCGCACCGCGCGGGCCACGGCCGAAAGCGCGTGGTCTTGGCCGACGATGCGCTCGCCGAGCCGAGCCTCCATTTTCAGCAGCTTTTCCGCCTCGGCTTCCAGCATCTTATCGACGGGAATGCCAGTCCAGGCCGCCAACGTCGCGGCGACGTCCGGCTCCTGTAGCCGCGGGTTTTCGACGCTACCGCCCTGGCTGCGCGCGGCTTCTTCGGCCGCGGCGAGGCGCGTGGTCAGGTCGGGTAGCGTCACGTGCTCGAGCTCGCCCAGACGCGCAAAGTTCTTGTCGTCACGCGCCCGCGCGCGCTCGGCTTCGGCGCTCGCTAGCTCGCGGCGAAGCGTCTTCACGGCGGCGGTGACACCCCGGCGCCCCTCGATGGTGGCGCGCAGCTCGGCCGCACGCGGCGCGAGCTGCGCCTGCTCGGCTTCGAGATTCTTCGACAGCTCCTGGGCGGACGGATCTTCTTCACCCGCCAACGAGGCCAGCTGCGCCGTGAGCGAGCCGAGCCGATGTACCAGCTGATCGAGCTCGAGCGGCATGCCGTCGGTTTCGACGCGCTTGCTGGCCGCTGACTCATCCAACAGATCGATGGCCGCGTCCGGCAGACGGCGCTCTTGAAGGTAACGCTTGGCCAGCTCGACCGCCGCGATCACGGCTCGGTCTTCGATCGGTACGCCGTGGTGCTGCTCGATGCTCGACGCCACGCCGCGCACGATCTCGATCGCTTCGCCGACGGCCGGCTCCGCGACCGCGATTTGCGTAAAAAAGCGCGCTAAAATCGGGTCTTTTTCCGTCAGTTTTCGCAAACCGTCGGGCGTGGTCGTGGCCAACAGCCGCAAATCGCCGCGGGCCAGCGCGGGACGGAGCGCGTCGGCCAGGCTAGAACCGGTCGGCCCTTGCCCGAGCAGCTGCTCCAACCCGGGAATGAACAGAATGTGCTCGCTGCCCGCGCGCGAACCGAGCGAGCCGAGCAGCTTGCGCAGCCGCTCTTCGATCTCGCCGCGTAAGCGCGTGCCGGCCGCGACGGCGCCCAGGTCCAGCTCGACCAAGCGCGCCCCGAGCAAGCGCGTCGGAACGTCACCGCTGGCAATGCGCCGCGCCAACGCGCGCACGATCGCCCGCTTGCCGACCCCGACGTCGCCGACCAAGAGCGGATGGCTCTTCTGACGGCGCTCCAAAATGGTGACCAGGCGCCGCACCTCGCTCCCGCGCGCGATCACCGGATCAGCGGCGTTCGGGCCGTCGAGCAGCGGGCGCGTCAGCTCGGGTTGCGCGCCGCTCGGCTCGCTGCCGGCGGCGTCACCCTTTTCGTCCAGCACGGCCGTGTGGCGCCGCAATGACCCCGGCACGACGCCAAAAGCGGACAAAATTTCCCCCGCCGCGCCGCGAATCTCTTGCGATAGCGCGTTGAGCAGGTGCGCGGTGGTGACCCGTAGCGCCCGCTCGAGGCCGGCATCGCGCTCGGCACGACCGAGCAGGTCGATCATCGCGTCGGACAGGTACGATTTTTCTTTTGCCTGCGGCAGCGCGGAGAGCGCGCGCTCGACGGCGGCCTCGAAGTCCAAGATGCTCGAGGTCGCGCGCTCGAACACGGTGCGCGTGCTTTGTCCGCGCTCGAGGGCCCGCGCCAACAAGTGCAGCGGCTGCACCTCGTGGTGGCGACGCTCGTCGGCCAGGGCCTGGGCCCGCGCCACCAACGCCTTGGCCGGAGGCAGGTAACGGTCGAGAGAGAGCGTGGTGAGCGGCGGCTCGTCCGGCATGGTGCGGCCCGAGCATAGCCTACTGGCCAAGTCGGTGTAGGCTGGCGTGGCGTGACCGTCTTCGAGCTGCCGGACTGGTTTTGGATGGGGATTGGCGTCGCGCTCGGGCTAACGTTCGGTAGCTTTTTGAACGTCGTCATCCATCGCCTGCCGCGCGGCGAAAACCTGGCGTTCCCGGCTTCGCATTGCCCCGGCTGCGGTGCCCCCATCCGCGCCTTCGACAACCTGCCGCTGCTGGGCTGGCTGCTGCTGCGCGGGCGCGCGCGCTGCTGCAAGGCGCCCATCTCCGGCCGCTACCCGTTGGTCGAGCTGTTGGGCGGCCTGCTGGGAGGCACGCTGATTCAGGTGGCCGTGCTCACCCTGCCGCCCGAGACGCTGCTTTGGCAGGCGGGCCTGTTGTTCGCGGCCGAGCTGGCGTTGGGCTTGGGCATGATCGCCGCCGCGTTCATCGACCTGTCGCACATGTATTTGCCCGACTCGCTCACGCTGGGAGGCGCCGTGCTGGGCGTGCTCACGGTACCGCTGCGGCCGGACGCTTCCTGGCAAGAGAGCCTGCTCGGCGCCGCCGTGGGCTTCGCCATCGTTTGGTTGCCGTTCGACCTTTTGCACCGACTGCTGCGCGGGCAGCCGGGCATGGGCCTGGGCGACGCCAAGCTGGTCATGCTGGCGGGAGCTTGGTTTGGTTGGCAGGGCGCTGCCTTCACGCTGCTGGGAGGCGCCCTGCAGGCTACGCTCGCGGTCGTGGCCGTGTACCTGGTGCGCGGAAAAATCGAGGAGCCGGAGGCGGTCAAGCGGGAGCGCGAGGAAATCGAGCAAGAGCTGCTACAGGCGACACCCGAAGAACGTGCCGTCATCGAAGCCGAGCTCGCGCTCGATCCGCTGGCGGGCGAGCCGGAGCCGGGCTTTGGCAAGGCGCGCATCGCCTTCGGTCCGTTCTTGGTTTTGGCGGTGCTGGAGCTGTTGGTCTTCGGCGGGTTCATTCGCGAAGAGCTGTGGGGGGCGCTGCTTGGGACATGACGCGGCTAGTCAGCGTCTGCTTCACGCTGCTGGTGGTGGGCTGCGGCACCCGCCACCCGGAGGCGCCGCGCGGCGTCCACCCGCCCAACGATGCCGTGGTGGTGCCCTACCCGCCCCCGCCCGCCAAGGTCGAAGAAGTACCGGCCCAGCCCGGGGCCAGCTGTGTCTGGACCGACGGCTACTGGGACTTTACCGATCGCTGGGAGTGGCAAGCCGGCGAATGGGTGGTACCCGCGGCTCACTGCCGACTGGCGCCGGTCGAGCTCCGCCGGGAGCAAGGCCAGCTCTTCTACGCGCGCCCGCGCTGGTACCCCGACAACGTGAGGCTGCTGGGACCGCAATCGGCGTGCCCACGGCCGCCCGCGTGCCCCAGCTTGGTGCCCGTCAATGGCTCGGCGGGCGGGTCCGGGCAGTAAGCTGACGCCGTGTTAAGGTGCGCCCCCGGAAATGACAGCGCATATCTTTCGAGAATACGACATCCGCGGCGTCGCGGAGCGAGACCTGACCAGCGACGTCGTCGAGCGCATTGGTCGCGGTATCGCGGAGCTCTTGGGTAAGAACGTCGGCCGAGCGCCGCGCCTCGCGGTGGGACGGGACTGTCGCTTGTCGGGGCCACGCATCCACGCCGCGCTCACCAAAGGCTTGCAGCGCGGCGGCGCCCAGTTGCTCGACGTCGGCGTGGGGCCGACGCCCGCGCTGTACTTCGGCGTCCATCACTTGGAGACGGACGGCGGCGTGATGATCACGGGCAGCCACAACGCCGCGCCGGACAACGGCTTCAAGATCATGATCGGCCATGGCTCGTTCTTCGGTGGCGCGCTGCAAGAGTTGCGCGGCTTGGTCGAAGGTCCGGCGTTGCCCGACAAGCCCGGCGGCTCGCTCACCGCGGTCCCGATCGACGACGCGTACGTGAAGACGTTGACGTCCGGCATCAAGCTCGGTCGCACGCCGAAGGTGGTGCTCGACGCCGGCAACGGCGGCGGTGGCCCGCTCGGTTTGAAGGCCCTGGCGGCCATGGGGGTGACGCCGACCGCGCTTTACTGCGACATGGACGGCAGCTTCCCCACCCACCACCCCGATCCAACCGTGCCCGAGAACCTATCGGCGTTGATCGAGCGGGTACGCGCCGAAAAGGCCGATATTGGCCTGGCTTTCGACGGTGATGGTGACCGTCTCGGCGTCGTCGACGAAAACGGCGAGATCATCTGGGGCGATCGGTTGCTGGCGCTGTTCGCGGGACCCATCATCGCGGCCAAGCCCGGCGCGACCATCATCGGTGACGTCAAATGCTCACAGACGTTGTTCGATCACGTCCGCAAGCTGGGTGGTCGTCCCATCATGTGGAAGACCGGCCATTCGCTGATCAAGACGAAGATGAAAGAAGAAAAGGCGGCCGTCGCCGGCGAAATGAGCGGCCATTTCTTCTTTGCGGATCGCTATTTCGGCTACGACGACGCCATCTACGCGGCGCTGCGCGTGCTCGAGCTGCTCACGGCGCAGGACAAACCGCTGAGCCAGTTGCTCCGTGCGATGCCGACCATGCATTTCACGCCCGAGCTGCGCAAAGACTGCGCCGACGACAAAAAGTTCCCCGTCATCGAGGGGCTGCGCCGTGCGCTGGCCGGTACCGGCGACGTGAACGAGCTGGACGGCGTGCGCGTGACGTATCCGGACGGCGCTTGGGCGCTGGTGCGAGCTTCCAACACCGGCCCGATCTTGGTGCTGCGCTTCGAGGCGCCCAGCGCGGCTCGGCTGGCGGAGATTCGCGCCAACGTCGAGAGCGTCGTCGACGACGTGAAGCGAAGCGTCGGCGCGGCGTGAGCCAAGTGGCGAGCAACGAAGACAGCGTCGAATCGGCCAAAAATGAGGTTTGGTCGATTCGTCGCGTCCTGACCTGGGCCGCCGACGACTTGAAGCGGCGCGGCAACGAAGGCGGTCGGCTCGACGTCGAGCTATTGCTGGGCCGCGTGCTGAAGCTCGATCGCATCGGGCTCATCATGCATTCGGAGCGGCCGCTGGCGGTGGCCGAGCTGGCGGCATTTCGCGAGCTGTTCAAGCGCCGGCGCTCGGGTGAGCCGGTCGCGTACTTGCTGGGCGAGCGCGAGTTTTACGGCATCTCGCTGCGCGTCGACGCGCGCGTCTTGATCCCGCGACCCGACAGCGAGCGGCTGGTCGAGGTCGCGCTCGAGCGAACCCGTGCGCGCAGCATGTTGGGCAGCGCGCTCGACCTGTGCACGGGCTCCGGTTGCGTGGCGATCGCGTTCGCTCGGCAACGGCCGACCTGGAACGTGACGGCTTCGGACATTTCCGCCGAAGCGCTGACGATCGCGAGCGAGAACGCGCATCGCACCGGCGCGATTCGCAACCTGCGCCTCGTGCACGGCTCACTGTTCACGGCCGTGGGCGGCCAGCGCTTCGATCTGATCACCGCCAATCCGCCGTACATCGCCACCGCCGAGCTGGCACTGCTGCCCGTCGACGTGCGCGAGTTCGAGCCACGGCTAGCGCTCGACGGCGGCGTCGACGGCTTGGATCTGGTGCGCGAGATCGCGGCCCAAGCGCCGAGCCAGCTCGCCCAGGGCGGCGTCTTGGCGTTGGAAATCGGGGCCGATCAAGGTCCGGCTACGCTCGCGATTCTGGAAGGGCTCGGTTACCAAGAGCTGCAGCTGGCGCGAGACTTGGGTGGCCGCGACCGCGTCGTCAGCGGCTGCTCCCCAAAGTAAAGATCCAGAACAATAGGTTCACCTGCCGGCTTCTACGAAATGTTCGACCTCGTGAAGTTGGCCAACGCCACCACCGGGCTGCACTCCGACTATGCGACGTTTGCGGGCGCACCCACCACCGGCTCCTGCGGCGACGGGCACGACCAGTTCAAGTACGACGCGTGGCGGGTCGTGATGAACATGGCGATCGACTACAGCTGGCTCAGTCAGAACGCGGACCTCAAGACCCAGGTCGAAAAATATCACGCGTTTTTCGCGGACAAGCTTGGTACCGACAACGTGAGCAACGCTCTATTCAACGTCGACGGCTCCAACGCGTCGGGCGGCGGCTCGACCGCGCTCACGGCGACGCTCGCGGCCGGTGCGCTCGCGTCGAGCGCCGCCAATCGCAAGACCTACGTCGACAACCTCTGGAACGTGAGGCAAGAGAGCGGTCAGTACCGCCACTATCAGGAAAGCGTGTACTTGCTTGGGCTGCTCGCCGTGGCCGGCAAGTACCACTACACCTTCTGAGCAGGCAGGCCGCGCTACGGCCCGCTGTAGAACGCCAAGCGAACGCCCACGAGCGCGCCCGTCATCGTCGCCGACCCACTCCACATGTGAATCAGTGACGCGCTGGGCCCGATGCCGAAACGCCAGAGCCGCAGCCGCTCGTAGGCGACGCCACCCTCGAGGTACGACATCAGACCGCCGTCGGCTTCGTCGCGCCCGCCCGTGATCGTGAGCGGGCCGGTGCCGACGTTGGCGAACACGCCCAAGTCTTGCAAGTTCTTGTCGACGTCGAACAGCGGGTAGGCGTCGACGTGGAAGGCGAACACGCCCGCGCTGGCGGTGCGGTCGTTACCCTTCAGCTGGTATTGGCCCATACCCAGCCCGAACGTGAGGTAGTCGTTGAAGGCCACGCCCAACCAAACCAGGCCGCCACTGCCCAAGCCGAATTTGGTGTTCGAGCGGTAAGCCTTGTCGCCGATTTGATCGACCTTGTTGGGGTAGCCGCTGGCGCGTCCAAAACCGAAGCCGCCGGTCGTCCCAATCGTGAAGTCGGAGCGACGCGTCGGCTTGGCGACGGTGCCGGGCGCGGGGCCATTCGAATCACCCTCGGCCTGCGCCACCCCTACGGCGAGCATCGTGGCCAGGCACGCGGACAGTCCAACCCGAATCCTCATGGCCACACATCTCGTGCAGCGGGCACGCGCGGTCAACCCCGGCGGCGCCGGCTCATGGAACGCAGCAGCTCCAGCATGGCTTCCTGCACGTCGGGCGGCTGCGCTTCGATGAGACGCGCCGCTTCGAGCGCCAGCGGACCGGTCTCGCCGATGCCACCCAACAACTCACCAGGCGCGACCCCCAAGCCGCGCGCCAGGGCCAAGATGGTACTGAGCGAAGGATCGCGTTGGCCGTGCTCGACCGTCCCGATGTAGTTCGGCGTCAGAGATGACCGCTCGGCGAGCTGTTCGAGGGTGAGCCCGAGCGCAAGCCGTCGTCGTCTAACTTCACGACCAAAGGCGAGAGGCAATGGACGCCGATTTCTGAATGCGCCGGCACCGGGCATGAACCACTGATAGTGTTGGGGCTACCACACGATGAGATAGGCACCACTTCGTGCTCGCGAGAAGGCCCATGCATCACCGTGATGCATCGAGGCCTCGCACGATCACTGCCCTATATGCCACGAATCTTGGCCGCCCGGTCGGATGCGCGAGTCACTAATTTGCGAATGGTACTTGTGTCAGCTGATGCAGGACGAGCAGCGCACTGAGTGGGCGAAAACTTGTCCAAGAGTGGCGATACATGCGAGCGGATCGAGCATGCTTACGACTGCCTCACGCCGCCTCCGCCTGCTCGCGCTGCCGTGCGCGCTCGGCCTCGGCGTAGCGGCGTGCGATGGCGGCAGTAAGACGCCGGCGTTGTCGCGGACCGAAGAGGTGGTCCACAACGCGCCCGTACCCCCGGAAAACGCGCCAAAACTGGGTGTCGTTTCCGAGCTGCTTCACGTCCGTGAATTCACGGACGGTCGCGCCCCCAGCCTGGGTGTGCTGCGAGCGGGGGCCCGCGTGGCGCGCTCATTGGAGCCTGTTTCGCGCGCCGGCTGCGCGGGCGGCTGGTATGCGATCCGTCCGCGTGGCTTCGTTTGTGTAGGTGTAGAGGCGACGTTGGATCTCGGGCATCCGACATTGGCGGCGATGGCGCTCGCGCCGATGGTCGACGGCAAGCTGCCGTACACGTACGCGCGCACTCGCAGCGAGACACCGCTGTTCGAACGAGTAGCCGGTCCAGACGACGCCGTGCGCGAGATCGGTAAGCTGCATCGGCGAGCCGGCATGGCCGTGGTTGGTTCGTGGCGGGCCAAGGAGCCGAGCGGCAACGAGTCGCGCTTGGCGCTGCTGACCGACGGGCACTTCGTGCGCGCTGCGGATCTGGAAGCGGCCCCGGGCTCCGACTTTACGGGCGTGGAGCTCGGTAAAAATAACGAGCTGCCGGTGGCTTTCGTGGTCAAGCGCGGCGTGCGCAGCTTCAGCCTGAACGGCAACGAAGCCGAGAAGGGCGACCTCATCGAGTACCACCGCGAGCTCTTGCTCAGCGGTCGATTTCGTAGCTTGGGCAGCGTCAAATACTGGGCGTACGACGGCTCGGCCCTGCGCGCGAGCGATCGCGGCGAAGAGAAGTGGGTGCGTCACCAGGACGTCACGGTCGTGCAAAAGCGCGCGACCTTTCCCGACTTCGTGAAAGACGACACGCGCTGGCTCGACATCAGCGCCACGACCGGCACGCTGGTCGCGTACACGGGCAAGCGCGCCGTGTTCGTCACGCTGCTCAGCGTGGCGCGCGAGCTGCCCGAAAGCGTTGGCGAGGTTCAGCCGGCTAGCGACGGCCGGCGCCCGATTCCGCTCGGCACCTTCGAGGTCAGGCAGAAGGGGCTGACCTTCGTCGGCAAGGCGGCGGCCGGCTTCGGCGAGGCGTTCGAGGTGCAGGACGCGCCGTGGGCGCTCGAGCTCAGCTCCGGACAGCTAGTGCACGGCGCCTACTGGCACGACCGCTTCGGCATCGAGCACGGCGCGGGCAGCTTCGCGCTCTCACCCAGCGACGCCGCTCGCATTTTCCGCTTCGTCGGCCCCGACTTGCCCAGCGGCTGGCACGCCGCGTCCGTACCGGCGGGTCAAGGCACGCCGGTCGTCATCCGCAAGTAAACGGTCAGCGCAGCCGCTTCAGGATTTCGACCGTCGCTTTGGAGCGGTTGAGCGTATAGAAATGCACGCCCGGCGCGCCTTTGGCGAGCAGCTCGCGGCATTGGTCGACGGCGTGTTGCACGCCGATTTCGCCCACCGCGTCGGCGTCGGCCGCGACCGGCTCGAGCTTTTGCATCAAGGGCGCGGGCATGGCCGCGCCGCACATGGCCGTGAAGCGCTGAATCTGCGACACGTTCGTCACCGGCATGATGCCGGCGATGATCGGCACCGTGATGCCGACGCTGCGCGCGCGCTCGACGAACGCGAAGTAGTCCGCGTTGTCGAAGAACAACTGCGTGATCAAAAATTCGGCGCCCGCGTCGACCTTGCGCTTGAGGTTCGCCATGTCGACCTCGAGCGACGCGGCCTCGGGATGCTTTTCGGGGTAGCAGGCGCCGGCGACGCAGAACCGGCCGCGCTCCTTGACGAACCCGGCCAGCTCGGACGCGTGACCGAAGCCACCCTCGGGAGTGACGAAGGCGGTGGAGCCCTTGGGCGGATCGCCGCGCAGCGCGATCACGTTTTCGACGCCCTTCTCCTCCAGCTGATCGAGCACGCCGCCAAGCTCGGCCCGAGTAGCGCCGACGCACGTGAGGTGAGCCATGGCTTCGATACCGACCTCGCGCTGGATGCGCCCGACCAAGTCGACGGTGAGCTGGCGCGTGCTGCCCCCCGCGCCGTAGGTCACCGAGACGTAGGCGGGGGCGAACGGTTGGAGCTCGGCGACGGTCGCGAACAGTCTGTCGACACCGGCTTGGTCCTTCGGCGGAAAGAATTCGAAGGAGATGGCGGGGCTAGATCCACCGAGCTTTTCCACGATCCTCATGACGGGCGGCCGACCGTAGCAGTAACGTTCAGCTCGTGCCAGAAAGCGTGCTCCGATGAATCCTGAAGGCAACTCGATGAAAATTCACGTGGTCGCCGTGGCCGGAACCGGCATGGGCGCGCTGGCTGGATTGTTGGTCGAGCTGGGGCACGATGTCAGCGGCAGCGACGTCGCCTTCGACCCGCCGATCGGCCCTGCGCTCGCCGAGTGGGGCGTGAAGACGACGCTCGGCTTCGAGCCGGCCCATCTGTCTCCTGCCCCGGAGCTGGTGGTCATCGGCAACGTGTGCCGGCCCCACAACCCCGAAGCACGGGCCGCCATCGATGGCGGTCTTCCGTACACGCACATCGCGGGCGCGCTCGATCGCTTCGTGCTCGAAGGCACGTCCCCGTTGGTGGTAGCGGGCACGCACGGCAAGACCACGACCACGTCGCTCGCGGCCTGGTTGCTGGAAAGCACCGGGTTCCGTCCCGGCTTCTTGATCGGCGGCTTACCCAAGAATTTTCCGCGCGGCTTTCGCGCCCCGCGCCGCGAGCAAGAACGGCGCTTGCCGACCGGTGACAAGCCGCTGCGGCGTCCGCCGTTCGTGATCGAAGGCGACGAATACGACACCGCCTTCTTCGAAAAGACGGCCAAGTTCCTGCATTACCGGGCCGAGGTCGTCATCCTCACGTCGATCGAGCACGACCACATCGACATTTACCCAACCTTCGAGAGTTATCTCGAAGCGTTCGCGAAGCTGCTGACGAGGCTGCCCGAGAATGGCCTCGTCGTCGCCAATGCGGCCGATCCGCTCGTGCGGCGCGTGGTCGACCAAGCGCTGGGCGAAGACCCGCGCATCGCCTGGTACGCGCTCGAGGGCGAAGACACGGGCGGTAAGCCTCCCCATTGGCTGGCGGCACCGGCCATCTTCTCCGAAGCCGGCACGACCTTCGATTTGTTCGCCGGCGGCGTGCTGGCAGGTCGCTACATCTCGCCCATGCCCGGCCATCACAACCTGCGCAACGCAGTGGCGGCGCTGGCGGCGTGCGCGCAAGGCTACGGCGCCAAGCTCAAAGATCTCGGACCGGCGCTCGGACGCTTCGAAGGCGTGCGCCGCCGTCAGGATCTGATCGGCGCCCCCCGCGGCATCTCCGTCTACGACGACTTCGCCCATCACCCGACGGCGGTGCGCGAAACCTTGAAGGCGCTGCGCCAAAAGCACCCGCGCGGCAAGCTTTTCGCCGTATTCGAGCCGCGCAGCGCTACCGCTTGCCGCAACCTGCATCAACGCGAATACAGCGAGTGCTGGAACGACGCCGATCTCGTGCTGTTCGCCCCGCTCGGTCGCGACAACCTCGCCGCCGACGAACGGCTCGATTTGCCGGCCATCGTCACGGAGCTGAACCAACGCGGCCGCGCCGCCCAGCAAATGCCCTCCGTCGATGCCATCCTGGCCGAGCTGACCGCACGCGCCCAACCCGGCGACACCATCGCGCTCCTCTCCAACGGCGCCTTCGGCGGCATCTACCCCAAGCTCCTGAAACAGCTGGCCTAGTCACTCCGCGGCTCCGTAAAGCCGATCGGAGGACCCAGATTTTTTCACAGGAAGAGCAGAAGGGCAGAAGCGAGAATTGGGGCGCCGCGCCGATACGGGTGCTGCGTTGCCATTTACGGAGGGAGCTGTGTAGCAATTCGCGGGTTGCGACGCGATTGACGTTTCAGCGGGGCGCCCAATTCTGGGCTTTGCTTGCCCTTCTGATCTTCCGATCTTCCTGTAAAAGAATCTGGGTCCACTCAAAGGCGTTACGCCGGGTTGGCGCCGTACCGTGGGGGTGGGCGCTGGTGAGGGCGGCTTTTTCGGGCACGGGCACGGGCACGGGCACGTTTACGGGGGGCAGCGGATTGGGGACATGCTAGGACGCGCCCCCTCCCCGATGACTTGTCCCTGCGGAAAAGGCGAATCCCTCGAAACCTGCTGCGGCCCGATCCTGTCCGGCGAAGTGCTGCCGGACACGGCCGAGGCGCTGATGCGCGCGCGCTACACCGCGTACGCGACCGGGAACGTCGACTTCATTTTGAGCTCGCACGACCCCGATACGGCGGGCGAGGTCGATCGCGCCAACACCGAGGCTTGGTCGAAGAGCGCGGAGTGGCTCGGTCTCGAGATCACCAACACCGAGGCCGGTCAGGCCGGCGACGAAGCGGGCATGGTCGAGTTCGTGGCCCGCTACAAGATCCGCGGCGTTTCGATCGATCACCGTGAGCGTGCCACGTTCAAGAAGAACGGGCCGCGCTGGGTGTTCGTCGACGGCGTCGAGCTGAAGGGCCCGCCCGTGCGCAACGAAGGCCCGAAGGCGGGGCGCAACGATCCGTGCCCGTGCGGCAGCGGCAAGAAGTACAAGAAGTGTCACGGGGCGAGCTGACCGAACAGGGCTACGCGAGCCTCGCGCTCGAAGTAGCGACGGAAGCGGCGGCGCTGTTACTCCGCGGTTACCGCAGCCACCCGACCCCGACCGAGAAAGCGCGCCGCGACTTGGTCACCGAGTTCGATCTGCAGAGCGAGGCGCTGATCGTCGAGCGCTTGTCGGCGGCCACGCCGCTGCTCGGTCTGGTCGCCGAAGAGCGCGGTGGAGAAAAGAAAGCGCTCAGTTGGTTCTGCGATCCGCTCGACGGCACGACCAACTTCGTGCACGGCCATCCGTTTTGGGCGGTCAGCATCGGCCTACTGCACGACGGCGCACCGCTGGCAGGGGCGGTGGTGGCGCCGGCTCTGGGCCTCAGCTGGCAAGGGTTTCGAGGCGGACCCGCAAAAAGAGCGGCCCTCGCCCAGAATTTGCCCGACGAGATTTGCCGCGTGAGCGAAACGTCCGAGCTGGAACAGGCCTTGGTCGCTACCGGATTTCCACCAGACCGACGTTCCGCGCCGGAGAACAACCTCGACGCGTTCGCGCGCGTAAAGAAGGTGGTTCGAGGTGTGCGGCGCTGCGGCTCGGCGGCGGTGGACATGTGCTTGGTCGCAGATGGCACGTACGACGCCTACTGGGAGCGACGCCTAAACGGCTGGGATCTCGCGGCGGGCGCGGCCGTGCTGTTGTCCGCGGGCGGCACCTTGACCGCGCTCGACGGCGGGCGCGTCGACCTGACGCGAGGTCATCTGATCGCTTCGAATGGGCGCGTGCACGGCGCTCTGCAGCAATTGCTCGCGGACTGACATCACTTAACTAAGTGATGATTGGTGCGTGCCACGCGCACTCTGTAATCAACGCGAGAACGCGCAATAACGGGACAGAAACGCTGCCGCTGAAATCGCGTTCGGGGCCCGGCGCAGCCAAGCTTTGCCTCGAGGAGCGAGTCTGGGATGATGGGGGTTCATGCGCTCGCTCAGGTCCGTGCCTCCCCCGCGCCCGACCAAGGCGGGAGTGCCTCGAGCAATCGTCGACCTCAAGACGGGTCGCCCCGCTGCGCGCCGCTCCGGCTCGCCGAGCGCGCTCGCGGAACCGACGGTGTTGCTGGTCGGTTCCGACGCAGGTTTCGAACCGGCGCTGCGCGTCGCCCTAGCGCGCCATCGCGTGTACGTCGAGACCACGACCGCGGACGCCGCCGTCGAGACCGTGATCGTGACCGCGCCCGACTTGGTGCTACTGGCGAACGAAGCCGCGGCCGACGGCGGCAAAGCGCTGTTGACCAAGCTGGCCGCGTCGCCGTCCAGCTCGGTCGTGCCGGTGGCGATCTTGGACGACAACCCGGCTTTGGATTTGCGCCTGCAGGCGTTCCGCCACGGCGCCGCCGCCGTCATTCCGCGCTCGGCGAGCATGGACGCCATCGCCGAGCAGATAGCCCGGTTGGCGCGCGAGATCCCGGAACGCGGCGGCGAATCGCTGGGGCAAATCGGCGAGGCCACCTTGGCCGAGTTCGTGGGCGCGCTGAGCAACCAGCTGCGCAGCGGCATCTTGTCGGTGCAGAGCGGTGACTCTTCACAAGATCCGGTGCGGTTGGTGCTGGGCAGCGGGCGACCGCTGGCCGCCTTCATCGACGACTTCGTCACGCGCGTGCGGCGCCATGTCGTGCACGCCGAGCCGCTGAAGTACGAGTTCGACGATCGCGCCGGCGGCACCGTCAAGCTATTCGACCAGAGCGACGTCGACTTCGAGACGGCGGCTTCAGGCGTAAAAGGCCTGCGCGTGGCCCTCGCCGACGACGACTCGGCGCGCGCCGACAGCGTCGCGCAAGAGCTGCGCTCGCGTGGCGCCACCGTGGTCGTGACCGACTTGAACCCGTCGGAAGCGCGCTTTGCGCGTCTACGGCAAGTCGATCCCGAGGTGCTGATCGCCGGTGAGCACCATCTGCAAGGTCACGGCTACGAGCTGCTCCGTCGCATGCGCAAAGATACGCGGCTGCGCTGGGCGTCGCTGTTGGTCGTGCGCTGGGAAGAGATTTGGTCCGATACGCTGAGCGTACCGGCGTTGGATCGACTGGAGTCGGCGCTGGCCACGCTGGCCGAAGCCGACACGTCGCTCATCGAGCTGGGGCAAATCGGCGAAGCTTTCGACACGCGGCTGGAGATCACCGGACCGGCGCGGCTGCTGCGCGCCTTGGTGACGACGCCTCATGCCGTACGCATGACCGTCAGCAACCCGCGCCTGGCGGTGTCGATCGATCTTTCGGAGGGCTTGATCGTCGGCGCTTCCGCCCACGTGCCGCACGAGCCGAACGTCACGTACGACGGCGCGCTGGCCTTGGCCGGCTTGCTCGTCCTCAGCTCCGGTCGGGTGCACGTCGATCCGGTGCAGCAGCCGGCCGTCACCAACGTGATGTCGACCATCGATGTCGCGCTCAACATGGCCGAATCCGAAAAGGCGCCGATCGCGCCCTCGATCCCGATGCCGCACAGCCCGAGCCTGCCGCCCCCGCCGCAGGCATCGTTGGCGCACGCGCCGGACGAGCTCGCCCGCGCGGAGATGGCCGCGCCCCGCCCGAGCCCGGCGCCGCAGCTATCGACGCGCAAACGGCTCGGCATCACCAAACCCATGGCGGCCGTGCTGGTGGGCTTGGCCTGCGCGCAGGGCCTGTTGGTGGCTTGGTTTTTGGGCTCGCTTTCGAAGAAATCTCACGCAGAAGCCGCCGCCAGCGCTCAGAGCGCGTCGGCGGCACCGGTGGCGGCCGCGCCCGACGCCGCCGCCCAAGCGCCCCCCGCGCCCTTGCCCGCCGGCACGGCGAGCGCGCCCCCCGCCGCGTCGGCGCCAGCGCCGAGCGCGGCCGCGCTGCCAGATCCGCCGCGCCAGGCGGCCAGCGGCAAAGACGAGTCGGGCACCGTCGCGCCGACCTGCGCGTCCATGCTCGACCCGTTGCAGCTCGACGAAGGCAACTTTCCCGGCGCAGCTTACGAACAGCAAGTGGCAGGCTCGAAGGCGCTGGTCCAAGGCAAGGTCGACGACGCCGAGATCGCCTACTGCAAGGCGGTGCGCTGGGACGCCAAGAACCCGCAATCACACATCGACTTGGCCCAGCTATTCTTGATCCGTAAAGACGGCGCGGCCGCGGCCGAAGAAGCGCGCATCGCGGTGGAGCTGGATCCGAACAGCGGGCGCGCACAGTCTTTGTTGGGCGACGGCCTGGTGCGCATCGGCGATCACGACGGCGCCAAGCAAGCATGGCTACTGGCGGCGGGCGTCGATCCGAACGACGCGACGAAATTCAAGGCTCTCATCAATCGCAACCTGCACGAAGCCGAGGCCTCGCTGAAGAAACGCGATGTGGCGCGGGCCGAGCGTTTTTTTCGGCGCGCTATCGTGCTGGAGCCGGAGAGCTTGGAGGCCAGCCGTGGCCTGGCGGCGGTGTTGAATCAGCTCGGGGACGGGCACGCCGCCGTGCGCTGGGTACAGCGCGCCTTGGCACGCGAGCCGCGCGATCCGGATTCACACGTGGTGCTGGGCGACGCTTTGTTGTTGCTGGGCGACAAAATCGGGGCAGAGCACGAATGGCGCGAAGCCAACCGGCTCGATCCGAGTAATATGGAAGCGCAAAGGCGCATCCGGCGCTTGCGCACGATGCAATGACTACCCGCTCTGGCGTGGCACGCGTGAAAACCGCGTTTTGGTTTGCAGCCGCGGCCAGCGTCTCGTTGGTCGCTTGCGGCGACTTGACGCGCTCGCCCCAGGACCCGCCCGACACGAGCCTCGGCGGTGACTCGAGCACCGTGCCGGCTGGGACCACCGCCAGTGGTGGCTCCTCCAGTAGCTCGGGCGGCACGAGCGGCGGCGTCACCTTGGTGATGACGATGGCCGGCACCACCAGCAGCAACACGCCCCTGGACCCCGGCACCGCCGGTGAGGGCGGGCAACCGGACTACCCCGCGACCGTCAACCTGTGCATCTACCCCGCCGACATTCCCGAGAGCTGGGAAGCCGGCGGCGCCGAGGCGAGCGGCAGCGGCAG
>Ga0164241_10001299_pt1 | contig 31984 bp, 32 predicted proteins | sample OricomyardsoilBY_FD_108780 | JGI IMG/M metagenome (GOLD analysis project Ga0164241, IMG submission 108780) | Backyard soil microbial communities from Emeryville, California, USA - Original compost - Back yard soil (BY) | ecosystem: Environmental > Terrestrial > Soil > Unclassified | place: USA... | reverse complement strand
TTTCGCCACGTCGTCCGGGCTGATCCCGACGCGCTGCGCCTTGACCTCGGCGAACTCCGTTGCCAGGTCACGGAAGTGGCAGCTCTCCACCGTGCAGCCCTTGGTCATGGCCGCGGGGTAGAAGAACAGCACGACCGGGCCCAGCTCCAGGAAATCACTGAGTTGCCGTGGCGTGCCGGTCTCGTCGGACAGTTCGAAGTCGGGCGCGGTGTCGCCTGCCTTCATCAACGCTCCTCGGTGCGTGAATCATGTGCTGCCATGGACAGTACGCGTGCGGCTCGCATCGTGACCGAGGCGCTCTCGCCCGCCGTGGTCGCGGTCGCCCTCCCGCTGGTGGTCGCCTGGCACGCGACCGGCCACGACGTGCTCGCCACCGCCGCCTGGGGCGTGGTGGTCGCGGTCTTCTTCTCCGTGCTGCCGATGGTGTTCCTCGTCCGCGGCGCACGCAGCGGCAAGTGGGACGGCCACTGGGTGCGCGATCGCGCGCACCGGACCGTCCCGCTGCTGGTCTGCCTGCTCTCCGCGCTCGCGGGCATGGCCGTCATGCTCGCCGGTGGCGCGCCGCGGCAGCTGATCGCCTTGTCGTGGGCCATGATCGTGACCCTCGTGGCGTGCCTGGTGATCACCCGCTGGTGGAAGGTCTCCGTACACGCGGCCGTGGCCGGCGGCGCGGTCGCGATGCTGGTGCTGTTGTTCGGGCCGTGGTTGCTGCTGCTCGTCGCGCTGGTGGCGCTGGTCTGCTGGGCCCGGGTCACGCTGACCGACCACACGTGGACGCAGGTCGTCGTGGGCGCCTTCGTGGGGCCGGTGGTCGGCGGGGGAGTGTTCCTGGCGCTGGCCTGACCCGCGGCTCAGGGCACGAGCAGGATCCGCCCGAGCTGGGCCCGCGCGTCGAGGATCCGGTGCGCCTCGGCGGCCTCCGCCAGCGGGAGTCTGGTGTGGACGGTGAAGCGGAGCGTGCCGTCGGCGAGCAGGCCGGTCAGTTCGGCGATCGCGTCCGCGTACTCGGCCGGCCGGGCCTTCTGCCACGCCATTAAGGAGAAGCCGGTGACCGATCGGACCGCGTACAGGCTCCGCAACGGCACGTCCACGAGATCGTCCGCGGCGCCGTAGGCGACGAGGCGGCCATACGGCGCCAGCAGCTCCAGACCGCGCAGGGTGGTCTTACCGCCCACCGCGTCCAGGATCAGGTCCACGCCGTCGGACGCCGCCGCGCGTACCGCGTCGGGCCACGCGTCGTCGGCGTAGTCGACGGCGACGTCGGCATCGTGTGCCCGGACGAAGTCGAGCTTGGCGGTTGAGCCGGCGGTCCCGATCACCGTCCCGGCACCCCGCAGCTTCGCGAGCTGCGTGGCGAGATGGCCGATGTTGCCGGCCGCCGAGTGGACCAGCACGCTCGCACCGGGAGCCACGCCCCCGACCAGCAAGGTCCCCAGCGCCACCGGCGCCGCGCAGGGGAGCATGCTCGCCGCGGCGTCGTCGAGCTCGTCAGGCACGAGGATGAGGTCCGCGGCGTCGGCCACGACGTGGTCGGCGAAGGCGTCGAGCGACAGTACGGCCACCCGCTCGCCCCGCAGCGTCTCGTCTGCGCCGGGCCCCACGAGGTCGACCGTGCCCACGACGTCGCCGGTCAGCGTGGCCGGCAACGGACGCTGGAAGAGCGCGCCCGTGCCCTGCCGGAACTTCGTGTCGACGAAGTTCGCGCCGATCGCGGACACCCGGATGCGCACCTGGCCGGGACCCGGCTCCGGCATCTCGGCCTGCTCGACACGCAGCACCTCTGGGCCGCCGTGTTCGTGGTAGCGGACGCGACGCACGCTATCCTCCCTCAACTGGACTCACGGTCAACTTGACCGTACTGGACCACCGGTCCACTTGTCGAGGAGTGGCATGGTCAAGGAGCGAGCGGACGCGGCCCGCAACCGGCGTGCGATCCTGCGCGCGACCGAGGACCTGCTCGCCCGGCACCGTCCGGACGAGGTGACGATCGAGCAGGTCGCGGCGGCTGCCGGAGTCGGCAAGGGAACCGTCTTCCACCGCTTCGGCAGCCGGATGGGCCTGATGGTCGCGCTGATGCAGGAGCGGGCGCTCGGGGTGCGGGAGCAGGTGGAGAACGGGCCGCCCCCACTCGGTCCCGGCGCGCCGCCGCGCGAGCGACTCCTGGCGTTCCTCGAGGCGATCGTCGACGTCGTCGGCCGGAACAAGGGACTGCTCGCGGCCTTGGGCCAGGAGGTGTCCCCGCGCGTGCACGGCGAGGACAACCCCGTCTACCTGTTCTGGCACGGGCACATCAGCGAGCTGATCGCGGCGCAGCGGCCCGACCTCGACGCCCCGGTGCTCGCCGACCTCCTGCTCGCCGGCTTGCAGGCGGCGCCGATCCTGCGGCTGCTCCAGCGAGGCGAGTCGACACGGCTCGCGACGAGCCTGTGCGTGCTCGCCGGCGCGGTGCTGGACTAGGTGCGCAGCGTCCGGCTCCGGCCGCGGAACTCGGCGACCACCTCGTCGCCCCGGCGCACGGTCACGTCGCAGATACCGCTGCGGCCGTAGACGACCCGCTCCTCGGCGCGGGCCTCGAGGATGTCGCCGAGGCGGGCGGAGGTCACGAACGTGATGTCGGCGCCCGCCGCGACGGTGACCGGACCGTGGCTGTTGCACGCGCACGCGAACGTGGTGTCGGCCAGCAGGAAGACGTAGCCGCCGTGGGCGATGTCGTGGCCGTTGACCATGGTGTCGGTGATCGTCATCCGGACCACCGCGTAGCCGGTGCCCGCCTCGATCAGCTCCATGCCGAGTGAGCGGGACGCTGCGTCGTCCTCGAGCATGCGTTGCACGGACTCCGGAACCATCGCGACATCATCGCAGTTCGGGCCCATGGTCATCCGGCGGGTGGGCGAGACATGGACCACATCAGTTGCACGTACGAAAGTAGGACATCAAACTATTTACATGGCCAACGCAGCGCTGCACCGCCCCGTGCACCCCGTTCGGTTCGTCACTGCGGCGAGCCTGTTCGACGGGCACGACGCGGCCATCAACATCATGCGTCGCATCCTGCAGGCGCAGGGGGCCGAGGTCATCCACCTCGGGCACAACCGGTCGGTCCGCGAGGTCGTTCGCGCCGCCATCCAGGAGGACGTGCAGGGCGTCGCGATCAGCGCCTACCAGGGCGGGCACGTCGAGTACTTCAGCTACCTCGTGGAGCTGCTGAACGAGCTCGGCGCCGGCCACATCAAGGTGTACGGCGGCGGCGGTGGCGTCATCGTGCCCGCGGAGATCCGGCTGCTGCACGACCGCGGCGTCGCGCACATCTTCTCGCCCGAGGACGGCCAGGAGATGGGCCTCGCCCGCATGATCAACTCGATGGTCGAGGCGTGCGACACCGATCTCGCCGACCGGCCAGCACCGGCCCTCGACGCGCTCTACGGCGGCCGGCACGAGGCGCTCGCGCAGGTCATCACGAAGATCGAGGCCGGCAGGCTCGACGAGGACGTGCTGCACCAGATCCGGGAGACCGCCCGCCGCAGGCAGGTCCCGGTCCTCGGCATCACCGGCACCGGCGGCTCCGGCAAGTCCTCGCTGACCGACGAGCTGGTCCGCCGCTTCCGCCTCGACCAGCAGGACAAGCTGCGCATCGCGGTGCTCGCGGTCGACCCGACGCGGCGGCGCGGTGGCGGCGCGCTGCTCGGCGACCGGATCCGGATGAACACCCTCGGCGGCATCGCGGGCCTGCCCGGCGGCGACGGCGACCAGGTCTACTTCCGCTCGATGGCCACCCGTGGCGCCGCGACCGAGGTCCCCGAAGGTCTCACCGACGCGATCGCCGCGGCCAAGGCGGCGGGCAACGACCTCGTGATCGTCGAGACGCCCGGCATCGGCCAGGGCGACGCGGCCATCGTGCCGTTCGTCGACACCTCGCTGTACGTGATGACGCCCGAGTTCGGCGCCGCCTCGCAGCTCGAGAAGATCGACATGCTCGACTTCGCCGACGTCGTGGCCATCAACAAGTTCGAGCGCCGCGGCGCGGAGGACGCCCGCCGCGACGTGGCCCGCCAGATGGTGCGCAACCGCGAGGCGTTCGGCACCTCCTGGGAGGACATGCCCGTCTTCGGCACCAGCGCCGCCACCTTCAACGACGACGGCGTGACCGCGCTGTACCACCACACCCGCGACCTGCTCGCCGGGCACGGGCTGGCGGTCAGCGAGCCGACGCTGGCGCCGGTCGACAGCCGTGTGTCCACGCGGGCCGCGACCGTGGTGCCGGCCCAGCGGGCGCGCTACCTCGCCGACATCGCCGGCACCGTGCGCGGCTACCACGGCGACACCGACACGCAGGTGGACGCCGTGCGCGAGCGGTCCGCGCTGACGCGTGCCCGGGACGCGCTCGACGCCGCCGGATCGTCCACAGCGGACATCGACGGGCTGGTCGAACAGGCCCGCCGCCGCGTCGAGCGGGACACCGCCGAGCTGCTGGAGCGCTGGGAGTCGGTCAAGGACGGCTACACCGGCGACGAGCTCGTCGTGCGGGTCCGGGACAAGGAGCTGCACACCCAGCTGTGGCGGGAGACCCTCTCCGGCACCAGGGTGTCGCGGGTGGCGCTGCCGCGGCTCGACGACGACGGCTCGCTGCTGCGCTTCCTGCGCAAGGAGAACCTGCCCGGCCACTTCCCGTACACCGCGGGCGTGTTCCCGTTCAAGCGCGACGGCGAGGACCCGGCACGGATGTTCGCCGGGGAGGGCGACGCGTTCCGCACCAACCGCCGCTTCCGTTACCTGTCAGAGGGTTCCGAGGCGACCCGCCTGTCCACGGCGTTCGACTCGGTCACGCTCTACGGCCACGACCCGGACACCCCGCCGGACATCTACGGCAAGGTCGGCACCTCCGGCGTCTCGATCGCCACGCTCGACGACATGAAGGCGCTCTACGACGGCTTCGACCTCACCGCGCCGACCACGTCGGTGTCGATGACGATCAACGGCCCGGCGCCGACGATCCTCGCGTACTTCCTCAACACCGCGATCGACCAGAACATCGGCAAGTTCGCCGCCGAGCACGGCCGCCAGCCGACCGACGACGAGCGCGCGGAGATCGCCGCATGGGCGCTGGCCAACGTGCGCGGCACGGTGCAGGCCGACATCCTCAAGGAGGACCAGGGCCAGAACACCTGCATCTTCTCCACCGAGTTCAGCTTGCGGATGATGGCCGACATCCAGGAATGGTTCATCGCCAACAAGGTCCGCAACTTCTACTCGGTGTCGATCTCCGGCTACCACATCGCCGAGGCCGGGGCGAACCCGATCAGCCAGCTGGCGTTCACGCTGGCCAACGGGTTCACCTACGTCGAGTCCTACCTCGCGCGCGGCATGGACATCGACGACTTCGCGCCGAACCTGTCGTTCTTCTTCTCCAACGGTCTCGACGCCGAGTACAGCGTGATCGGCCGGGTCGCCCGGCGGATCTGGGCCGTGGCGATGAAGGAGCGCTACGGCGCGAACGAGCGCTCGCAGAAGTTCAAGTACCACGTGCAGACCTCCGGCCGGTCGCTGCACGCGCAGGAGATGCACTTCAACGACATCCGCACCACGCTGCAGGCGCTGTGCGCGCTGTACGACAACTGCAACTCCTTGCACACCAACGCCTACGACGAGGCGATCACCACGCCGACGGAGAGCTCGGTGCGCCGCGCGATGGCCATCCAGCTGGTCATCAACAAGGAGTGGGGTCTGTCGAAGAACGAGAACCCGCTGCAGGGCTCGTTCATCATCGACGAGCTGACCGACCTGGTCGAGGAGGCCGTGCTGGCCGAGTTCGAGCGGCTCTCCGAGCGCGGCGGCGTGCTCGGCGCGATGGAGACCGGCTATCAGCGCGGCCGCATCCAGGACGAGTCGATGCTCTACGAGCAGCGCAAGCACGACGGCTCGCTGCCGATCATCGGCGTCAACACGTTCCTGCCGAGCAAGGACAACGCCGAGGACCTGCCCACCATCGAGCTGGCGAGGGCCACCGAGGAGGAGAAGCGCTCGCAGGTCGAGCGCACCCGGGCGTTCCAGCAGAAGCACGCGCAGGAGGCAGAGGAGGCCCTTCGTCGGCTGCGGGAGGCGGTGGCCGCGGAGGAGAATGTGTTCGCCGTGCTGATGGACGCGGCTAGGGTGTGCACGCTCGGGCAGGTCACCGAGGCCTTCTTCGAGGTCGGCGGCCAGTACCGGCGCAACGTGTGAGCGATGGAGGAGTGGTCTTGAGTATCGAGCGGGTCGGTGTCGTCGGCTGCGGGCTGATGGGGTCGGGGATCGCGGAGGTCTGTGCGCGGGCCGGCCTGGACGTCGTGGTCAGCGAGGCGAACCAGGACGCGCTCGCCGCGGGCCGGGCACGCGTGGAGAAGTCGCTCGGGCGGGCCGTGCGCAACGGCAAGCTCGACGAGGCGGGCCGGGACGCCGCCCTCGAGCGCATCCGGTTCACCTCGGACATGGGCGAGTTCGCCGACCGGCAGCTGCTGGTCGAGGCGGTCGCGGAGAGCGAGCCGATCAAGACCGAGGTGTTCGCCACCCTGGACAAGGTGGTCGGCGACCCCGACGCGATCTTCGCGTCGAACACCTCCTCGATCCCGATCATGAAGCTCGGCATGGCCACCTCCCGGCCGCAGCAGGTGATCGGCATCCACTTCTTCAACCCGGTGCCGGTGCTCAAGCTCGTCGAGCTGGTGCCCTCGCTGCTCACCGGCGAGTCGACGCAGGAGCGTGCCGACGAGTTCGTGGAGGACGTGCTGCACAAGCAGGTCATCCGGTCCCAGGACCGGGCGGGCTTCGTGGTCAACGCGCTGCTGGTGCCCTACCTGCTCTCGGCGATCCGGATGCTCGAGTCGGGCTTCGCGTCGGCCGAGGACATCGACACCGGCATGGTGCAGGGCTGCGCGCACCCGATGGGCCCGCTCGCGCTGACCGATCTCATCGGCCTGGACACCACGAAGGCCATCGCCGAGTCGATGTACGCCGAGTTCAAGGAGCCCCTGTACTCGCCGCCCCCGCTGCTGCTGCGCATGGTCGACGCGGGCCTGCTGGGCAAGAAGACGATGCGCGGGTTCTACGACTACAACAAGTAACCCGCAGCGTGTGATACAAAGATTCACGAATGTCTCACCGACTCATCGGGAGGCCGTCGTGACGATGTCGGCACGCGACGAGACCCTGGTCGAACTGCCCGGGCCCGGGTCGCTGCACTGGCGCTGGGCCGGTGAGGTGCGTGGGTACCTGCTGCTGGTCAAGGCGGGTCTGCTCCAGCTCATGCACCCCGGCCTCGGCGCGGGCGTCGAGCAGCACTCGGACTTCTTCAACGAGCCGTGGGAGCGGGTGCTGCGCTCGGTGCCGGAAATCCAGGGAGTCACGTTCGACTGGCCGGACGGGGCGCGGACCGCCCGCAAGATCCGCGACTACCACTCGCACATCAAGGGGCTCGACGGCAGCGGCAGGCGCTACCACGCGCTCGACCCCGAGGTGTACTTCTGGGCCCACGCCACGATCTTCGACGCGCTGTTCCAGATGATCGACCTGTTCGACCACCCGATGACCTGGGCCGAGAAGGAGCAGCTGTACGCCGAGTCGCGGCAGGTGTATCGGGCCTACGGGGTGAGCGACCGGCTGGTGCCGCCGGACTGGGCGAGCTTCGTGGCCTACTTCGACCGGATGTGCCGGGAGGAGCTGGTGATCACGCCGGCCGCGCGCGGGCTGATCGAGTTCGCCAAGGAACCGCCCGCGACGTTCCCGCTGGTGCCGGCGCCGCTGTACAAGCTGGCGCGCAAGCCGACCGCCAAGCCGCTGTGGTGGCTCTCGGTCGGCACGCTGCCTCCGGCCGTCCGCGAGCAGATCGGCGAGCGGTGGACCGAACGCGACGAGCGCCGCCACCGCCGCTTCCGGCGCGTGGTCGCCACGGCCTGGCGCGTGGTGCCGCCCCGGCTGCGCTACACCGAGCGCGCCCGCCGCGGCTACGCCCGCGCCGGGATTGGGCCTCGTGGCTGACCTTCTCGAACTCGTGCTGGCCGAGCCGTCCACGGACGCGGTCGGCGAGTCCATTGTGGACGCCGCGCTCGAGGAGTTCCTCGCCTACGGGCTGCGGCGCACCAACGTCGACGTCGTGGCCCGGCGTGCGGGGGTGTCCCGGGCGACGCTGTACCGGCGCTTCGACGGCAAGGACGCGCTGGTACAGGCGGTGCTCGTGCGGGAGTCGCGACGGTTCTTCGCCGGCATCGCCGCCGCCGTGGGTGACCTGGCCTCCCCGCGGGAACGGCTGGTCGAGGGGTTCGTCGTGGGGGTGCACTACGCCCGCGAGGACCGGCTGCTCAACCGGCTGCTGGCGTCGGACTCCGAGGCGCTGCTGCCGTACCTGACCACGAACGGCGCGCTGGTCGTCGCGGCGGCGCGGGACTTCCTCGTCCGCCAGGCGCCGGACGCCCCAGTGGCCGGTCGCACCCCGGCGGGCGTGGCGGAGGTGTTCGTGCGGCTCGCGATCTCGTTCACGCTGCTGCCGCAGAGCGCGATCCCGCTGGACACCGACGCCGAGGTGCGCGCGTTCGCGCTGGCCTACCTCGCGCCGTTGATGTCGCCGGACTGACCCAGCGCGGCGTCGATCAGTAATCGCAGGTCGGCCTTCGCGCGCTTCCACCACGTCTCCAGCTGCGCTGTGTCCGGATTGGACAGTCCAAGAAGGAGGATGCCGCGCACGGTGTCCAGCGCGGTGTAGACGATGTGGCGGAACCGCGGGTTGTCCGCGTACTCACCGAAGGCCGCGGCGGAGAACTCCAGCAGCGCGGCCCGCGCCTCCGGCTCCACGGCGGTCAGCTGCTCGCGCAGCTCCGGGTCGGTCCGCGCGGCGACCCACATCTCGACCGACGCGTACTGGACCGGGCCCTGGTGGATCTCCCACATGAGATCCAGCCCAGCGTCGAGCGGGTCGGGCGCCTGGCGGACCGTGTCGATCTGCTCGAACGCCAGCTCGGCCCGGCGCGCCGCGAGATGCCGCACGGCCGCGGCGACGAGGTCCGCACGGGTGGGGAAGTGGTGGACCTGCGCGCCCCTGGTCACGCCAGCCAGCTCGGTGACCCGGGTCGTCGTGGTGCCCGCATACCCGTGCTGGACCAGGCAGTCGACGGTCGCCTCCAGCAGTCGCTTGCGCATCAAGGCACTGCGTTCCTGTTGGGTCCGGCCGGTCTTCGACTTTCGCGCGGGCATCCCGTCAGGTTACTGATTCATGCACCGTTGCCGGGAATCGTTCGCTGCTGCCTGCCGCGTCCGGCCGGCGGAACAGCGCCCCGTAGGCGGCGATCCCGCCTGCCGCGAGCAGCGCCACGAGGCCGGCCAGCGACAGCAGCGTGGGCACCGGCGGGGCGCTCAGCACCGAGGTGTGTGCGATCGACTCGCCGATGACCGTCGCGCTGAGCAGCAGGTATCCGCCCGCGCCGAGCGCGACGAGCCGGGTCCGCACCGTCTCCGGCCACGTGGTGAACGTGAGCAGCCAGGCGAGCCCGGGGATCACGAGGATGGCGTGCATGGTGACCGCGTGTGCCGGCTTGAGGAAACCCGCCGTGTCGAACGCGGCCTGCGGGTCGGTGCGCGACATCGGCACGCCGACGGCGATCATGGCGGCGCCGAGGCCCATCGCCGCCATCAGCACGACGAACCCGAACCGCAGCGCGAGCTTCATGCTGGGTGAGTTCCCGCCGACCTGGCGGAACGCCGACAGCGTGAAGCCGAGCACCAGCAGCACGATCAGCAGCCCGCCGAACGCCAGCGCACCCGCGACGGCCGCGTCGAACGGCGTGGTGAAGTTGAAGTGCGACGGCACGCGGCGCCACGCCTGCATGGACACCAGCGCGGTCTCCATCACGCAGGAGAAGGTGAACCCGCCGACGAGCACGAGCCTGGCGACGGTGCCGAGCCGGACGAAGTGGGTGGCCCAGACGACCGAGGCCAGCGTGAGCCCGAACGAGAGGCCGAACGTCGCCGCCTTGCGCAGCGAGGTCGGCCCGGTCCACGGACCGCCGGTGACGAGCAGGACCACGACGTTCACCAGCCCCCAGGCGACCAGCACCGCCCCGACGACGAACGCCGCCCGCTCCACGGGGGTGCCCTCGTCCCAGCTGCGCCGCAGCGAGCGGCCCATCGCAGGAATCACGGTGTTCATGTCCCCACCTCCCACGGCACAGACTCCTCGCGCGGGAACCGGATGTCGTCACCGCCGCGGGGACTCCACGACTACGCCCCGAGGGGTAGAAGGCCGCTCGTCAGGCACTCGTCAGGAGTAGGTCAGCGCGCGCTCGTTGCCTTGGCTCGGTGTCTGCGCACGGCGTCGCGGTTGGCGCAGGCGGGGGAGCAGTACCGCTGGCGGCCACCGCGGGTGAAGTCGCCGAACGGGCGGCGGCACTCGGCGAGCGCGCAGCGGTGCAGCCGGTCCATGCCTCGGCCGGTCAGGTGCAGCGCGGTGCCGACGCTGATCAGGGCACACAGCACGGCGCCGAGCCGCAGGCCGGAGTCGCGGTAGTGGATGTGCCAGCCGTCGCCCGCGTGGTCGGTGAGCCGCGGATGGGCGGAGGTCTGCGCCAGCAGCTCGTTGAGCCGCTGCGCGCGCACCCCCGTCTCGTCGGCGTCGACGACCGCGAGCCACTTCGCGAGAAATGTCTCGAGCTCGTCCAGGTCCGCCCGCGTCGGGGGCCGGTCGACGACCACGCCGGCGGCCACGCAGCGTTGCGCCAGGTCAGCGGCCGTGTGCGGCGGTGTCGCGGCCAGGTCCGCGGCCAGCCGGACCGGATCTTCGCCGTAAGGGTTCAAATGCACAAGCCCATTACAGCAGACTGGGGGCATGAGCGCCGCACACCGTTGGGTCACCACGTCCAGCCACGTCACCAGCGAAGGCTGGGTTCGCTACCAGCGCTGCGACTGCGGCTCGACCCGCGTCCTGCTCGGTACCGAGCCGGTCGGCGCCCCAGCCGGAATGATCGCGGCGGGAGCCGGGTTGTCGTTGAGCGATGACCATCACGTCGGGGATGTCGGCCGGGACCGCTAGCTTGGGGGACACGGCCTGGTCGGCTGCATGCGAGCAGGAGGGGTGTCCGTGACCGAGGTACCGGGCTTCGTGCCCAACGAGTCGGCGATCCGCCGGGCGCTGCGTCGCGCCCGGGACGGCGTCGCCCTCGACGCGACCGAGGCCGAGACGCTGCTGCACGCCCGGGGTGATCAGCTCGACCAGCTGTTCGCCGCCGCGTCGCGGGTTCGCGACGCGGGTCTGGAGGCCGCGGGCAGGCCGGGCGCGATCACGTTCTCGCGCAGCGTGTTCGTGCCACTCACCAAGCTGTGCCGCGACCGGTGCCACTACTGCACGTTCGCGACCGTGCCGGGCCGCGTGCCCGCCGCGTTCCTCAGCCCGGACGAGGTGCTCGACATCGTGCGCCGCGGCGCCGCGCTGGGGTGCACGGAGGTGCTGTTCACCCTCGGCGACCGGCCGGAGGACCGGTGGAGCGCCGCCCGCGAGTGGCTCGAGGAGGCCGGCTATCCGGACACCTTGTCCTACGTCCGGGCGATGTCGATCAAGGTGCTCGAGGAGACCGGCGTGCTGCCGCACCTCAACCCCGGGGTGCTGAGCTGGACCGACTTCCAGCGGCTCAAGCCGGTGTCGGCGTCGATGGGCATGATGCTGGAGACCACGGCCACCCGCCTGTGGTCGGAGAAGTCGGGACCGCACTACGGCTCGCCGGACAAGGAGCCCGCGGTGCGGCTGCGGGTGCTCGAGGACGCCGGGCGCAGCAACGTCCCGTTCACCACGGGCATCCTCATCGGCATCGGCGAGACGCTGGCCGAGCGGGTCGACTCGCTGTTCGCGATCCGGCGGGTCGCGCGCGAGTACGGCGGCATCCAGGAAGTCATCGTGCAGAACTTCCGCGCGAAGCCGGACACCGCGATGGCCCGCATGGTCGACGTCGAGGCGGCGGAGCTGGCCGCGACGGTCGCGGTCGCGCGGCTGGTGCTCGGCCCGAAGATGCGCATCCAGGCCCCGCCGAACCTGATCGGCGGCGAGTACGAGCTGCTGCTGCGCGCCGGCATCGACGACTGGGGCGGCGTATCGCCGCTGACCATCGACCACGTGAACCCGGAGCGGCCCTGGCCGCGGCTCGACGAGCTGACCGAGCGCACCGAGGCGGCCGGTTTCCGCCTGGCCGAGCGGCTCCCGATCTACCCCGAGTACGTCCGCCGCGGCGAGCCGTGGCTGGACCCACGGGTTGCGGGCCACGTGGCCGCGCTCGCCGACCCCGAGACCGGCCTGGCCCGGCCGGACGCGGTCCCGGCAGGCCGCCCGTGGCAGGAGCCGGAGGTCGCGCTGGCCGGCTCGGGCCGCACGGACCTGCACACCTCGATCGACACGGTGGGCCGGTCGGCGGACCGGCGGGACGACTTCGACTCGGTGTACGGCGACTGGGACGAGCTGCGCGCGAAGGTGACCGCACTGCCGGCCGCGGCGGCCGGTCCGGCCGACCGCCTCCGCCCGTCGTTCGCCACGGCGCTGCGTCACGCCGAGTCGGACCCGAGTGGACTGTCCGATGAGGACTCCTTGACGCTGCTGTCGGCGTCCCCGGGCGCGGAGATCGGGGCGCTGGCGTCGCTGGCCGACGCCGTCCGCCGCGACGCCGTCGGCGACGACGTGACCTACGTGGTCACCCGCAACATCAACTTCACCAACGTGTGTTACACCGGTTGCCGCTTCTGCGCGTTCGCCCAGCGCCGCACGGACAGTGACGCGTACACGCTGTCGCTTGACCAGGTCGGGCAGCGCGCGGCGCAGGCGTGGGGTGTCGGCGCTACCGAGGTGTGCATGCAGGGCGGCATCCACCCGGACCTGCCGGGCACGGCGTACTTCGACATCGCCGCGGAGGTCAAGCGCCGGGCGCCGGGCCTGCACGTGCACGCCTTCTCGCCGATGGAGGTCGTGAACGGCGCGACGCGGACGAACATGTCCGTCCGCGACTGGCTGACCGCCGCCCGGGAGTCCGGAGTGGACTCACTGCCCGGCACGGCGGCCGAGATCCTCGACGACGACGTCCGCTGGATCCTGACGAAGGGCAAACTCCCGACAGCGGCGTGGATCGACGTCGTGACGACCGCGCACGGCCTGGGCATCCCCACGACGTCGACGATGATGTACGGGCACGTGGACAACCCGTCGCACTGGGTGGCGCACCTCAAGCTGATCCGCGACCTGCAGGGCGAGACCGGTGGTTTCACGGAGTTCGTGCTGCTGCCGTTCGTGCACACCAACGCGCCGCTGTACCTGGCCGGCATCGCCCGCCCGGGCCCCACGCACCTGGAGAACCGGGCCGTGCACGCGCTGGCCCGACTGCTGCTGCACGGCAGGATCAAGAACATCCAGACGAGCTGGGTCAAGCTGGGCGACCAGGGCGTGGCCGACGTGTTGCGCGGCGGCGTGAACGACCTGGGCGGCACGCTGATGGAGGAGACCATCAGCCGCATGGCGGGCTCGGAGAACGGCAGCTACAAGACGATCGCCGACCTGGAGGCGCTGGCCCACCAGGCAGGCCGCCCACCCCGCCAGCGCACGACGACCTACGGCGAGGTGCCGGCCGAACGGCTGCGCACGGCGCGGGAACACGACGGCGTCTGGCGCCCGAACCTGCTCCCGCTGGTCAGCGGCTGATTATCGGGGCGGTGCCCTCCGCGAGACGCGGAGGGCACCCGAACCGGACTTACTCGCACCAGGTGTTGCCCGTGTAGGCCAGCTTGCTCGCCAGGATCCAGCCCCACTTGCCGTTGGCGGCGTTGGCGCCGTAGTAGCGCGGGTTGCCCTTGATCCGCACGTTGAACAGGTCGCCGGGGATGGCCCAGCCCACGAACGAGCCGCCGCTCTCGGCGTCGGTCATGTCGCCGTCGATGGTGACCTGGTACTGCCACACCGTGGTGCACTCGGCACCCACACCGGACCCGGTCTCGGCCTGGGCAATGCCGGCACCCGCGACGACCGACCCGGCAACGGCCAGGCACGCGAGCGCACTGCGAAGACGCGCAGCCACTAACTACCTCCACAATTGGTTGGAAAGTTGTCCCCCGACTGAGAGAAACGTAGCGGTGATTCGCGCACGCCCGGAAGCACCGCTGATCCACTCCACCCGAACGGCCCAGTAGCCGGCTTTGGTGACGTCAGGATCCCCGAGCGACGAAGACGAACTCCTTACCTGGACGGTCGGGTGCGTCCCGGATTTCCCGCAGTCGGAAGCCATGCGCTGCAAGGTCGGCTTCGATCTCGAGGCGTATCAGCGTGACCCGGTGTGAGGCCGCGCGGTTCCACGTCTCCCAGGCGCGTGCAGCCGGGTCCCTGGTCTCGAACACCAGATGCCCGCCCGGCCGCAGTGCTTCGCGAGCGCCGGTCAGCGTCTGCTGCCACGCGTCCGGGGTGACGATCGCCTGGGCGACGTTCGCGGTCATGGTCACGAGGTCCACCTGGAGCGGCGGCAGGTTGGTCGCGTCACCGTAGATCCAGCGAACGCGTTCGCTACCCGCCTTTGCCCTGGCCACGTCGATGGAGGCTCGGGCCGGGTCGAGGCCGACGGCCTCGACCCCTCGGTCGGCCAGCAGGAGCGCGAACACACCCGTGCCGCAGCCGATGTCCAGCACCCGCTTCGCGGCGAGCTGCCGGGCGAGGTCGAGGTAGGTGTGGAGATCGGTGCGATCCGGATCAAGTGGGTCGTAGAGCGCCGCCAGCCGCGGATGCGCGAAGATCTCGTCGGCCACGCAGGCGACGGTAAGTGGTCACGGTCCAGAATTTCTCGCCGGCCGCGAAACTCAATGCCGCCCCGGTGCCCGCCCGGCTGGTAGAAGTACAGGCTGACGGCATCGGAAGAAGGGACGGCACATGGCTCAGCAGGTGAGGGGCGTCATCGCCAGGTCGAAGGGCGCGCCCGTGGAGATCGAGACGATCGTCGTGCCGGACCCCGGGCCGGGCGAGGCGGTGGTCAAGGTCCAGGCCTGCGGCGTCTGCCACACCGACCTGCACTACCGCGAGGGCGGAATCAACGACGAGTTCCCTTTCCTCCTCGGGCACGAGGCGGCGGGCACCGTCGAGTCGGTCGGGGAGGGCGTGACCGACCTCGCGCCCGGTGACTACGTGATCCTCAACTGGCGCGCGGTCTGCGGCACCTGCCGGGCCTGCCTGCGCGGCCGCCCCTGGTACTGCTTCTCCACCTTCAACGCCAAGCAACCGATGACGCTCACCGACGGCACGAAGCTCTCGCCCGCACTGGGCATCGGCGCGTTCGTCGAGAAGACACTCGTCCACAGTGGACAATGCACGAAGGTGGATCCCGAGGCGTCGCCCGCCGCGGCCGGGTTGCTCGGCTGCGGGATCATGGCCGGCATCGGCGCCGCGGTGAACACCGGCGGGGTCACGCGCGGGGACAGCGTCGCGGTCATCGGCTGCGGGGGTGTCGGCAGCGCGGCCGTCGCGGGCGCCTCGATCGCCGGCGCCACGAAGATCATCGCCGTCGACCTCGACGAGCGGAAGCTCGAGTGGGCCAGGAAGTTCGGCGCCACGCACACGGTCCACGCCAAGGACACCGACGTCGTCGACGCAGTGCAGAAGCTCACCGGCGGGTTCGGCGCGGACGTCGTGATCGAGGCCGTCGGCCGCCCGGAGACCTGGAAACAGGCCTTCTACGCCCGCGACCTCGCCGGCACCGTCGTGCTCGTCGGCGTGCCGACACCGGACATGCGTCTCGAGATGCCGATGATCGACTTCTTCTCGCGCGGCGGGTCGCTCAAGTCCAGCTGGTACGGCGACTGCCTGCCGTCGCGGGACTTCCCGTACCTGATCGACCTCTACCGCCAGGGCCGCCTCGACCTCGACGCGTTCGTCACCGAGACCGTCGCGCTCGACCAGGTCGAGGACGCGTTCACCAAGATGCACCACGGCGACGTGCTGCGCTCGGTGGTGGTCTTCTAGTGTCCGTCCGGATCGAGAAGGTCGTCACGTCCGGACAGTTCCACCTCGACGGTGGCAGCTGGGACGTCGACAACAACGTCTGGCTCCTCGGCGACGACGAGCAGGTCCTCATCGTCGACGCCGCCCACGACGCGAACGCCATCGCCGCCGCCGCGAACGGCCGCGAGGTCGTGGCGATCGCCTGCACGCACGCCCACGACGACCACGTCGACGCCGCGCCCGCGCTGTCGGCCAAGGTCGGCGCGCCCGTCCTGCTGCACCCCGCCGACGACGTCCTGTGGCGGCTGGCCCACACCGACGCCCGGCCGGCAGGCGAGCTCGCCGACGGCGACACCCTGCGGGTGGCCGGCGTCGAGGTGCGGGTGCTGCACACGCCCGGGCACGCCCCCGGCGCGGTCTGCCTGCACGTGCCGGAGCTGGGCGTGGTGTTCACCGGGGACACGCTGTTCCAGGGCGGGCCCGGCGCCACCGGACGGTCGCACTCGGACTTCGGCACGATCGTCGGCTCGATCCGCGAGCGGCTGCTCACGCTGCCCGCGGACACCGTGGTGCACACCGGGCACGGCGACGACACGACGATCGGGGCGGAGGCGCCACATCTCGAGGAGTGGATCGCCCGAGGTCACTAGCCTAGGCTCGTCCGTAGGATTGTCGACAATCCCTGATGAGGAGTGCTGATGGCTGAGCTGTCCCCGATTCTCAAGCAGGCGACGCCGGTGCTAGCCGAACGCGGCGAGGGCGTGTACCTCTACGGCGAGGACGGGCGCCGGTATCTCGACTTCACCGCCGGCATCGGGGTGACCAGTACCGGCCACTGCCATCCGAAGGTCGTCAAGGCCGTGCAGGAGCAGGCGGCGAAGCTCATCCACGGCCAGTACACGACGATCATGCACCGCCCGCTGCTGACGCTGTCCGAGCGGCTCGGCTCGGTGCTGCCCGACGGCCTCGACACGCTGTTCTTCGTGAACTCCGGCAGCGAGGCCGTCGAGGCGGCGCTGCGGCTGGTGCGCCACGCGACCGGCCGGGCCAACGTCGTGGTCTTCCACGGCTCGTTCCACGGGCGCACGATCGGCGCGGCGTCGATGACCACCTCGGCCACCAAGTTCCGCGCCGGCTTCGCGCCGCTGATGGGCGGCGTCGCGGTGGCGCCGTTCCCGACGGCCTACCGCTACGGCTGGTCGGAGCAGGAGGCGACCCGGTTCGCGCTGCGCGAGCTGGACTTCGTGCTGCAGACGATCTCGGCGCCCGCCGAGACGGCCGCGTTCTTCGTCGAGCCGGTGCTCGGCGAAGGCGGCTACGTGCCGGCGAACGCCGAGTTCCTGGCCGGCCTGCGCGAGCGCGCCGACCGGCACGGCATCCTGCTCGTCGTCGACGAGGTGCAGACCGGCTTCGGGCGCACCGGCAAGTTCTGGGGCCACCAGCACTTCGACGTCCGCCCCGACGTGGTGATCACGGCGAAGGGCCTGGCCAGCGGCTTCCCGATCTCGGCGATCGCCGCGCCGCGCGAGCTGATGGCCAAGGCGTGGCCGGGCTCGCAGGGCGGCACGTACGGCGGCAACGCCGTCGCGTGCGCGGCGGCCATCGCCACCCTGGACGTCGTGCAGTCCGAGGGCCTGGTGGACAACGCCGACAAGATGGGCGCCCGGCTGCGCGAGGGCCTCGCCAAGGTGGCCGCGGACGTCGCGGCCATCGGCGACGTGCGCGGGCTCGGCCTCATGCTGGGCAACGAGTTCGTGGACCGGGACGGCGAGCCCGACCCTGCCGCCGCCGCCCGCGTGCAGCAGGCCGCCGCGGCCGCCGGGCTGCTGCTGCTCACCTGCGGCGCGGCCGGCAACGTCGTCCGGATGATCCCGCCGCTGGTGGTCACCGCCGAGCAGATCGACGAGGCCCTGGCCCTGTGGCGGGAGGCGATCGCGGCCGGCTAGAGCCGCTTCGCGTACTCCTTCGCGAGCTCCTCGGCGCGATCCGCCGGCCATGGGCGGATCGCGCCGAGGATGGCGGCGAAGAACAGCTCGAGCTGCACGTGCCACGCGCCGAGCGCGGTCGCGCGCAGGTCCGCCAACTCGGCGGGCCCGGTCTGCGTCAGCTCGACGCGGATGCCGAGCCGCTCGTCGGACACGATCGTCCAGCGCACCCGGCCGGCCGGCGCGCCGTCGTGGTGCCACTCGTACTCGAGCACGCGCGGCGCGTCGACCTCGGTGAGCCGCCCGGCCGGCACGTACCCGTTGGTGGCCCGCAGCGGCGGCTCGTCGCCGGGCTCGGGCGTGGCGTCCTCGACGATCAGCGCCCACACGTCGGCCTGCGGCTTCCACACGAGGTCACGCGCGAAGCGCACCTCCCAGCCGTCGGCTGTGTCGTGGACGGTGCCCTCGTCGAGGCCGAACTCCGCGATGTAGCCGGACATCGGCGTGAGCCAGTCGGAGCGCTCGGCAGCGGGGCCGCCGTCGACCTGCGCCACGAGCTGGTCGAGGCAGTCGTCCCAGCCTGCCGCGGTTCGCCCGGCGCCGAGCCTGCCGACGGGGCCGCCGCCGACTGTCTGGGTAAACACGAGCAGGCAGCCGTCGCCGTCGGGGATCAGCTCGAGGCGCAGCACGTCGAGGTGCCACCGGAACATGTAGACCTTCGGCGGGTCGACCTCGAGCACCTCGCCCTCCCACTCGCCGCCCACGGGCGCCGTCTCGGGGAACGTGAACCGCATCGGCGCGCCGGGGCGCAGCTCGGTCTCGACCGCCGCGGGGAACCAGTGGGACATCTCGGCCGGGTCGCTGATCGCCCGCCACACCTTGGCGGGGGAGTGGCGCAGCCGCCGCTCGAAGCGCAGCGTCGGCTGTCCGTCGATCGTCCGCAGGGTCGCACGTTCGGTCACTTGTCCTCCATCTCGTCCAGGTGTCGCTCCAGGGCATCCAGGCTCTTCGTCCACATGCGACGGTAGGGCTCGAGCCAGGTGTCGATCTCGGCGAGCGGCTCCAGGCGCAGCCGGTAGAGCCGGCGCTGCGCGTCCTGGCGCACCTCGACCAGCCCGGCGCCGCGCAGGATGCGCAGGTGCTTGGACACTGTCGGCTGCGTCAGCGCCAGCCGCTCGACCAGCTCGCCGACCGGCCGCTCGCCGTTGCGCAGGAGGTCGAGGATCTCCCGGCGGCGGGGCTCGGCCAGCACCTCGAAGGTAGATGCCATGACGTCAATATAGACGAGATGGCATATAAGCGCTAGCCGAGGATGCCGAGCAGCCGGGTCACCTCGGCCGACACCGCCTCGCGCGCGACGTCAAGGTACTTCCGGGTGTCCACGACGTCCGGGTGCTCGGCCAGGTAGTCGCGCACCGCGGCGGTGAACACCTTGTTCAGCTGCGTCGCGATGTTGACCTTCGTCATGCCGGCGCGCACCGCGCGCGTCAGGTCCGCGTCCGGCACGCCCGAGGATCCGTGCAGCACCAGCGGGACGGGCACTGCGTCGTGCAGGCGAGTGATCAGGTCCAGGTCGACGGCGGCGTCACGGGTGAGCATCGCGTGTGACGTGCCCACGGCGACGGCCAGCGCGTCGATGCCGGTCGCCGTGACGTAGTCGCGGGCCTCGTCCGGGTCGGTGCGCGCGCCGGGCGCGTGCACGCCGTCCTTGCCGCCCACCTCACCCAGCTCCGCCTCGACGAACACACCGTGCTCGTGACAGTGCGCGACGACGTCCGATGTGGACGCGACATTGTCCGCGTAGGACATCGTGGACGCGTCGTACATGACCGAGCCGAAACCGAGCCGGACGGCCTCGTGCACGAGCGCCACGTCCGTCGCGTGGTCCAGGTGCACGGCGACCGGTGCCGAGGACGCCCGCGCCACGGCCAGGGTCGCGAGGGCCAGGGGTTCGAGGGAACCGTGGTAGCGCACGGCGTTCTCACTGATCTGCAGCACGACCGCAGCGCCGGCAGCCTCCGCGCCCGCCACGAGCGCCGACGCGTGCTCGAGCTGGATGACGTTGAACGCGCCGACCCCGCGCCCGGCCGCCGCGGCCGCGCCGACGATCTCAGCGGTCGGGGTCAGCATCGAACTCCTCCACGGTGACGAGCGGCGCCAGGCGCCGGTAGGTCGGCAGGTCGATGTCACCGGCCAGCGGACAGGCGACCGCCGCGGCGGACAGCGCCACCGCGTCCGCGAGCAGTTCCGGCCAGGGCGTCCCGGTGGCCAGGCCGACGGCGAGCGCGGCCACGCACGCGTCGCCGGCGCCGGTCGGGTTGCCCTGTAAGGGTTCCGGCACGGCCGCCCGCCAGCACCCGTCACCGGTGACCGCGAGCAGTCCGTCCACCCCACGCGAGGCGACGACCGCACCCGCACCCAGCTCACGCAGCTGCCTCGCGGCGGTGTCCGGATCGGTGGTCACCGCTGCCGCGAGTTCGTCGGCGTTCGGCTTGACCACCGTCGGGTGAGCCGCGACGCCTGCCGGCAACGGCGGGCCGGACGTGTCCAGGATCGTCGGGGTGCCGGTCGCGCCGATCAGCTGCGCGTAAACGTGGTCGGGCAGCCCGGGCGGCAGGCTTCCCGACAGCACGACCACCTTCGCGCGGGAGGCCAGCTCGTGGTACCGGCCGACGAACCACGTCCAGTCCTCGATGGACAGATGCGGACCTGGCTCGTTGAACGCCGTCGCTGATCCGTCCTCTTCGGACACCACGGTGACCGTGCGCCGGGCCGGCGCGGCCGGCGCCACGAACGCCTCCCGGATGCCCGCCGCGGCCAGGTCCTCCCGGATCGCCCGGCCCGGGTCGCCGCCCGCCAAGCCCGTCACCACCGTGTCGTGGTCCAGCGCGTGCAGCACCCTGGCCACGTTGACCCCCTTGCCGCCCGCCCGCACACCGGCCGCCGACGCGCGGTGCGTGCCGCCGGGCACGAGCGCGGGCACGCGGTAGGTGACATCGAGCGCCGCGTTCAGCGTGACGGTCAGGATCAAGCGGCCACTGCCTTCCAGGCCATGATCGCCGAGCCGATGCACCCCGCGTTGTCGCCCAGCGACGCGGGCACGATCTTCGGCACCCGCTGGAACGTCATCCGCCCGACGAGCGCCTCGCGCAGCGGCGCCAGCAGCGTGTCGCCGGACTCGGCCAGGCCGCCGCCGATTGCCACGATCTCCGGGGCGAACAACGTGCTCGCGGTCGTCAGCGCGGCGGCGAGTCCCTCGATCGCGCGGTCCCACACCACGACCGCGTCCGGGTCGCCCGCCCGCACCGCCTCGGCCACTTCTGCCGCACGGGTTACCGGCTTGCCGGTAAGCCCAGCGTAGCGGCGCGCGATGTGTGACGCGGCCGCCACGGTCTCCAGGCAGCCGCGGATCCCGCAGCCGCACACCGTCCCTTGTGGATCGACGACGATGTGGCCGATCTCGCCCGCGTAGCCGTCCGCGTCGAGCCGGTGCCCGTCGACGAGCACGGCGGCCGCGATGCCGGTGCCGATCGGCATGAACATGGCGTTGCGCACCCCGGCCGCCGCGCCGACGGTGAACTCGGCCAGCCCACCGGTCCGCACGTCGTGGCCGAGCGCCACCGGCATGCCGGCCGACTCGGACAGCAGCGCGCGCAGCGGCAGCTCGCGCCAGCCCAGGTTGACCGCGGCGCGGGCGATGCCGTGTTCCTCGTCGATGATCCCGGGCGCGGCCACCCCGACCCCGCACACGACCGCCTCGCCCGCGGTGGCCCGCAGCTGTTCGATCAGCCCGGCGATCTGGGTGACGTCGACGCTGCCTTCGACGCGCCGGGTCGGCGTGCGGTGGGTGTGCACGACGTGCAGGTCCTCGGCGACCAGCGCGGCCTTGATCGAGGTGCCGCCAACATCGATGGCCGCCACGAGCCGGCGGTCCGCCTCCCCGGAATTAACGCTTGTGGTCACCTTGGGCTGATGTCCTTCGACTCGGCACGTACTTGTGGCTGGGTCGCGTCCCGTTCCCCTTAGGTGCGGTTCGCAGACACATTGCACCACGTGTCGCGGCCAGGGCCGAGGGCCTCAAGCGTTCGGGTTGAACGGGATGCCCGACGGCATGGCCTCGGTGAGGTTGTTCGCGAACGCGCTGTTCTTGATGCCCAGGCTGGCATCGCCGAAGTCCGCGCTCGTCAGCTTGTCGCGGATGCCTGCCGGGTAGTTGTCCCAGCTCACCAGGTCCGGGTACTGCCACACGCCGTAGTGGTTCTCCGGCTGTTCGGTCTTGGCCGCGAGCCGGAAGCAGTGCGTGGTGGCGCCGTCCTTGTGGTAGACCACCTTCGCGTGGGTGCCCTGGAAGCCGGCGTCCGACGCGGGATAGGTGTCGTAGTCGCCGTGGCGGGAGACCGACACGAACTTCGCCTGGTCGGCGTTCACCCAGATCACGACGTGCTCGAGGTCGTGCCGGTGGCCGAACGGATCCCAGCCGGCGAGGGCCTGGTCCTTCTCGAAGTACAGGTCGTAGAGGTGGGCGCACCAGCCGTTGTTGCATTTCGAGCGCGCGTAGGAGTTCGTGTTGTCCAGGTCGGACTGGTCGTGGCAGTTGCCGTTGAGTGCGCCGGAGGGCTCGAGCCCGGGGTTGAGCGTCCCGTCGGGACCGATCGCCGGGGTCGGGTAACAACCGTCGCCGTCGTAGTCGAACGCCGGCTGCCACTTCGCGTCCTCGGCATTGGCGCTGGCGGGCAGCGCGCTCGGCGGCGCGGCCCACGCGAGGGCGGGAATGCCGATCGCGATCGCGGCGATTCCGGAGACGACTGTGACCACCCGCGAGACAGGCCTCATTGGTGCAGACAACCATCTCGGCGGGCGCGCGCGGCACCGACGAAAGAACGGTTCTCTTCCCTGTTATGACCCGTGCCCGAGCATGCTCAGCACCAGCCCGGCGTACTGCCGGCCGAGCACCGGGGGCGAGGGCTTGCTGGCGGGGGAGTACCAGCGCGCCACGTCGATCCCGAGCGAGAGCACCGCTCGCGCCGCGGTGCGCACGTCCGGCACCGTGAACACCCCCTCGTCCACGCCGCGGGTGATCACGTCGCGGACCAGCCGTTCGGTGCGCCGCCGCAGGTCGGCGACCAGCTCGTAGTCGGCGGGCGGCAGCGCGTGCAGCTCGTGCTGCACCACCCGGGCGACCAGGTGCCGCTTCGCGTGCCAGGCGACGAACCGTTCCACCAGCGTGCGCATCGTGGCCACCGGGTCGGGCTCGGCGGCCACGATCGACTCCACCATCGCGAGCGTGCGCTCGTGGCCGCTGCGGCTGATCGCGAACAGCACCGCCGACTTCGCCGGGAAGTGCACGTACAGCGCGGCCGGGCTCATCCCGGCCGCCGTCGCGATGTCCCGGGTGGTCGTGGCGTGGTAGCCGCGCTCGGCGAACGACTCGACCGCGGCGGCCATCAGCCTGCGCGCCGCGTCCGGCCGGACGTCCGGCCACAGCTCGTCCGGGATCGGTAGCTGGGTCACGCCGGCAGATCGGCCAGCGGGGCCAGCAGCTGCCGGTGCCGGCCCGGCGTGCCGAGCGCGACCTGGTCGGCCTTGGCGCGCTTGAGGTACAGGTGCGCCGGGTGCTCCCAGGTCATGCCGATCCCGCCGTGCAGCTGCACGCACTCCTCGGCCGCATGCACGGCGACGGTGGAGCACAGGGAGTTCGCGAGGCTCGCGGCTAGGCGCGCCTCGGCCGACGTGCCGGGTGTGTCGGCGGCCGCGCGGGCCGTGGCGCGGGCCAGCGCCAGCTCCTGCCACAGGTCGGCGAGCCGGTGCTTGAGCGCCTGGAACGAGCCGACCGGGCGGCCGAACTGGTGGCGTTCCTTGAGGTAGGCGACCGTGGTCGTCACGCACCAGTCGGCGAGGCCGACCTGCTCGGACGCCAGCAGCGCAGCTGCGGTCCACAGTGCACTGTCCAGAGCAGACGGGGCGTCGCCTTCCAGCGCGGTTCCGGTCGCGCCGTCGAACGCGATGTCGGCGACAGGGCGGGTCAGGTCGAGCGACACGACCGGCGCCACGGCCACCCCGTCCTGGCCGACCGGCACGGTGAACAGCCGCGGCCCGTCCGCGCCGGTGGCCGGCACGACCAGCACGTCCGCCGCGAGCCCGTCGCCGACCGTACGGACCGCGCCGCGAAGCGTTCCCCCGTCGTAGGCAACGGTCGTCGGGAACGGCGAGCCGGGTGCGGTGCCGAGCGACACGGCGAGCGCGCCGACCGAGCGGCCTGCACCGAGCGCGTCGAGCACCTCCCGCACCGCGTCGGTCGGCTCGCAGCCGAGCAGGGCGCCCGTCGCGAGCACGGCGCTGCCCAGGAACGGCACGGGCGCGACCGAGCGGCCCAGCTCCTCCATGACGACGGCAGTCTCCCGGGTGGACGCACCCTGGCCGCCGAGCTCCTCCGGCACGTGCAGCGAGCCGACGCCGAGATCGCCGGCGAGCGTGCGCCACAGGTCGAGGTCGTAGGGCTTGTCGGTCTCGCAGCGGGCCAGGATCGAGGCCGGCTGCGCGCGATCGGACAGCAGGTCACGGACGCTCGCCCGGAGCTGATCCTCGATGTCGGTGTAGAGCAGGTTCAACGGCGCGCTCATCGTGGCAGGTCCTTCCACGCGACCTTCGTGTCGACCCGCGCCTCGGCGGGCAGCCCGAGCACGCGCTCGGCGATGATGTTGCGCAGCACCTCGGAGGTGCCACCCTCGATCGAGTTCCCCTTGGCCCGCAGGTAGCGGTAGCCGGCCTCGCGCCCGGTGAAGTCGACCAGGTCCGGTCGGCGCAGCGTCCAGTCGTCGTAGCGCAGGCCGTCCTCGCCGAGCATCTCGACCTCCAGCCCGGACAGCGCCTGGGCCAGCCGGGCGAACGCCAGCTTCATGGCCGAGCCCTCGGGTCCGGGGGAGCCGACGGCGAGCTGCTGGCGCAGCCGCATGCCGGCCAGCCGGAATGCCTCGGACTGCACCCAGAGGTCGAGCAGCCGGTCGTGCAGTTCCGGCGTGTGCACCTCGGGGTGCTCGCGCCAGGTCTGCGCGACCGTGCCGATCATGCCGCCCTCGCGGGGCGAGGCGCGCCCGCCGATGGCGACGCGCTCGTTCATGAGCGTGGTCTGCGCGACCTTCCAGCCCTCGCCGACCTCGCCGAGCCGGTCGGTGTCCGGGATCCACGCGTCGGTCATGAACACTTCGTTGAACTCGGCCTCGCCGGTGATCTGGCGCAGCGGCCGGACCTCGACGCCCGGTTGGGTCATGTCGAGGACGAAGTAGGTCAGCCCGGCGTGCTTGGGCAGGTCCGGGTCGTGGCGGGCTAGCAGGATCGCCCACTTCGCGGTGTGCGCGCTGGAGGTCCACACCTTCTGGCCGGTGATCCGCCAGCCGTCGGTCCCGTCCTTGGTGTCCCGGACGGCCCGGGTGCCGGTGGCGGCGAGGTCGGAGCCTGCGCCCGGCTCGGAGAACAGCTGGCACCACACCTCCTCGCCGGTCCACAGTGGACGAAGGAGGCGCCGCTTCAGCTCGTCGGTGCCGAAGGCCAGGATCGTGGGCGCGGCCATGCCCAGGCCGATGCCGATCCGGCGCGGGTCGTTGTCCGGGGCGCCGGCCAGTTCGGCCTCGACGACGTTCTGCATCTCCCGGGCCAGGCCCAGTCCGCCGAGGCCCTCGGGGAAGTGCACCCAGGCGAGGCCGGCGTCGAACCGTGCTCGCAGGTAGTCCATCCGGTCCAAGGTGGACGGATCGTTGGCGGCCAGGAACTCGCGTGTCCGCTCGCGCAGCTGGTCGGGGGTCATGGCACGTACAAAGCCATCGTCTCGGCGACACAGGCGGGTTTGTCGCCGCCCTCGATCTCGATCGTGGTGCGCACGGTGACCTGCTTTCCCTGCGGCTTGTCGACTACGTCCACCAGCTCCGCGCTGGCCCGCACCCGCGACCCGACCGGCACGACGGCCGGGAAGCGGACCTTGCCAAGGCCGTAGTTGATGCCCATCGAGATGCCGGACACTGTGTAGATGTCCTTGCCCAGCATGGGGATCAGCGACAGCGTGAGGTAGCCGTGGGCGATCGTGGTGCCGAACGGGCCGGCCTTGGCCTTGTCGGCGTCGACGTGGATCCACTGGTGATCGCCGGTCGCGTCGGCGAAGGTGTCGATGCGGTCCTGGTTGATCTCGAGCCAGTCTCCGGTGCCCAGGTGCTCGCCCTTGGCCGCGGCCAGCTCGTCGAGGTTGGCGAAGGTGCGCATGTCAGTCCTTCGGTCCGCCGGCCACGTAGATGACCTGGCCGGAGATGAAGCCGGCCTCGTCGCCGGCGAGGAAGGACACCAGCGCGGCGATGTCGGCGGGCTGGCCGACGCGCTGAACGGGGATCATGGCCGCGGCGGCCTTCTTGAAGTCCTCGAAGTCGACCTCGAGCCGCGCGGCGGTTGCCGCGGTCATGTCGGTCTCGATGAACCCGGGGGCGATCGCGTTGGCGGTGACGCCGAACTTGCCGAGCTCGATGGCCAGCGTCTTGGTGAACCCCTGCATGCCGGCCTTGGCGGCGGCGTAGTTGGCCTGGCCGCGGTTGCCGAGCGCGGATGTGCTGGACAGGTTGACGATGCGGCCCCAGCCCTGCTCGGTCTGGTGCTTCTGGACCTCGCGGCTCATCAGGAAGGCGCCACGCAGGTGCACGCCGAGGACGGAGTCCCAGTCCTGTTCGGTCATCTTGAACAGGAGGTTGTCGCGGGTGATGCCGGCGTTGTTGACCAGCACGGTGGGCGCGCCGAGCTCGTTCTTGACCCGCTCGACAGCGGCGGCCACGGCCGCCGCGTCGGTGACGTCCGCGCCGATCCCGATGGCCTGACCGCCCTTGTCGGTGATCGCCTGTACGGTGCCGGCGCAGGATTCGTCGGTGAGGTCGACGACCCCAACGGCGAGCCCGTCCTGAGCCAGACGCTGGGCGACCGCCGCCCCGATGCCCCGAGCGGCACCGGTGACGATCGCGACACGGGAGTTGGCCACGGCGTTGTTCCTCCACGTTGGTTGAGTGAGCTAAGCAAGCGCTTAGGAAGTTACCTCGCCGACGAAGGCCTCGGCAACAGCCGTGTGAGCGAACAAGCAGGACGAGTGAGCTTCCGTTCACGGCGTAGCTGGGCGCCAGCTCCCTCTCCCGGTCACGGGCGGCTGGGCTGGGTGGTGTGCGCAAATTCCGGGCAGGCCGCCAGGCCTGCCCTTAAAGGCGAGCTGAGCGGCCTTACGCTGCACGCCGGCCAGCCCAGCCGCGGCTCATTTTCCGATGAGTCCCGGCCAAGACTGTCGAACCCGCTGCGCCCGACCAAGATCAACTGTGGCCTCCGGCCCCCCGAACTCCACGATACCGACGCCCTCTGACAGAACGAGAATGAGCGCCTGAGACCTGGGGGCAAGTCAGAAGTCGAAGCCGCCAGGTTTGGCGTTGCGGTCGGCGATCAACCCGGCCAGTGTCGCGATCGCGATCTCGGCCGGCGTGCGCGAGCCGATGTTGAGCCCGATCGGCCGGTGGACCCGGGCGATCTCGTCGTCCGGTACGCCGAGGTCCTTCAGGGCCGCCACGTGCGGGCCCTGGTGGCGGGGGCTGCCCATGATGCCCACCCACCGCACGTCCAGTGCCAGCGCGTCGCGCAGGTAGGCGCCCAGTTCGGGGCGGTGGTGGTCGGTCACGATGACGTCCGTGTCGCCGTCGATGTTCTCCGGCAGGCTGGGCAGGACGGTCGTCGCCGCGTCTTCGTCGTTTGTCACGCGGCCGCGTTCCGGTTCGACGAGGGTCGTGCGGTAGCCGAGGTCGCGGCCGTAGCGGATGAGGTAGTCCGCGACCGGTGAGGCGAACACCGCCACCAGCGTGCGCGACTCGGGTGGCGCGTCCGCCTTGCCGTGCGCGACGGCGTCGGCATCCAGGTGCCCATGGGCCACGGCGCAGCTGGGATCGGTAGCCATGAGCCTAGGGTGGCACGCGTGCCGACGAACGTCACTTTGCCGTACAACGGGTTGCTGCTCGACCGCGCGGGGGCGCAGCGCGCGGACCCCGGCTGGGTGGCCCGGGTCCGCGAGCACCCCGAAGCCCGGGTGCTCGCGTTCTGGCGCGATCGCTGCCTCACCGTCGCAGGGCGGCCGGTGACCGTCGACGACCCGGGCGCGATCCTGCTCGGCGTCACCGGCGAGACGGGCGTGTTCGCGGCCGATCTGTCCCATATGGACGAATCGGCGGCGCTACGGGTGGCAGGCGCGGACGCCGCCACCGACACCCGGGCCATGTTCCGTGGGCTCGACCGCGAGGAGGCCGCCATCCTCGCCTACGCGCGCGGCATGCTCCACTGGACACGCAACCAGCGGTTCTGCGGCGCCTGCGGCAGTCCCACCGACCCGCAGCACGCCGGCCACCAGCGGGTCTGTCGCGGCTGCGGCAAACTCCTGTTCCCCCGCATCGAACCCGCGGTGATCATGCTCGTCGAAGCGCCCGACGAGCCGCGGCGGTGCCTGCTCGCGCGGCATCGCGGGGCCGCGCCGAACGCGTACGCCACGCTCGCCGGGTTCGTCGAGATCGGCGAGAGTTTCGAGGACGCCGTTCGCCGCGAGCTGGCCGAGGAGGCCGGCGTGCGCGTTACGTCGGTTGCCTACCAGGCATCCCAGGCGTGGCCGTTCCCGTCCGGGATCATGGTCGGCTTCCGCGCCGTCGCGGAGTCCGACGAGGTCGCGGTCGACCGCGAGGAGTTGCTCGAGGCGCGCTGGTTCACCCGTGCGGACGTGCGCGACCTCCTCGCGGCGCACCGCGCCGACGGCCGTGATCGCCCGGACTCCATCGAGGCGTTCCTGCTCCAGACGTGGCTGGACGAGGAACGGTCATAAGCGCGGGGTCATGGCTCTCCGCCGCCGGGTGATCGGCGTGAGGTTGGCATCGCGGGAGTAGGGGTCGTCCGGGCGGGCCTCGGTGTGGTCGACATCGTCTCCTGTAGCCGGTGTGCTGCAGTGCGGGCACGAGCAGATTTCGCTCATGTGTTCGATTGTACACGCGGAGGACACTGGGTGCTGGAGGTGACGGCATGCGCTTCCGGGACCGGATCGACGCCGGTCACATACTCGCTCGGCACCTGCAGCACCTGCGTGCCGAGAACCCTGTCGTGGTCGGCCTGCCGCGCGGCGGGGTGCCGGTGGCCGCGCCGATCGCCGCCGCGCTCGGCGCGCCGCTGGACATCGTGCTGGTGCGCAAGATCGGTGCACCGCACCGGTTGGAGCTCGCGGTCGGGGCGCTCGGCGAGGACGGCGTGACCGTGCGCAACGACGCCGTCCTGACGGAGCTGGGACTGACCTGGGCCGACGTCGACGACCAGGTGGCGCATGAGCGCGCGGAGATCGACCGGCGGGCGACCACGCTACGGCCCGGCCCGCGGCCGAGCCTGCGGGACCGGACGGTGATCCTGGTCGACGACGGGATCGCCACCGGCGCCACGGTGGTCGCCGCGGTTCGGGTGACGCGCCGCCTCGGTGCGCGGCGCATCGTGCTCGCGGTCCCGGTCGCGCCCGCCGACACGATCGCGCGGCTGCGCGAGATCGCCGACGAGGTCGTGTGCGGCCTGACGCCGCGGCGGTTCCTCGCGGTCGGTCAGTGGTACGACGACTTCAGCCAGGTCGGCGACGACGAGGTGCGCACGCTCCTCGAGAAGTCCACACAGGACACGGTGGTTGCCGAGGAGGTCGTCGTGGCCGGGCGCCTGCCGGGCACGCTGACCGTGCCGCCGCGCCCGGCGGGGGTGGTGGTGTTCGCGCACGGCAGCGGCAGCGGGCGAACCAGTCCGCGCAACCGCATGGTCGCGGGCGCCCTGCAGGCGGCGGGTTTCGGCACTGTGCTGGCCGACCTGCTGGACGCGCGTGAGAGTCACGACCGCGCCAAGGTGTTCGACATCGACCTGCTGGCGTCCCGGTTGCGCGCCGCGGTCGCGCTGGCGCGGGACGACCCGCGCCTGGCCGGCCTGCCGATCGGCCTGTTCGGCGCGAGCACCGGCGCCGCGGCGGCGCTGCGCGCGGCGGCCGCCGCGGACGGGAAGGTGTCCGCGATCGTGTCGCGCGGCGGCCGCCCGGACCTGGCGGGCGACGGGCTGCCCGCGGTGGACGCGCCGACCCTGCTGATCGTGGGCGGCCGCGACGAACAGGTGCTCGAGCTGAACACCTGGGCCCGCGAGCGGATGCGCTGCCACACCGACCTGGCCGTGGTTCCGGGCGCGAGTCACCTGTTCGAGGAACCGGGCGCCCTCGAGCGGGTGGCCGAGTTGTCCGTGGCCTGGTTCGGCGCGCACCTGCGCGACTAGAGCTGGCCGGCGGCCGTGATCACCACCGCGGCGGTGCCCTGCTCGTCCGAGGCGGCCAGGTCGATGTCCGCGGTGAAGCCCCAGTCGTGGTCGCCCTCGGGGTCGGCGAAGATCTGGCGGACCTGCCAGCGCTCGGACTGCTGGTCGATGATCAGGAAGCGCGGCCCGCGGGCGTCCGGGCCGGTGCCGATCTCGGCGTGCAGGTCGAAGTACGGATCCACCGCGTCGGCCCACGCGTCGGCGTCCCACCCGGACTCGGCGTCCAGCGCGCCCAGCTCCGCGTAGTCCTGCCGGGCAGCCAGCTGGACCCGGTGGAACAGCGCGTTGCGCACCAGCACCCGGAACGCCCGCGTGTTCGTCGTGACCGCGGGCACGCGGTCGTCCGGCGTGGCCGCCGACTGCTCGTCGTCCGGGTTGGTCAGCTTCTCCCACTCGTCGAGCAGGCTGGAGTCGACCTGGCGGACCAGCTCGCCCAGCCACTCGATCAGGTCGGCCAGCTCCTCGGTCTTCGCCTCGTCGGGCACCGTCTGGCGCAACGCCTTGTACACGTCGGCCAGGTACCGCAGCACCAGGCCCTCGCCGCGGGCCAGCTGGTAGAACGCGACGTACTCGACGAACGTCATCGCCCGCTCGTACATGTCGCGCGCCACCGCCTTCGGCGACAGGTGGTAGTCCGCCACCCACGGGTGGCCGCGCCGGTAGGTCTCGTACGCCGCGTGCAGCAGCTCCTGGAGCGGCTTGGGGTGCGTCACGTCCTCCAGCAGCGCCATCCGGTCGTCGTACTCGACGCCCTCGGCCTTCATGGCCTGCACGGCCTCGCCGCGCGCCTTGAACTGCTGGGCGGACAGCACCTGCCGCGGATCCTCCAAAATGGACTCGATGACCGACAGGACGTCGAGGGCGTACCCGGGGTCGTCGCGGTCGAGCAGGTCGATCGTGGCCAGCGCCAGCGGGGACAGCGGCTGGTTGAGCGCGAAGTCCAGCTGCAGGTCGACGGTCAGCCGCACGGTCCGGCCCGCATCGTCCGGCTCGGGCAGCTTCTCCACGACGCCCGCGGCCAGCAGCGCCCGGTAGATCGCGATGGCCCGCCGGATCAGCTTGCGCTGCCGTGGCCGCTCCTCGTGGTTCTCCTCCAACAGGTGGCGCATGGCCGTGAACGCGTCGCCGGGGCGGCCGATCACGTTGAGCAGCATCGCGTGCGTGACCTGGAAGCTCGACGTCAGCGGCTCCGGCTCGGCCTCGACGAGCCGCTGGAACGTCGGCTCGCCCCACCCGATCGAGCCCTCCGGCGGCTTCTTGCGGACCACCTTGCGCCGCTTCTTCGGGTCGTCGCCAGCCTTCGCGAGCGCCTTCTCGTTCTCGATCACGTGCTCGGGCGCCTGCACGATCACGTTCCCGACCGTGTCGTAGCCCGCCCGGCCCGCGCGGCCGGCGATCTGGTGGAACTCGCGCGCCTTGAGCAGCCGCACCTTCTGGCCGTCGTACTTGGACAGCGCGGTGAACACGACCGTCCTGATGGGAACGTTGATGCCGACGCCGAGCGTGTCCGTGCCGCACACGATCTTCATCAGACCCGCCTGCGCGAGCCGCTCCACGAGCCGCCGGTACTTGGGCAGCATGCCGGCGTGGTGCACGCCGATGCCGTGGCGCACCAGGCGCGACAGCGTCTTGCCGAAGCCGGAGGTGAACCGGAACGCGCCGATGTGCGCGGAGATCGCGTCCTTCTGCTCGCGGGTCGCGACGTTGGTGCTCATCAGCGCCTGCGCCCGCT
>Ga0164241_10001298_pt1 | contig 31995 bp, 25 predicted proteins | sample OricomyardsoilBY_FD_108780 | JGI IMG/M metagenome (GOLD analysis project Ga0164241, IMG submission 108780) | Backyard soil microbial communities from Emeryville, California, USA - Original compost - Back yard soil (BY) | ecosystem: Environmental > Terrestrial > Soil > Unclassified | place: USA... | reverse complement strand
TGCGGGCGGCGCGGCTGAGCGCGCCCGAAGCCTTGATTTTGGGCCTGGTGAACCAAGTGCTGCCCAAGAGCGAAGACTTCGTGCTCGAGGTCATGAATTGGGCCGAGCCGATCTTGAACGGCGCGCCTCTGGCGATCCGAGCCGCCATCGGCGCGATGCGCGGGGCCGCCACGCGTGACCTGCGCGAAGGGCTCGCCCTCGAGCGCGCCGCCTACGAGCAATGCCTCGCCAGTGAAGATCGCATCGAGGCGCTGGCTGCCTTCGGCGAAAAGCGCCGACCGGTCTTCAAAGGCCGCTGAGGCCACGCTCGCTTCACCCGCCCGTCGCCGAGGCCGGCGGCTCGACGATGGCTTTGGGTTTGCCCTTGTCGACCTTCATTTTGACGTGGAAGAACTGCTTCACCGGTCGACGAGCTTCGCTGTTGTCGCCGAGGCCCCACAGCGCCACTTCCAGGTCGAGGGTTTCGCCGATGGCCAGCACACGACCGCCCTTGCTCGGAAATTCGCGAGAAAAGGTGGTGGGTGAGCTACCGAGCTTCAGCTCACCATCGCCATCGCGCGAGTCGGGGATGCGCTCGGCTTCGGTGCTGCCCTTTTTGAACACGGCCGCGGCAAACGCGATCGGCCCATTTTTGGGGTTCAACAGCACGTGCTCTTTGCCGTCCGTGGCTTCGGCTTTGAGGGTGACTTTGGTGCCCCAGCCTTGAGCTATTTGTTTGGCCTCGGCCGAAGCCAAGAAGCGCACGCCCGAGACCTCGATTTTCAAACCTTCCGGCGTGACCACGTACTTTACGGTGCGGGGCGCGTTCGGATCGGTGGCGGCCGCAGCTGCGGGCTTGGCTTCTGCGGCGGGTTTGGCGTCGTCAGCGGCCGGCGCGTCGGTGGGCGCGGGCTCGGCGGGAACGCCAGCGGGCTCGGCAGGAGCGGGCTCCGGCTCGCTGGCGGCGTCGGCCGTCTTGGGCGCCGGCGCCGCGTCACCTCCACAGGCCGAAAGCGAGGTCGCGATCAGCCAGGCGCCGACCACGAGTTGAAAACCGACGCCCACGGCTGCGCAGCTCTTCATGCGCCCGACGGTAGTCCGAGCAACGGCGCGGAACAACCGGGCGCGGCGGGATTAGTTGTGGTGCGCGACGTCGGTGATACGCCGCACGGTTTCCGCGTGCAGCTCGAGGCCTTTTTTGCGGATACCCAGCTTGCCCACGAACGAGAACAGCCGCGGTAAATGCGTCCAAAATGGACCCTTCCAGCCGAGCATGCGGAAGGCTTGCTTCATGGTCGACGCCATCGCCGGGCTCATCACGGTCTCGGCGTTGGTCATCCAATTGGGATGCACCTGCGCGGCCTTGACCAAGGTTCCGTACAGCTCGTTCAAGTCGAGCTTGGGCGACAAGAACCACGACGGCTCGAACAGCGGGTCGTCTTCCGCGAACCAGCCCATGTCTTTGCAGGTGCGCTCGAGGGGCGTACCCGCGTAGACGCGAATACCGGTCGAGAACAGCACCATGTCGGTCGGAGGAATGTGCTCTTCGCAGAACGCGAGCGTCTCCCTCACGGTGTCCATCGTCTCGTCGGGCGCGCCGAGCATGAAGAACCAGTAGGTAGGCATGCCGGCTTCACGCAGCGCTTTGGCGGCGCGAATGACGGCGTGCTTCTGGAAACCCTTGTGCAGAGTGCGCAGCGTCGTCTCGGACGCGCTTTCGGGCGTGCACATCACGTTTTTGAAGCCGGCTGCCTTGAGCAGGCCGACCAGCTCGGGCGTGACCGCAGCCGGGTTCAGGCCCATGGTCGAGTACTGAGCCGGCAGCTTTCTTTCGGCCAACGCCTCGCACAGCGAGCGCGCGTGCGAAAGCGGCAGATTGAACGTCGAATCGACGAAATCGATGGCGGTCACGCCGTGACCCAAGACCGCTTCTTCGATCTCGTTCACGATCTCGGGCACGTCGCGCAGCCGGTAAGCGTGACCTTCGATGTTGTTGTAGACGCAGTACGAGCATTTCAGCGCGCAACCGCGCTTGGTTTGCACCGAGTACGGCGAGCCCGCCCGGGCGTAACGCGCTAAATCGACCCAGCGAAAAGCTTGGCTGCGAGCCGAAGTCTTGAGGTCGTGTACGACCGCGCGCCCGCCCAGCGGCTCGCCCGAGAGCATTCGACCGGTGTCGAGCACGGGCAGCGGTGACGCGCTGCCGCCTCCGAGCGGTATCACCCCCGCCAAGCGATCGATGCGTGACTTGCCCTGCAGCGCCGAAAGCACGTCCGGAAACGCGTCCTCGCCTTCGCCAACCACGGCCAAATCCGCCTCCAAGTAACGCAGCACGTCGCGCGGCGAAACGTTGACGGCGGGACCGCCCACCACCAGCTTGGCGTTCGGCGCCCCCTCGCGCACGTTCTTCACGACCTCGTCGCGAATCTCCGGCAGGTAGAAGTGCGGCAGCTCGAAGTTGCAGTTGTCGATGTTGCGGACCGTAAGGCCGACGACGTCCGGCTGCTCCCGAAGGACGCCGGCGAGCGTGTCCTTACCGGGCTGTTTGGAGAACGCCAAGTCGAGCACGCTGACGTCGTGGCCGGCACGCGCGGTGGCGCTCGCGACCGTGCAAAGCCCGACCGGAATCGCAGGCCAGGGCACCTGCTCACGATTCGAATTGATCAGCAGCACCTTCATGCTTGCCGGTACAATCGCAGCTTTGTGGGTCCGCCGGAAGCGGGCTGCTGTAAGTCGGCAATCGGCGCGCTTTCAGCGCCGTCTTACCGGCGGCGGGCTCAGTTGGACGACGGGGGGGCGTCTCGCAGCGCGCGGGCCAGGCGCAACGCCCATGCCTCCTGACCCTCGGTATCGGCCAGGAGATCTTGGCGAACCTCCAGCTCGATGTGAGGCAAGCCGCGGCGCTCGCCGTGCTCGATCAAACCGTAGTCAGTGTGCTCACTGGCGGCGTACGGCTCATTGTCGCCGACGACCAGCTCCGGCTCGGCCCGCAGCGCGCGCAGCAACGGCACCGCCAGGCGCCGGTCGCGATTGTGCAGCACCCCGGCGTGCCAAGGCCGCGTCACGCCACGAAAGACGGGCGTGAACGTATGCAAAAAGATCACAATCGAAGCCTGGCCGCGCGACGCGCGCTCGGTCAGCTCACGGCTGATGCGCGCGTGATACGGCCCGAAAATACAGTACGCGCGCGCCTCCGCCTGCTGCGGTGAGATGGCCAGGTTACCGGGCACGATCGTGTCCTCGCTCTTTTGCACGATCGAATCAGCGCTGGTCAGCGGCCGATTGCAGTCGATGACCAACCGCGAATACTCTTGCAAGATCACCCAGGCGCCGAGCTCGTTCGCGAGACGGCGCGCAAGCGCGGCCGCCCCGAGGTCCCAGGCGATGTGACGCTGCAGGTCCGCCTGCGACAAGCCGAGCGAGCCGAGCGCCCGCGGTATGCTGCGGCCGGCGTGATCGCAGACGATGAGGTACGGTGACTCCGGCCGGCCCTGAAGGACGCGAAAAGGCGCCGGATCATACTCGCCGAGCAGCGCGCGCAGCGATTCTCTCACGTGGGCTCCGCCACCGAGAGGGCCATGGCTCCGCCGTGTTCGACGCGTTTCAAGCGTCGGTTTTACGCGCGCGTCGGGGGTCTGTCAAAACAGACCCCGCTACCGCCGACGACCCGCGACGGTGCGGGTCGTCAGGGCTTCGCCGGCCCTAGAGCGATTCGAGGTAGGCGACGAGGTCGTTGCGCTGCGTGTCGTCGAGAGCGGCGGTGTTGCCGTGCGCGTTGCCACCACAGGCGGGGTTGAAGCGGTCAGCCAGCGTGGCCGCGCAGCCGTTGTGCATGAACGGAGCGCGGTAGCCGACGGCAACCAACGACGGCACCTGCAGCTTGCTGTTCGCGATGCTGTCGATGACCATTGATTCGTTGTTGGTCAGCTTGGCGCCGGAGTGGCACGTGGTGCAGCCGACGTCCGCGGACCGGAAGAGCTCTTGACCACGCGCGACCGCGGCGTCACCCGCGTCACGGATGGGAGGCGGTGCCTTGATCGAGAACAGCCACTCGGACAACGCCGAGACGCGCGGCGCGTTTTCACGTACGCCGCCCATGCGACCGACGAACACCTCGTTCATCAGGTCGCCGACGCCGGGCAGGTCTCCCGCCCAGTGGAACGGCGCGGTGTCGCGCAGGCCGACGTGGAGAGCCTGCGTGCGGCGCTCACCCGTGTCGGTAAAACGCCAGGTCCGGCCGTCCTCGCCACCCTCGGGGTGGCAGGAGGCGCAAGCGATGCCGCCGCCGGCGTCGCGGTGAAACAGGTCGTGACCCGTGTCGGCGCGAGACTCACCCGGCAAGGCGACCGAGATCGGGACGCCGAAGCCCATGTCGCGGACCACTAGCAGCTGGGCGGGCTCACGCGTTTGCGCCAACAACCGTCCGTCGGGCGCGAACGCCACGGCCGTGACGGGCTGTTCGGAGAAAACGCCGCCGTCGGGGAACGCGCACGGGTTGCCGTTACCCAGGCTCGAAAGCGACATGATCGTCACCGCGGTGCTACCGCTAGAGGGACCGGCGAATGACTCACTACCACCGGCGCTCGGGCCGCCGTGGCTGGGGAACACGATCGAGGGACGTGGCGCGCCGAAATCGGCAGGGCCCGCGTGAGCGACGGCTACCAACGTCTGATCCGCCGAAACCGCGATGTCGACCGGCAGGGGCGAGCCGCTGAACTGAGTGCTGACGACGTTGCCGTCGGGGGTGACGGTGCTGACGACGTTCTTGACGATGCCGCCGCAGCTGATGCCGTCATTGCCACCACCGTAGGCGCTGCCCGACGGGCTGGGCTCGGTGATTTCGATTTCATCGGCGACGGCGTCTTGATGGACGATGACCGCGCCGGTCCCGCTCGAGACGGCACGCCAGGCGGTGCCAGGATTCAGCAAGACGGACTTGGAGTCGGCGAACGAATTGCCGAATTCGTCGGTCTTCGCCGGCTGAGCCAACGAGCCCTGGGCCTGGGGAATCTTCATCCGCTTGTCGAGCGTGCCCGCGCTGTCGATGCGCAACACTTCGGCCGACTTGAAGCGCGTGACCCACAGCTCGCTGCCGCGCACCAGCACGTCGCGCAGATCAGCCTCGAGGCTGAGCGTCCGCACGACGGCGCCGCCGGCGGCGGGCAGCGAAACTAGCTTGCCTTCCGCGCAGGCGACGTGAAGTAGGCCCGTCGCGGCTTCGAACGCGATGCCGCGCGGCGCCTTACATACGGCGCGCCGATCGAGAATGGTGCCCGTCAGCGGGTCGATGGAGACGACGGCGCCACCGCTACGCAGCGCGACGTGAATGTGCTTCTGTGCGTCCTCGACGCTACGCCCCGGTTCGTCACCCGACTGCAGGTCGATGGTATGTCGCAGGGTGAGCGACGCCAGGTCGACGACGGAGATTCGATCGCGCTCGGGATCGCCCACGATGGCCGCCGAGCTGTCGGATAGAACGCTCAAGGTGCCACCACTGATCGGTAGCGGTGCCGTGGTGGCCGTGACCGCCGGGCGCTCGTCGACCGGGATCACCAACCGCGCACCCCCGTTGGTCGTATCAGCCGGTTTGTCGAACGAGTTGCAGCCCCCCAACGCAACTCCGAGCACCATCCCACCGAATAGCCCAGTCTGCCGAATTCCAATCTTCCGCATTTGCTCTCCTCATCTCACCCTGCGGGCGAGCCACCTTGACCCGAGAGTAGCTCAAGCCGCTGCCATGCGCTGCCACAATCGCGACCAGCGCGGGACCAGTGAATGAAGGGCTAGTGTCGCGAAATGACGACACTTCCCTTTCATGACTCGGGATGTCATACACGCCGGGGGAGGCGACATGGCTTGGTGGTTGAACAAAATGGCGGCGTTGGCGGCCCTCACCGGTTGTCTGGCAATCGGGGCAAGGGCGCGGGCAGAAGGGCCCGAGTCATCGCCCACGGACTGGCTGGCAAGCACGGTGGACGAACGAGGGCGGCACTGCGACCAGCGCGCTGAACAGCGTGACGCGAAAAGGCTACTTCTGGCTTGCGGCGCGGCCGGCGTTTGGGAGCTGGCGCTCGACGCCGCCAACCCGCGCTTCATCCGCAGCTATGACTTTGCGGGCGATGTAGTCGGCTTCGTCACGGAGCCCGACGGACGGCTATGGGTGAAGTTGCAGGTCCTCGAGGCTCGCCCCTTCGCGCCCGGAGGCGCATCGCCCGCGGGCGCGTTTCCCGACGCCGCCCCGATGCGAGCTCCAATCCCCACCGCGCCGCCCATCGCCAGCGCTCCGCCGCCTCCTCCTCCACCGCCGCCCCGCCCTACGACGAGCGGCAAGAGCGTCGGGCGAGTCACGCGCTCCGAGCCCGGCCAAGTCGTCATCTCGCTCGGGACTTTGGATGGCGTGGGCCGAGGCAACCACATCGAGCTCACGACCGATCACGGCGAAGACACGGGCGACGAAGCCACGCTGACACGCGAAACGCTCGCGGTAGGCCTGGTCACGAACGTGACCGAGCACAGCGCACGCGTCAGCTTGGGCATCGGCGAAGCTGCGCCCGTCGGTGCCGTCGCAACCCCCACCGTCGGACAATTGACGAGCAGCCTGTCCGCGCCCGTACGTGCCAGTCGACTGTGGGACCTCGAGCTATTTGCGCGACCCTTCGTGGCGTGGGGCGAGCTGGGCGGCGGCGCCCTGCTGAGCGCGAGCGTCGGCTACCGCTTCGAGCATCTGCACCTGCAAGCGCTCGTCGATCCGCTCGGGATTGCCGACGTTCAAGACAAGAGCGCGATCACGACCGTCAACGCGGCCGTGATCGCCAGCTACGATTCGCAGTACTTCGAGATGGGGCTCGGTTTGGGCGCGCAGACCGTCAACGACCCCGAGCTCTTCCTCCAGCCGGGCTCGGGGCTGGCCGCGCTTCAACTCGTCCGCTTTGGCTCGCCGGATGGGCTGAACGTGAGCGCGCGCACGAATATCGTGCTCTTCCACAGCGAGTTTCAATTCGGTGGCATGGTCGCCAGCGGACAGATTCCCGTCACGCGCGGCTACTGGCTACTGTTGAACGGCGGTGGCGGTAACTTTGGCTACGGCTTCGGCGAGCTGGGCATGAGGGTGCTTTTGACGGGCAACGGCCTCGCCGGCTCGAAGTTTCTCACCGTCACAGCGGGTGGCGCGGCCGTGTTCCGCTCCCCCAGCTGCGACGAATTCTTCAGCTGCTCCCAGGATCTCGTCTACGGCGGCCCCATGGCAGGTGTCGGCGGCGAGTGGCGCTTCTGAGGCCCCCCTCGGCTCGTGTTCTCAGACGTGTAACGACGCGCTCCACTTCGACGCAAGGGCCGACCCAAAACGGCGCCCCAATCCAATCTTCTGACCCTCTGATCTTCCTGTGAAAAAATCTGGGTCCTTCAGATGCCGTCGCACCGCCGGTCAGCTCTGCGCGAACTCGGCCTTGACGCCTTCGAGCAGCTTGGGGTCTTCGAGGAGATCCAAGGTGGTGCGGGCCATGGCTTTGGCGGCGGTGAGCATGGTGGCAAAGCCGCGCTCACTGGCGGCGCACGCGGCGAAGGCATGCTGATGACACAGCGTTTCGCCTTCGTCGCAGATCGCCAGGTACGGGTGGATCGACGGCACGGCTTGCGAGAGGTCGCCCATGTCGGTCGAGCCGGAGCCGACGCGCGGATCGGTCTCGCGAGCGGGGCGGCCCAACGCTTCCATGGCCGCGCCGAAGCGGCGGGCGATCGCGAGGTTGTTCTTCATTTCGCGATAACCCTGGCGGATTGACAGATCGACCTGGACCCCGCACGCCAGCGCCGCGCCGCGCGCGCAGCGCTCGACGATCTCCGCGACGCGTTCGAGCTCGGCTTTGAACGGCGCGCGCACCGAGAATTCGCAGGCGGCGTTCTCGGGGATGATGTTGACGGCTTGGCCGCCGTTGGTCACATAGCCGTGCACGCGAACGCCGTCGCGAAAGTGTACGCGCTGCGAGTCGATGAGCCGGAAGGTCTCGAGGCACGCGGTCAGGGCCGAGTTGCCGTCCCAGGGGGCAGCGGCGGCGTGGGCGGGCGTGCCCTGGAACTTCATGGTGAGCCAGCGGCTGGCCAGCGCCGGGTGCGCGAGGATGTCGCGGTCGTACGGGTGGAACATCATCGCGGCGTCGACGCCTTCGAAGACGCCGGCGTGCAGCAGGCGAATCTTACCGCCGCCGCCCTCCTCGGCGGGGGTGCCGATGAGATCGACGTTGCCGGGCAGCTTGCCTTGCTTGGCCAGCGCCAAGAACGCGCCCAGCGCACCCCCGGCGATCAAGTTGTGGCCGCAGGCGTGGCCGATTTCGGGCAGGGCGTCGTACTCGGCGAGGATGGCGATGCGCGGCCCGGGGCCGTTGCCGAGCCGGGCGCGGAAGGCGGTCGGCAAGTCGCCGACTCCGCGCTCGACGGCAATGCCTGCTTGCTCGAGGCTGTCCGCGAGCCAACCGGCGGCGCGGTGCTCTTCGAAGCGCAGCTCGGGGTGAGCGTGAATCTGCTTGGAGAGGGCGATGACCTGCGGCGCGACGGCGTCCACACTGCGGTCCATCTGTTCGCGATCAATCATGGCGACGTCTCCCTTCTCGCACGGGGGGATGGTAAGCATACTCGGCATGAGCGCGAGCGCGCGAACTTGGCGAAATGACGCAGGTTTCTGGCTGACGGTGGGCCTATGCGGCTCGATTTCGTGGGCCGCCGGCTGCGATGGGGCCCATTCGCAGAGCGCGGCCGCGGGTAGCGCCGCGCCCACACCGGCCACCGTTCACCGGCAGGCGGCGCCGGCCAACGCGGTCACGGCGGCGCCGCCGAGCGCGAGCGCGGCCGCGGGTCCGAGCGCTCCCCATGTGCCGACCAAGGTCGAGGTGCACGACGAGGCAATGGGAACCAGCTTGCATTTCATCGCCTACACCTCCCCCGAGGTGGACGAGGTGGCGACGCGCGCCGGCATCGCCAAGGCCATCGCCGAGATGCGACGTCTCGAAGCACTGCTGAGCGAATGGCAACCGGATAGCCAGATCGGTCAGGTCAACCTGCACTCCGGGGAGTGGGTGACGATTGGGCCCGAGGCCGCCACCGTGATCGAGCGCGGGCTGTGGGCGGGCAAGCTGTCCGACGGCAGCTTCGACATCACCTTCCAGGCGCTTTCCAAGGTTTGGAAGTTTGGCAGTGCTCAGGACGACAAGCCCAAGCTGCCCAGCCGCGCCGAGGTCGACCAGCTGCGTAAGCTAGTCGATTACCGAAAGGTCGAGCTCGACCAACCGAATCAGCGCGTGCGCGTGGGCAAGGGTCAACAGCTGGGGCTGGGCGGTATCGCCAAGGGTTACATCGTCGACCAAGCGGCGCGCGTCCTTCATGAGAGCGGCGTGCAGGGGTTTTTGGCTCAGGCCGGCGGCGACCTGTTTGGCTCCGGTAAGAAGCCGGACGGCTCGCCTTGGGTCAGCGGCATTCAGGATCCGCGCGGTCCCCAGGGGGACTTTTTCGCGGTTCTCGAGCTGACGGATCACGCTTTTTCCACCGCCGGCGACTACGCCCGCGCTTATGTCGTCGGCGGTAAGCGGTACCACCACATCATCGATCCGAAGACCGGCTATCCGGCGACCGCCTGCCGTAGCGTTACAATCTGGGCGCCCGACGCGACGACGGCTGACGGTGTGGACGACGCTGTGTTCATTCTTGGGCCTGAACGAGGCCTGAAGCTGGTCGAATCGCTTCCTGGCGTGGGCGCGGTGATCGTTGACGCCCACAACCGCGTGTTCATGAGCGAGCGCATCAGAGAAAAGGTGAAGGTATTGAAGGCCCCTACGGACGCGCCATAAGCGCCTATCCAGACCCCAAGTACGAGACCGAATACGAGACCAGCGCGAGACCAAGCACGAATGACTGAAGCGCCGAGGCAACAAGTCCCATGCGCCTGCGCTTCACCCCGGCGCGACTCCAAAGCCGATGGCGACTCGACGGCGCAAATTTCGCTCCTAGATAGGCTTTTTTCAGGCAATATCTGACGGTGCCCTCGTACACGCCCGTCGCGACTCCGGTAGTTCCCGCGCCCCAACGCAAACAGGACGAGCGCGCGCGCGACGGCCGGCCGCGCCCCGAGCTGTGCGCACCCGTAACGCTTATCACTCCACAGGGTGAATTGGAGTTGGGCAATGGCTCGCTGCTGATTGGCAGATTGCCGGAGTGTGACGTGCTGTTATCCGACACGCTCGTCAGCCGCATGCATGCGCGCATCAGCGTGCAGGGCGACAGCGTGGTCGTCGAAGATTTGCACAGCACCAACGGCGTGTACGTCAACGGGCTGCGCGTTGGTCACAGCACGGTGCTGTGCGAGGGCGATCGGATCCTGATCGGCACCACCGAGTTTTCGCTGTTCGAGAGTCGGGACTCGAGCCTGATGCGCGTGCGCGCGGCGCGCCCGGTGTCGCCGGTGCCGAACCAACGGGTCACGCCGCTGCTGAACCCGGTGGAGAGCATGTCGAGCCAAGTAGCGATCGCGACTCGTTCCCTGTCGCCGCTGGCCCGAGCATCGTCGGCGACCAGGTCGCCGTTGCCGGGCGCCAACATACCGATGGCGGTGCCCGCCCAGCTCGAGCGCGTGCCGTCGACCGCGCGCGCCGACGCGCTGAAGATGATCGGTGGGCTGGCGGATCGCTTGGCCGCGACCGGCAACTTGGAGGAGGCGGCTCAGGTCTTGTCTGGGCATTTGCGCCGCATCTTGAAGGGCGCCAACTCTGGGCTCATGGTGACGCCCGAGGTCGCCGGCTCTGCGTCCCACCACGCGCTCACGCTCGCGCGCTGGACCAAGCTACCGCTGTGGGCCGACTACGTGGTCGAGCTGCACCTTTCAGCGCGGTTGGTGATGAGCGCGGTGACGCTCGCGTCGTTCGAAGACATCACCTCCAAGCTCGACTTCGACCGCATGCTGCTCGGCTACTACGTCGAAGGCTTGCGCGATCGGCTAGAGAAGCTGGACATGGACGAGCGCAGGCGCGTCGAGCGGCTGCGCTCGCTGGTCGACGAAAAGCGCTGACCTCGGCCTAGAAGCGAGCCGAGAGCGTGACGGTGTTGGGCGCGACGCCGACACTGGCGCGCTTTTGCGAGCCGAAATCGACGAGCCAGATGCCGACCACGGCGCTGCCGGCCGCGCACAGCAGGCTGCCGGTGAGCAGCAGGTTGGTACGGAGCTCACGCGCGTGACCACGACTGACGCGGGCGTCGGCTTGCGCCTGACTGAGCTGCGGCAGCTCGCGCTCGTAGTCGGAAAAGGCGCTCCGCGTATCGAGCCCGCTCCAAACCGTCAGGCCCGTGAGGACCACCGTCGCGCCCGCGCCGGCGTAAAACCAAGCCGGCGCGAGCTTGGCCGGCGCGGGCGGCGGCGGCGGCAGCGCCGGCTTGGAAGCGGGCTTCGGGTGCGTCGCATCGGGCACGACCACGACGTCGATGCGCCGCGAGCGCTCACCGACGCGCAGCTCGACGCGCTCGCCCGGTGACAGGTCCAGCTCTTGATCGAGCACGACGGAGCTACCCGAGATCACCCGCACGTGGTGCGAACCGGGGTCCAATGTCAGCTCACCCTCGGTGGCCACACGCACCGGCGCGCCGTCCAGCTCGACGCTTTCACGACTGGGATCGGAGAGGCGAAAGGTGACGCGCGACAGAGCTTGAGTGGCGCTGCGCTGCTCGCGCTCGGCCCGCGCCCGCAGGTCTTTGTCGGCCGCCGCATCACGTTGCACGAGCGCGAGCTGCTCGATGGCGGCGCGGGGCCGGCCGAGACGCGCGAACGAGAGCCCCAAATTGAAGCGGATGACCGGGTGCGGGCGCTCGGACAGGGCCAGCTGAAACGCGGCCGCAGCGGCGGTGAAGTCGCCCTTCTCGAAGGCTTGGGTGCCGGCTTCGAAGTGGCGCCGTCCGCAAATGGTCGCGTCCGCTTCCGGGCAGTCCGACGTGGGGGGAGCAGCGGGCGGGGCCGACGCCGGGACCGGGGCCGCCGGCTCGACGGGGACTTGAGCAAACGCCGGCGCGGCGAGAAGGAGCGGCAAAACGAGCCCGCTCGCGAGTCGACTCCAAGCAACGTGCACGGCCCCGATCAGTATCACGAGCCTGGCCCGCCGGGCGCTACGTCAAAACGGGTAGCGACGAATCACGCCGCTCGCCGCGGGCGGGGCGGCCCCCGTGCCACGCGTCGCTTTGGCGCTCTCGCCGTCACCGGCGCGAACGACCGGCGGAGTCGGCGCGAGCGTCACCATCAACGTGCGATCGCGATCGGGCGTGACCCGCAGCTCCACACTTCGATAACCGGGCGCGCTGACCAACACCGTGAGCGGCGCGCTGGCGCGCGGCACCACGCGATGGGGCGCCTGAGCCGAAATCGGCACCCCGCCGATCGACATCTGCACACCTGACACACCGGGCGGGCTCACCTGCACGCCAATCTCGACCGAGGTGCGTGCTTCGACGGGGGCGGCAGCGGGGCGCGGCGCCGGCACGACCGGGGGCGCGGCCGGTCGCAACAGCGCTACCGCACCGCCGCCCACCGCGAGCAGACCCAAGATCCAGGCCGCCGAGCTGAGGCGTGGACGCGGGCGCTCGTGCGTGACGCGGCTGACGACGTGCCCCTGACCCGTCGGTTCCTCCGGCGTGCGACTCAAGCGACGAAGCTCGGCGATGTCGCTCGACTCGGCGCCCATTTCGTCGGGGAACAGGCGACTCATGACGCTGCTGAGCAGCGCGCGGCCTTGCGCGGGCGAGAGACCGGCGACCCCGTCGAGCGCGCGCGCGAGCTGGGCCGCCGGACGTAGCCGCGCGTCGGGCCGCGACGCCAGAGCTTGCTGCAGCACCTTCCAAAAAGGTGCCGGAAAATCCGGTCGTACCTGGCGCGGATCCGCGAGCTCACCGGCGACGATCTTGCGCAGCGCGACCTGCTCGTCACCGCTGAACGCGGGAATGCCGAGCGCGGCTTCGTACAGCGTGGCGCCCAGGGCGAAGATGTCGAGCGAGCCGTCGAAGTCGTTGCCGAGCGCGTACTCGGGCGCCATGTACCGAAATTTGCCCTTGAGCTGGCCCAAGTTGGTCTGCGAACGGCGCCCGGCCGCACGCGCGATGCCGAAATCGAGCAACATGACGCGGCCGTCGTAAGTGATGAACAGATTGTCGGGGCTGACGTCGCGGTGCACGATGCGGAGCGGCTTGCCCGCATCGTCACGTAGATCGTGAGCGTAGCTGAGCGCGTCGGCGGCGCGCGCGCCGATCCACGCCACGAGGGCGTATTGGAGCGGCTGCCGCCACTCTTGCGCGCGCTGATAAAGGCGCGAGAGCGGCTGACCTTGCAAGTACTCCATTGCCAAGTACAAATTCTGCGGGTCTTGGCAAAGCTCGAAGCAAGGTGCGATGTTCGGGTGCGAGAGCCGACAGGCGAGGTTTGCTTCGTCCAGGAACATGGCGACGAAATCGCGATCGGCCAGCAGGTGCTCGTGCACGAGCTTGATCGCCACCACGCGATCGAAGCCCTGCGGGCCGTCGAGCCGCGCCATGTACACTGACGCCGCGCCCCCCTGGCCCAGCAACGTCCCGAGCACGTAGCGACCGAGAGGCTGCCCCAGACGTCGCCGTCGCATCCAGTCGCTCGGCGGCCCGATGGGCTCGTCGAGGGCAAGGGCAGCGGGTTCGGTCATGGCTCGCAGAATTCGAGGATGAGCTTCGGGGTCCCGGAAGCATCCCCCTCGCGCGACGTGAACGCCAGCTCTGCTGGCGAAGGGGGCGGTGCGCCGGCCTCCACCAAGATCAGCGACAGCGGAATGAGCGTCGGCACCGACGCGCTGCGGGTGACCGTCGTGACATCGAACGTGACCGTGTGGTCCGAGACGCCGGCCGGTACCTCGTCTTCTGCGATGGCGGGGCCGAAATCGCCGCCAACAGTCAACCAGTCGCCGTTGGCGCCGTTGTCCCACTTGTTCCAGGTCGCGCGACCTTCCATCACCGGGTGCGCGAGCTGGTGCAGGCGCAGCTGGCGTGCGGCCAAGCTGACGTCCGCGTTCGCCTGCAGGTGGAGCACTAACGTGGCTTTTAGCAAGACCGCACCCCCTAGGGCGGCCGGCAACTTCACTTCCAAAAGGGCCCGACGCTCTTGGCCACCGCCCACCACCGACAACACGTGATCGTTGCCGTGGCCCGTCGTGGGCTTGGCGGCTTCGATCCACGTATCCGCTGTGACCACAATCACAGGTGTTTGCGGCGTTGCGCAACCGGACGCGCCGCCGGCGCCCCCGGTATCGCTGCCGGCCATCCCGGGCCACGACCCGGCGCCAGCGCCCGCGAGCGGAAGCGCGCCACCCTCGCCCGCGCCGGCGCCACCCTGCGGCGGCTCGACATCGTCACCGCCCGCGTCACCCCCCGCGGGCAAAACCGAGTCGCCACCGGCGCCCGCGGCCGTGCTCGGTAACGTGGCTTCGTCCGGGAAAACCGAGCAACTGAACGCCCCCACCGCCACCAGGCACCACGACCAGCTCACCATCTTTCGCCGCAAAGACACGCTCTCGAACCTAGCACCCATCGTAGCGGGCGCGGCACGCGGTTTGACCCACGCGACGTGCGCGATGCGCTGTGCATCATCGCAACGACGCCGGCCGAGTGATTGACGACCGCTCCCTTAGCTCTTAGACTGCGGCTACCTTCGTGACTACCCAGCAACATCGAATGCCGTGCATGCCCAGCGCAAAGCGCCGGGTAGCCGTGTGTTCGATGAGCTGAGCTGAAAGCCGTCACAGAACGACACGAGCCGCCCGCGGGTGGCTCGTTTGGTTTTGTCCTGCGGGTTCCTCGCGCGTGGCTCCCAGACCAGAGCCGAGGTTTCCGTGAACAATCCGCAATTTCCACTATTTTTGAGCACTGCCATTCCGTATGTCAACGCCGCGCCGCACGTGGGGCACGCCCTCGAGCTGTTGATTGGTGACGCGTTCGCGCGCCATCAGCGACAGCGTCAGCGGGACGTTCGCTTCACCGGCGGCACGGACGACCACAGCCTGAAGAACGCTCGCGCCGCTGCCGCGCTGAACGTGCCGACGCGCCAACTCGTCGCCGAGCACGGCGAGACGTTCCGACGCCTGCAGGTTGCTTTGGGAGTGAAGCTCGATGACTACCTGCACACCTCGCGTGACCCACGCCACGCGCCCGCGGTCACGGCCCTTTGGCGACGCTGTGCCGAGGCCGGCGACTTGTACCAAAAGCCGTACGTCGGTCGCTATTGCACGGGCTGCGAAGCATTCTTGGCCGAAAGCGAGCTCGCAGACGGCCGTTGTCCTGCTCATCGTGAGCCGCTTGAAGAAGTACACGAGACCAATTGGTTCTTTCGACTCTCGCGCTATCAAAGGCCGCTGCTCGAAGCCCTGAGCGGCGAAGCGCTACGGATCGAGCCGCGGGAGCGCCGCAACGAGGTCGAAAGCTTCGTCCGCGGTGGGCTCTCGGACTTCAGCGTTTCGCGCAGTCGCGAGCGAGCGCGCGACTGGGGCATCGCCGTGCCGGGCGACCCGTCACAGGTGATTTACGTTTGGTTCGATGCGCTCGCCAATTACTTGTCGCTGCTCGGATTTCCAGAGCCAACCGCCGACGCTTCGCGCTACTGGGGCCGAGCGCCAGCCGCGCGCGAGCACCTGGTCGGCAAGGACATTTTGCGCTTTCACGCCGTGTACTGGCCCGCAATCTTGCTGAGCGCGGGGCTGCCGTTGCCGACCGCGGTCAAGGTGCACGGCTTCGTTACCCTCGAGGGTAACAAGATTGGCAAGTCGCTGGGCAACGCCGTCGACCCATTCACGCTGGTCGAGCGTTTTGGCGTGAACGCCGTGCGCTTCTACTTCTTGCGGCACTTGCACACCACGCGCGACAGCGACTTTCGGGTCGAACGCCTGCGCGAAGCGCACGACTCCGAGCTGGCCGGAAAAATCGGCAACTTACTGCAACGAGTGACGGCGCTCGCGCTGCGCCACCCCAGCCTTTCGCTAAGCAAGGGTACGGCGGCGCCCAGCGACGCCGACCGCGAGCTCGGCGACGCCGCCCAGCGTGCGCGGCGCGACGTGCGCGAAGCCTTCGAGGACTTCGCTCTGCACCAAGCGCTGGTCAGCATCTTGGAGCTGGCGGCGGCGGCCAACCGCTACGCCGATGCGCAGGAACCGTGGACGCTGTCGCGGCGTGCCAAAGCGGCCAAAACACCGGAGGCAGCCGCAGACCTGCTGGCCCAGCTTCGCCACGTCTTGTGGCACCTGCTCGAAGCTCTGCGCGTGACGGCCGTGCTGCTGGCCCCGTTTCTACCCCACGCCGCGCGCAACATCGCGACGCGCATCGGCGCGCCGGAAGCGGAGCTCGCAGACTGGGACTGCGGGCGCTTCGGTGCCGGAGCGCGCTTTACACCCAGCGCGGGACCGGCGCTCTTTCCCCGCCTCGACGCCAACGCCCAGAACAGTCCCCACGCACCTGGCGACCCCCAAGTAGCGTAAGGTGCTTGGCGATGAGCTTTCGAAGCTGGCGCCGTCGGCTGGTGGCGGCGGTCGCGTTGCTGCTGGGCGGAGCGGGCCTCGTGTATAGCTACGGGCGCTTCGCTTCGACTCGGTATTTGATCGACGCCAAGCTTGCGACCTTGCCATCGGGGCGCAGCGTGTTGGTCGTGCAAGAGCTGATCGGTTCTTCGAGACCGAATAGCCAGACGCTGCGCTTCGATTTTTTGGACCCGGCGAGCGGTGAACGACTGGAGCGCACGAACGCACCGGTCAGCGTGTCGAATGGAGCGAGCGATCGGATTTTCTGATCATCGAGGCGAGCGAGACCGAATCCCGCCTTTCTGTTTCTCGCTCGCACGGGGCCTTGCAGGATGTGAGCAAAGTGAGGCACCTTTACGGCGTGCGGGCGGCATCCGTTGAGCCGGCGATTTTCCTTATTTCGGGTAAAGAGCGCCGCAAACAGGGTCTGAGGACACTGCTCCATCTGCAGACAGCAAATCAGCGAGGAGGCTGCCGGTGAGCGACGTGCCCAAAGCGCCCTTGTCACAATTTTCCGGTTCGCAAGCGGGCGCGCGCGACAAGCTCGAAAACGCCCTGGCGGAGCTATGCGCAGGAGCCGACGCACTGCCGGTCCTGGAGGCGTTACAAGAAGACGCCGAGAGCGCCGGTCAAACCGCCGCCCTGGCCGACGCTTATGCCGAAGCGCTGCACAGTGGCGGTCTTGTCGCCGTGCCGCGCGCCGCCCTGCTCGAGGTGCTGCTGCAAGCCGCATGGCTATGCGGTCAGGACGACGCGCACGAAGCGGCCACGCTCAGCGCGGCCACGCAAGCGCTGGGGCTCGCACCCGCGGACGAGCGAGCGCTCGCGATCGCCGAGCCGCTCTTGATCGAAGCGGAGCAGTACGGCGAGCTAGCCGACCGCTACGCCGTCGCCGCGACGGTCGCCCCCAGCGAAGCGCGCGCCCGCAAACTTTTGGAGCGCGCCATTCACATGCTCGACGCAATCCCCGATGCGACGTCCGCCGTACTGGGCTTGGCGGAACGGCTGGCCAAGCTGAGTCAGCTACGCGAGGGCGAAGAGGCCTTGCTGGAGGTGGTGCGCAGCGGCGGGCCCGACGGCGCGAGCGCCGTCGTCAAGTTGGGCGAGCGCTGGCTGGCCGACGGCCGCGCGCGTGAAGGCGCCCAAAAGCTGCCGACGGAGCTGGCCGAGCTGCAGAGTGAAGCCGCGCTCGACGTGCTGGAACGCCTGTTCGACCAAGCCGAAGAAGCCAAGCGGCTGGAGCAAGTGCTGCTGCGACGGGTCGAGGTCCAGCAAACACCGCTCGGGCGTGGGCGGGCGCTGGAAAAACTGGGCAGCTTTCATCACGAATTTCAGCGCGACTTGCCGGCGGCGGCGGGCGCATTTTTGGCCGCCGCGCAGGCGTACCTGCAAGCAGCGGAGCCAGACGACGCCGAGCGCGCCTACGAGCGACTGCTCGACATTTCGCCGGATCACGTCAACGCCGCCGCCAAGTTGGTGTCGCTTCGCGCGCGGTCCGGTAATTTCGCGGGGGTGGCGGACGCGTTCGGCATCGTGCTGCGCGCTTCCGAAGACAACCGTCACGCCGGTGAGCTGCTGCTGTCCGTGAGCGCCGACGCCGAGCGCGCGGGCGCGGCCGAAGAGTTCGCGGAGCTGGCTGACAACTTACAGTGGCGCTTGTCCGGCGAGGAGCGCGAGCTGTCGGCGCGACTTTTGCGCGAGAGCGCCAACTTGTTCGCGGCCCAAATGCGCCACGACGAAGCCGCCGAGCTGTACCGCCGTTTGATCGCCGATCGCGCGACGAGCGAAGACTTGGACGCGTACCAGGCGTTGATCGACTCGAACCCCGGTGGCGAGTGGCGCCGCAACCAACAACGTTGGCTGTTCGAGTGGCAGGAGAACCACAGCTCCGACCGCCCGACGATCTTGCTGTCGTGGGCGCGCTTCGAAGAGGATGAGCTAGGCGACCCGGAGGCGGCCATGACCGTGCTCGGCAAAGCCGCCGCGCTCGCCCCCGATCGCCCAGAAATCTGGGAAAATTTGGCGCGCCTGCGCTTTGCGGAGGGCGACGGCGCGGGCGGGCTCGCGGCCGCCAGTGAGCTGCGCCGGCTGGGACGGGACGTGGACTCGTCCTTGCTCGGGCTGTTGCTGGAGCACGAGCCCGGAGCGCGCTGGGCCGTCGATCGGGTGAAGTTGACGCTGAGCGCCGAGCAGCGCTGGCCCGAATTGTTCGAGCTGTACGAGCGCGCGATTGACGCGACCCCCGACGAGCAAGAGCGCGCCGCGTGGCTGGACGAAGCCGCCATCGCCGCGCGTGACGTGGCGCAAGATCGCCCGCGCGCTCTCCGCTATTGGGAGCGGTACGTGGAGCTGGTGCCGGCGGACGCGCGCGTCGATTTGGCGCTGGAGCGCCTGTACGAACAGTTCGACGCCAAGCCGGCCTTGGTCCGACACTTGGAGCGCCGCCTGGCGCGGGCCGACGACGCGCCGCGTGCGCCGCTCGAACGGCGCATTGCCGAGCTATTGCTCGACGTCGGCGCGCTCGGCGACGCGCTCGGCGCCATCCAACGATTGAGCGAGAGCGCGCCGGAAGCGGGCGAGCAGCTGCTGGAGCGACTATTTCAGCTCAGCACCGAGCATTCGACGAGCGACTTGTCGGCGCGCGAGCCTGGCCGCGCCGCCGCCCTGCTGCTTCGCGCGCGCTTTTCGGAGCGCGGGCAGCCCGAGAACGTCGCGCGCTTGCTGCGCGCGGAGCTTGCGTTGGCGCTAGAAACGACCGAACGCCGTGAGTTGCTCGCGGAGCTGTCGCGCCTGTGCGAGCGCGAGCTCGGCGATCTACCGGGCGCCTTCGAGGCGGAGCGGGAGCTGTTCTTGTCGACGCTGGCCGAGCGCGAGCGAAAGCGCCTCGAAAAACTGGGCAAGAAGCTCAACCGCTGGGCCGAGCTGTGCCAGGTGTACACGGACGCCGCCGAAGCCCAAGCCGACATCGACGCTCAACGCGCCCTACTTCGACGGGCCGCCGAGGTGGCGACGGCACGTCTGCAAGACCCGCTGCTGTGCGTGAGGTTGTATCGCAAGCTGTTCGAGCTCGAGCCCGAGCGCGCCGGGGTCGTGTTCGAGCAGCTCGAAGACGCGCACGGCGAGACGCCCGAGGCGTTCGAGGCGTTGTGTCAGCTGCTCGATCAGAGCCGCCGCTTCGAAGAGCTGTCGGCGGTGTTGGTGCGCGCGACGGTGGTCCGACCCACGCCGGCGCTGTTCTCGCGCCTGGGCCGCTTGCAAGCCGATGAGCTGAACGACGGCGCTTCGGCCATCGCGTCCCATCTTGCCGCCAGTGACGCGCGGGCGGCGGGCGAAGTATTTCTGCGACATCCGTCGGTATTCGGGGCCAACGCGGCGCCCGCGTTGGACCTCGCCCGGCGATTGACGACGGTCGGGCTGCCGGAAGGCGCGCTGCGCGTGCTGCGGCATCAGCTGGCGTTTTACGCGGAACAAAGCTCGCCCGAGCGAAAATCAGTGCACCTGGCGCTCGTTCAGCTGTTGGAAGAAACGGGAGCGAACGACGCGGCTCAGGCCGAGCTGTCGGACGCGGCCCGGCGCTACCCGACGGACGCGGACGTGCAGCGTGCGTGTGCCGTCGCCGCCACCCAACGCCAAGATTGGGAGCGCGCGGAACAATGCTACCGCTCGCTGCTGCTCTTGTTGCACGGCACCGGGGCGCACGGCACCACCTTGCGACGCGCGGCCGTGTACGTGGAGCTGGGTGCGATCAAGCTCGCCCGAGACGACGGCGCCGCCGCCCAGGAGCTTTTCGCGTCCGGCTTCGAGGCCGCCCTGGGTGACGCAGAAGAGCTGACCGCCTTGGCGCAAGGGCTGATCGCCCACGAGCAGTGGGAAGCGGCCGAGCGCGCTACCGCCGCGCTGCTGCAGCTGGCTCGCGATCTGAAAGCGTCGGCGCGTGCGTTGTGGGGCGTCGCCGAGCTGCAACGCCAAGACCGCGCGCCTTCCGCGGCGTTGCTCCAGCAAGCGAGCGCGATCGCCGAGGCCGCGGTGGTTCGCTTCGAAGAGCTGACGGAGCCGCAAGAGCGCTCGAGCTTGCTGACCGCCTGCGTGAGCTTGTTGCCGCTCGACGACGCGCGCCGGCTCTTGGACACGGCCGCGGCCCACTTCAGCGAAGCCGACGCCGGTCGCGCCCGGCTCGAGCTCGGGCGACGCCTGCTCGACCAAAGCAACGTCGAAGCGCAAAGCGAAGCCGTGGCGTTGCTGCAAGCGTTGACAAGTCACCCCGACGCGCCGACCGCGGCGTGGGAGCTTTTGGCGCGGGCGTGGGAGATGCGCGGCGATGCGGCCCAGCTCACGGCCGCGCTGAGCGCTTGGCTCGAACGCGAGCCCAAGAACGCCAACGTGCTCGAGCGGGCGCTGCGCCTAGCCCTGGCCGAGGCCGACGCTGACCGCTCGCTCGAGCTGTACGACCGTCTGGCCCGCGAAGGCTGCCCCAAGCTCACCGAGCTTGCGACGGACTTGTGCAAGCTGTGCCTGAAGGCGGGCAAAACCGAGCGCGCCGTTCAGCTCTTGCACGCCGAGGCCGAGCGCGAACGCCAACCCGTCAAGCGCGCCGCGTTGCTGGTCGAAGCGGCGGAGTTGCTGCTCAATGCTGGTAATGCCGGCGCGGCCGAAGCCGCCGCCGTCGAAGCCCGCAGCTTGGATGCCGGCTCTGCCGACGCGGTCTGGCTCTTGGCCAAGTTGGGGCTCGCGGCCGGCAAACGCGCTGAAGCTTTGGCCTTGCTGACGACGCATGCCGAAGCCAAAGAGCGGCGGCGCGGTAAGCCGCTCGCCCGCGTGCTGCGCCTGGCCGCCGATCTGAAGTTGGAAGACGACGACCTCGCCGAAGCCCTGCCGCTGCTGCTGGAAGCGCATCAGCTGGACAAGAGCGACGTCGACACCGCGCTGTTGCTCGGCCTGTTGGCGATCGATTTGGATCGGCTCGAGACCGCGGCGTCCGCGTTGCGGGTCTTGATCGCGCAGCGCGAGCTGGGTACGCGCGAGGGTGCGGCAGCGCGTTCGCTCAGCTTAGCCCAAGGATATTTTCAGCTAGCGCGCATCGAGCAGCACCACGGCAAGAAAACCAACGCCAAGCGCATGGCGTTGCGCGCCCTCGAAGAGAACCCCCAGCTGCTGCCGGCTCAGCGCCTCTTGCACGACCTTGGCTCGAACTGAAGCTCTTACCGTCACTCCCGAAATGGTCCCCTCCCCCATGGCTGCATCCCTCTCTCAGTCCCTCAGCTCCTTCGTCATCCCCAGCTCCGAGCGCAACGATCCGGAGCCCGTCCGCAGCAGTTTGGCCCTGGCGCGCGCCGATTTCGAGCGCGGCGAGGTCCGCGAGGCCTTGAAGCATTTGCGCCGGGCGGCCGAGGGAGCCGACGACGCCGGCAGTGAGCTGCGAGCCGTCGCTTTGGCACGCGCCGCCGCCGACTTGGCGACGGAGGTGGGCTCGTCGGTCACGCCCCCGCCCGTCGCGGCCGCGCCGTCGGTGACTCCGGGCAGCGCCCCCGCCGGCCCGTCCGTCGCTGCGACATCGTCGACGATGCCGGTGTCGGTCCTGCGCGGCAGCAGCGACGCCGCGCTTCAGCAACTGCTCGACGCGGGCCGCGCCGTAAAAGTCTTGATCAAGCGCTCGGCCCGCGACGAAGACCTGTACGTTGTCCGGCGCGCCGACGGTCATGGCCCCGCGCTCGGAACGCGAGAAGCCGTCATCGTCCTGCTCGATGCCGAGACCGACGACGGCTTCTTCACGCCCCCCAAAGAGCAGACTTAATGTAAGAGAAGCTTCGCGGCGGCGAACGACGTGCGGAACTGCTCGCGCTCGGCGACGCCGTCGTGATGCGCTTGCCCGATGATGTTGCCGATGGTGTTGACGGCGCCCTTGGTCGCGTACGGGCTATCCTTCAAGATCTCGGCGAACGACGCGACCGCGTACGCCCACTGAAAATCGGCGTCCAGGCTGGCCCAGCTGTCGGCGACGCCAGCCGCGCCCAAAGTCTGGTTCACCTCGAGTCGATATGCGTAAACCTTGGCGGGGTCTCGACGCGAGCCATCAGCCCGACAGCAGCCCGAGGCGCCCGCACGGCTCGGCCCCGCGACGCCACAGCAGCTTCTGCAAGCGACCTGCGGCGCGGCAGCCCCGAGCGCTAGGCTTCGGGCGCCTCGTCTTCGTCGGCGAACTCGGCGGAGTCGGGCAGCTCGTCCAAGCCGTTGCCGCCGCGCACGGGAATGGCCCGAGCGTGAGCCACCTTCTCGAGCGTGGCGGCCAGCGACGGACGGTCGGAGACCTCGGGCAAAAACGCGCGCGTGCCGTCCCACAAATCGAGGGCCACGCTGCGCGGTTGATCCAGAATCACCCGGTCAATCTGCGCCCACTTGAAGCGCCGCAGCCGTGGGATGCCGAGCGAGACGATGTCGCGATACTCGACCCCATCGCCACGAATGCGCACACCGCGCATGTTGGCGCGCAGTAGCGAGGCCCCCGCACCGATCACCAAACAGCCCGCGAACACGCGCGCGCTCATGATGCCGCGCACGCCCCGCTCGACGATGTTCACGTATAACCAGCTATTGGACGGGCTCGTCTCGGCGAGCAACACCAGCACCACCGCCGCCAGCGCCAGCACCGCGTACAAGATGGAAGGCACGCGAATCAACATCGGCGGACCGAAGTTGGTTTCGGTCGGGCGGTACGTCATGTCGAACCCCGGAGGACGAGACGCGCGAGCCATCGTTGATTGAACGTAGCGGACGCCCCCTAGCTTGGAAAGTCGTGTAAGAAAGCCGAGACACGAACCGATGCCCACGCTCGTCACCCGCAAAAGAAATTTGAAGCACAGCGTGCCGGTGCAGCTGATCAAAGGACTAGGCAACGCGATGCTCGCCGAGCTGGCGCTGCCTCAGGCCGAGCTCAGCGTGCTGCTCACGGACGATCCGGGCATTCACCGGCTGAATCGCGACCACCGCCAGAAAGACAAGCCCACCGACGTCCTGGCCTTCCCGATGGATGAGAGCGTGCCGGACCCGGCCGGCATCCTAGGCGACGTGGTCATCTCGCTAGACACGGCCGAGCGCCAGGCGCGCTCGCGGCGGCGCCCCTTGATAGAAGAGGTGCGCTTCCTGCTCGCCCACGGCGTGCTGCACCTCGTCGGCTACGATCACGCCGAGCCCGTCGAAAAGCGCGAGATGGTGGCCATGACGCGCCAATTGGTGCGCTCCGCACCGTTGCCAGACGCTCCAAAACGCCGGCCCAGCCCGCGCCGCAAACTCAAAAAGGGCTCGAAATAGTGAGCCTAACCTCAAGGGTTTGCTGGGAAAATTGGGCACAGAGATATCCACAGCCAACGCCGCCGCATAGAACAAGGCAAGCGGTGCCGACCGGTGACGAAACGGGCCTCCTGGCCGCCGCCCCGTCACCCTGCCTGTACTGAGCCGCATAAAAAAAGCTCAATTCGGCGCCGGGGTTGTTTCTTTCCCCTTGATTGCGCTGTTCCATCCCTGTTATCCGTTCGCCGTGCCTTGTTTGACGGCCTGCGAGACTCAATCTCGCGGGAATGAGCCCGAGGGCTGGCAAATTCGGCAAAAGATTCTGGGAATCTGAGACTAGGAGGTCGCATGGCTGGAAAAAGACTGACGAAGGCGCAGGTTGTTGCTGAGATCGCGAATGCTTCGGATCTCGATAAGAAGAGCGTGGGTCGCTGCTTCGAGTCGCTGCAGGAGCTCATCCGCAAGCAGCTCTCGGCGCGTGGCCCGGGCGAGTTCGTGGTTCCGGGGCTCGTCAAGCTCCGCGTGGTGAAGAAGCCGGCGACGAAAGAGCGCCAGGGCATCAACCCGTTCACCAAGGAGCCGATCACCATTCCGGCGAAGCCCGCGAGCAAGAAGGTCCGTGCGACCGCGCTCAAGGCTCTCAAAGATCTGGTTCAGTAAGACTCTGCGTCTTCGCGCCTGCGTCCCCGGTTCTTCATCGAGCCGGGGACGTTCGCGTTTTGTGGCCCGCGCTCGCGCCGCGCCGGGATGCCAACGCGGCGCTCACCAGTAGAACGTCGCGCCGAGCCGCAGCAAACCACCGCCCGACGTGTTGGTGGTGCGCCCCGAGACCGGGTCGATGAACTCCGGGTTGTCGCCGGCATGACGATCGGTCCGCCAGCGCAAAAAGCCTATTAAATCGGCGCCGAGCGCGAAATGGCGGGTGACGCGCCCCTCGATGCCCACGCCCAGCTGACCGCCCGTGTAGGAGTAGGTTTCGTCGCGCAGCACCGGCAACCCGTCCGCCGCGATACCGCTATCCAGAAACGCGGCGCCGAAGCCCAAACCGGCGATGCCGTACAGCTGCACGGCGCTGCGCGGGTTGGCATAAAAGAGCCCGTTGACCAGCAGCGCCTGCTCGAAGCGCTGAAAGCCGTTGTAATCGGTGCCCCACAACGCCTCGAGCGCGCCTTCGATCGCGATGTGCGGAATGGGCCGAAAGCGCAGCGCGGCACCGAAGCCGTTCATGCTCGCGTCGGGCGACATGTCGTCGTCGTTGCCCATCAGACCGATGTTGGCGTGCAGGTTCACGCCCCATTCACGAAAACCGCGGCGGTGACGAGGCCGGGCAGGCCGCACGTTCTCGACGTCGATATTCACGCGCCCGTCGTCGTACATGGCGGGCGGAGGCGGCGGAGGCGCGAACGGCGACCCTTGCGGTGGCCGACGCGGCCCACCACGACGCCGCTCGCGCGGCGCCCCATCGCGAGCCGGGGCGGCGGGGCCAGGCTCGGCCGGAGGGGGCTCGGTGGCGGGGGCGGGCTCACAGAACCAGTCCCCGTCTGGGCAGTCACCGGCGGCGCGGGCCGGGACGGTCACGGTGCCGAGGAGCGCAACGAGGGACAGAGCGGCGGCAAACATGGCATGGCGGCGCATGGCTCTGGGCCGAGCCTAGCAGCTCCACGCCCAAGCGGCCTGGGCAGGCGCCCACCGTCGCCTCGGACGTCGAGCCGGGCAAGGACGTTCCGGTTTCAAAGTGCTAGGACCGCGCCCGTGGCGAGCGTCGTGTTGAAGCCGGGTCATGTCCAGCCGGTCTGGGCCGGGCACCCTTGGGTGTTTGCACAAGCCGTGGAGCGCATCGAGGGCGGCGCTCAGGGCGGCGACGAGGTCGAGGTCAAGGACGCGCGGGGCAACTTCCTCGGTCGCGGTCTCTACTCGCCGGGATCCGCCATTCCGGTCCGCATCCTGACGCGCGAGCGGGACCGGCGGGTGGACGCCAAGCTGCTGGGGGCCCGGCTGGAGGCCGCCATCCAACGGCGTCGCGCCCTGGGCCTGCCGTCAGCCGAGACGAACGCGGTGCGCCTCGTCCACGCCGAGGGCGATGAGCTGCCGGGCTTGGTCGTCGACCAGCTCGGCGACGTGCTGTCGGTGCAGTTCGGCACGCTCGGGATGAAGCGACGGGAGACGCCCATCTTGGACGCGCTCGAGCGCTTGGTTTCGCCGCGCGCGATCGTCGACCGAACTTCGGAGCGAGCGGCCAAGAGTGAAGGCTTCACGGCGGGCCAAGGCGTCGTGCGCGGCGACGGTACCCTCAGTCATTTCGAGGTGTCGGAGCGGGGACTGCGCTTCCGGGTGCCGCTCGAGCTCGGGCAGAAGACGGGCTTCTACGTCGACCAGCGCGACCTGCGTGCGCGCGCCGAGCAGTTGTCGGCCGGACGGCGCGTGCTCGACACGTACGCGTTCGTGGGCACGTTCGCCCTCGGCGCCGCGCGCGCCGGCGCGACCGAGGTCTTGGCCGTCGATCAAAGCGCGCTCGCGCTCACCGTCGCCGCCGAGGCGGCCATCCTCAACGGCCTCGAAGGCAAAGTGCGCTTCGAATGCGAAGACTCGGTCGTAGCGCTCGACCGCGCCGGCAAGCAGGGCGGCTACGATCTGGTGATCTGCGATCCGCCGAAGTTGGCGCCGACCCGCGCCGCGCGAGCGCGAGCGCTGGGCATGATGCGCAAGCTGGCCGGTCAAGCCGCGCGCGCCACGCGACCGGGCGGTTTGCTCGTGCTGTGCAGCTGCTCGGCCGCGATTGGTCTTCCCGAGCTGACGCGCGCGCTGTCGCTCGGCTCGACCGACGTGGGCCTGCGCGCTATCGTGCTCGAACGCTTTTTTCAAGGCGCCGATCACCCGGTGCCGGCGGCGTTCCCGGAAGGCTTGTATCTCACGTCGCTGATCGCCGAGATCGGCAAGGGCTGAGCCAAATGTTGCCCATTTCCGCGTTGACCCGAGCAGAAGCGGCCAAGTTGCGCGGCGTCGCTTTCGATCTCGACGACACCTTGCTCGACCACGGTCGGCTCGCCGAAGCCACCTACTCGGCGCTGTTTCGCTTGGCCGAAGCCGGCCTATCACTCTACGGAGTGACGGGGCGCCCCGCCGGCTGGGCCGAGGTGTTGGCGCGCGTGTTTCCGGTGCAGGCGATAGTGGCCGAGAACGGCGCCGTCGTGTGCGCGCGGCGCGGTGAGCGCGTGGTGTCGGTCGACAGCGTCGCTGCCGACGAGCGGATCATCCGCGACCTGCGCCTGGCCGAGCTGCTGGCCCGCTTCGCCCAAAAGTTTCCCGACATCCAACCGGCCGACGACGTGCGCGCGCGCGTTTCCGATCGCACTTTCGACATCGGTGAATTTCGACGGGTGGCGCCCGACCGCGTGGCGGAGGCGTCGGCGTTCTTGCGCGAGCAGGGCGCGCGCGTGTTCGTCTCGAGCGTGCACCTGCACGCCACCTTCGACTACGCCGACAAGGCGAGCGGCGCCGTGCGCGTCTTGGCCGCGGACTCGGGGCTCGACGCCACGGCCGTGCGCCACGCCTACGCCTACCTGGGCGACAGCGAAAACGACGCCGCCTGCTTCGCGGCGTTCGCGGTCAGCATCGGGGTCGCCAACTTGCGCGGGCGCCCCACCTTGCGGCCCCGCTACGTCACTTCGCAGCCGATGGGGGCGGGCGTCGTCGAGGCCGTCCAGGTCATTTTGGAGCGGCGAGCCAAGGGGTGAGGAGTGAGGGGTGAGTCGGCGGAGGGGTTGGGGGACGAGGGGCGTGCGAGAGACCAGGGTGCGCGAGAAAGACAGGGCGGGACGGGAGGGCGGGGTGTGATAAAAGACCCCACCTCGAACGATGTCTCAAGACGATCTGGTAACGCTCGGTCGCGATCACCTGTACCAAAACTACCGGCAGCCGCCGCTGGTGATGACGCGCGGTGAAGGCTCACGCTTGTGGGACGCAGCCGGTAAGCAGTACTTCGATTTGTTCGGCGGCATCGCCGTCAGCACGCTCGGCCACGGTCACCCTGCGCTCGTCGCGGCCATCACGGCCCAAGCGCAGCGGTTGATCCACCTTTCGAACTATTTCTACAACCAGCCCAACGTCGAGCTCGCGGCCAAGCTCACGCGCGTCACGGGCATGGACCGCGCGTTCTTCTGCAACTCGGGCACCGAGGCCAACGAGGCCTTGCTCAAATTGGCGCGTCGGCACTTCTGGGCCAAAGGCCAGACCGATCGCTTGCGCATCATCGCGTTCGACAACGCGTTCCACGGTCGCACGCTCGGCGCGTTGGCCGCGACCGGCACGCCCAAGTACCGCGAAGGCTTCGGTCCGATGCCGAACGTCACCCACGTTCCCTACGGTGACATCGCGCGCGTCCGCCAAGAAATGGGTCCGGACGTGGCCGCCATTCTGGTCGAGTCGATCCAAGGTGAAGGCGGCGTTCTGCCCGCTCCGCCCGGCTTTTTGGCGGAGCTACGCGACATCGTCGACGAAGCGGGGGCGCTGTTGCTCGCCGATGAAATCCAAACCGGCATCGGCCGCACCGGCAAATTCCTCGGCTTCGAGCAGTACGGCGTCAAGGCCGACGCGCTCTCGCTCGCCAAGGGCTTGGCCGGCGGCGTGCCGATCGGCGCCATGCTGTGCAAGAAGGAGCTCGCGGGGGCGCTGCCGCCCGGCAGCCACGGCTCCACCTTCGGCGGCAGCCCGCTCGCCTGCGCCGCCGCCCTGGCCGTCCTCGAAACCATCGAGAAAGAGAACTTGTTGAAAGCCGTGCAAGAGCGCGGCGCTCAGCTGGCCGAGCGCCTACTGGTGCTGACGAAAAAGTACCCCAAGCTCGTGGAGACTTCGCGCGGCACCGGCTTGCTGCAGGCGCTGGTGCTCAAGGACGACGTCGACGCCCGCGCCGTCATGAGCCAATTGCAGGACGCAGGCGTGCTCGTCACCATCGCCGGCGGCCAGGGGCTGCGCTTCACGCCGCCGCTCACCATCACGTCGGCCGAGCTCGACGGCGCGCTCGACGTGCTCGATAGAGTGCTCGGCACCTTGCCATGAGCCTCGCCGCGGAGACACTGCCGTGCTCGAGCTGTCGAGCACCGGTCGATCCGCTGCGGGCGCCGCGCGTCGCCCATTTCGACGAGCATTTTTGCTATTTTTGCAGCCTCGCCTGCGAAGACAAGTACCGCCGCCTCGAGCCCGAGCGCTCGCAAGCGCGCCCGAAGGTCTCGTCCCCGCCTCCGACCCCTGCCGCGCTGGCGGCGGACGCTCCGCTACCATCGTTCGACGACCCGCGCTGGGAGCAAGACCCGGAGACCGACGTCGACGGGCCCGCCCCGCTCGATGAAACGCCCGCGCTGACCGACGCCGTCGATCCAGGCGAGGCCGAAGCCGTTCTTCTCGACACCTCGCACCCGCACGTCGAAGATCCGTCGCTCTCGGTCGACGCCGGCACCTTGTTGCTTTCGCTGTCGGTGCTCGGCGCCATGCTGTCGCTCGTGCTCTCACTGACGGGCAGCTCGGAGCTCTCTCTGGCCGCGCGCTTGGTCGTGGCCGCGGTCGCGACCGCCGCGCTCGTCGCTGAGTGCGCCATGGGCCAGCGCAGCGTCACGGAGCTGCACCCGCTGGCCACGCTGTGCGGGCCCGTCGTCGCAGTGGCGGCGGCGATTGGGCTGCGCCTCTCCGAGCAAGCCGAAGCCGAGAGCGCGATTGGTCTCTCGGCGGTCGTCACCCTGTGCGCGGCCCTCAGCCTGCTGTTCGTGCGGCGCGCTCGCCGTCCACTCGAGCTCGAACGCCAGCAACTGCTGGCAGAGCTCGACCAAGCCGGGCACCGCATCGTGGCCGGCGGTGAGGTCGCCGACACCAACGCCGCCGATCTGCGGCCCGGTGAAGAAATCGTGGTCGAAGCCGGCGACGTGTTGCCCGTCGACGCGACCGTGACGGCCGGCAGCGCCCACGTGCTGCCCTGGCTCGGAGCCAAGCAACAAGTCGAGCGACGCGAAGGCGACAGCTTGGTCGCGGGCGCCACCGTCATCGACGGCACCTTGCGCGCGATCGTCGGCTGGGCGGGCCATGATCGCGCCTGGATCCGGCTGACCCACGACCCGCGTCGCCGGGCCGACGTGCACGGCAAATCGGCGCGGCTCGGCCGCAACCTGGCAGAAAAAGCGGCGCCGTTCGTGGCGGGCTTCGCGGCCCTGTTGGCGTTCGCAGGCGCGGGTAACAGCCCAACCGTGCTGTTGCTCGGCATCTCCAGCTTCGCGGCTTTGGCGCAAGCGGGCGTCGCCGAGATCGGCTCCCTGCAGCTGATGCGAGCGGTGCTGGCGGCGTTGCGGCGCGGGGTCGCGTTTCGCTCGGCCGAAGCGCTGGACCGCGCCGGTCGCGTGTCCAGCGTCGCGTTTTGTGCCCGCGGCACGCTGTTGCTCGGTGAGCCCGAGGTGACCAGCATCGACGGGCTCGCGGGCCACGACGCGGAGGGCGTGCTGTCCTTCGCGGCCGGCGCCGAAGCCAGCACCGAGCACCCTGCAGCCGCCGCCGTGTTGCGCGCCGCTCGCGCTCGCAGCATTCGGCCCGACGCCGTTCGCAGCCCCACCCCGCTGCCCGGCTTGGGTATCACGGCCATCGCCGGTAGCGGGCAGCCGCTCGCGGTCGGCAGCCGGGCGCTCATGCTGCGCGAACGCATCGGCGTAGCCAGCGCCGAGACACGCATCAGCGAGCTCGAAGCGATGGGTCGCAGCGTGCAGTTGGTGGCGCTCGGCGGCCGATTGATCGGCGTCATCGGTCTGCAAGATGGCCTGCGCGCCGGCGCGCGCGCGGCCGTGCAACACGTCATGGACGTGGGCGTAGAGCCGATTCTGCTTTCCGGCGACGCCCGCGACACCTGCGAAGCGCTCGGGCGAGCGCTCGATATCGACCACCTGCGCCCTGAAGTCCCGCCCAGCGAGCGCGGCGACGAAGTGCGACGCCTGCGTGACGGCGGAGCCGTGGTGGCGGTCGTTGGCCGCACCCCCAACGACGACAGCGCTTTGGCGGCCGCGGACGTTTCGGTCGCGCTGTCGGTGGCGGGCTCGGGCGCGTCGGAGTGGAGCGTGCAGCTGGCGTCCGACGACGTGCGCGACGCCGCGTACTCGCTGCGCGTCGCTCATCAAGCTCGTCGCGAAGCGCAGCTGGGCCTCGCGCTGATCTTGGCGCCGGCCGTGTGTGGCATCGTGGTAGCCGCCTTCGGATTCACCCCGGGCGCGCTCGCTCCCGTCGCCACGTGCATCGGTACCGCGATCGCGGTCTCGCGCCTCCGCTCAGAGCGCTGACATCAGGCCAGAGCGCTTGGCGGCACGCGCGATGCAAGGATGGCGCGCAGCCGAATGTCGCAATCCGCTCCTCGCACCCATTTTTCGATGCTGCGCGCGTTCCGCGCCGCCGATTTCCTCACGCTTCTCAACGGCATAGCCGGAATGGCGGCGGTCTTGGCGTTCTTGCGCTTCTGCATCGACGGCCGGGCCGTTTCTTTTTGGATTGGGGCGCTATTGCTCCCCGTTGCGTTGCTGTTCGACGTGATGGACGGACGCATTGCGCGTCTGCGCAATGAAGCCTCGGCGCTGGGGCGCGAGCTCGACTCCCTGGCTGACATCGTCTCGTTCGGGGTCGCGCCCGCCGTCATGGGCTTCGCCGTCGGCCTGCGCGGCGGATGGGATCTGTTGTGTTTATTGACGTTCGTGGCGTGCGGCATCAGTCGACTCGCTCGCTACAACGTGACCGCCGACGCCCTGGCCGATGCGCACGGCAAGGTAAAATATTTCGAGGGGCTGCCGATTCCCAGCAGTCTGATGATCGCGCTCGGACTGGCAATACTCTTCGCCACCGGTCGTCCGCCGCACACCGCGCTCGGCGTGTTGTCGCTCGGACCCGCCGACCTCCACCTGGTTGCGCTGGCGTACCTGTTTCACGGCATCGCCATGATCAGCAAGACGCTGCGCATTCCCAAGCCGTGAGCCTGCAAACCTCAACCTTGGTCGAAGCCGAGCACGGCCACGAGCGGCAAATGGTCCGACGCCGTGCGCGCCCCGTCCGCGTTCAGCACCGCACAGCTGCGAATCGCGATCGACGGCGTCACGAACATATGATCGATGCGCCAGAAGGGAAAGCGCGACGGCCAAGTGCCTCGGCTCGAGAAGACGCCGCCTTGCACGTCGACGAG
>Ga0164241_10001297_pt1 | contig 32023 bp, 32 predicted proteins | sample OricomyardsoilBY_FD_108780 | JGI IMG/M metagenome (GOLD analysis project Ga0164241, IMG submission 108780) | Backyard soil microbial communities from Emeryville, California, USA - Original compost - Back yard soil (BY) | ecosystem: Environmental > Terrestrial > Soil > Unclassified | place: USA... | reverse complement strand
TCTGCTCGCTCGGCTGCGGCGCCCGCCGCTGCTCCAGCCGGGTGTAATAGTCGGTGGACATCGCCGCGAGCGAGGCCACCTCCTCCCGACGCAACCCGGGCGCGCGCCGGCGAACCCCGGCCGCGAGCCCGACGTCCTCGGGGCGCAACGCCTCCCGTCGCCGGCGCAGGAACTCGGCCAGTGCTGTTCGGTCCACGCCGCCAGTATCGGCCCAGTCGCGCGCGGCCAAACAGGGATCGCCGATCCCCCGATATCCGCTCCCTGCCGTGCGCCCCGCACCGGGCGGCAGGCTCGACGCCATGAAGATCACCGGAAACACCGTGTTCATCCCCGGCGCCACCAGCGGCATCGGGCTCGCCCTGGCCCTAGCCCTGCATGAGCGCGGCAACACCGTCGTCATCGGCGGCCGGCGCAGCGAGCTGCTCGCGCAGATCGCCGCCGACCACCCCGGCATCGACACCCAGCCGATCGACACCGCCGATCCCACCAGCATCCGGCAGTCCGTCGAGCAGGTGCTCGAACGCCACCCGGACCTGAACGTGCTGATCGCGATGGCCGGCATCATGCGGGTCGAGGACTGGCACCACCCGGAATCGTTCCTGGCGTCCGCCGAGTCGGTCGTCACGACCAACCTGCTCGGGCCGATCCGGCTGATCGCCGGCCTGATCGAGCACCTGCAGACCCGGCCCGACGCGACCATCGTCACCGTGTCGTCGGGTCTGGCGTTCGCCCCGTTGCGGGCCACGCCCAGCTACAACGCCGCCAAGGCGGCGATCCACATGCTCAGCGAATCGCTGCGGCTGCAACTGGCCGACACCGGCGTCCAGGTTGTCGAACTCGTCCCGCCGGCGGTCCGCACCGCCCTGCTGCCGGGCCAGGAGAGCGACTTCGCCATGCCGCTCGACGAATTCGTCGGCCAGGTCATGGAGCTGCTGGAAACCCAGCCGAAGGCAACGGAAGTCCTGGTCGACCGGGTGAAGTTCCTGCGCTACGGCGAGGCACGCGGCGACTACGACCGGGTGGTGGAGACGCTCAACGCGGCCGACGCGCACGGCAGGTAGGGCCCGCGCGGATCATCCGTCGGACCTGCCCGTTGGGTCAGGTCCGGGTCCGAGACCGGGCCAGCAGGTAGACGAAGTAGGGCGCGCCGATCAACGCAACGGCCAGCCCCGCCGGGATCTGCGCCGGCGCGATCACCGTGCGGCCTCACGCGTCCGCCAGGCCGAGCTGCACGGCCCCGAGCAGCACCGAGACCTGGATCACCCGGGCGTGACGGCCGCCGACCAACGCCCGAGCGGCGTGCGGGGCGACCAGGCCGAGGAAACCGACCACCCCAACGGCGGCGACCGACGTCGCGGCCAGCACCGCCGCACCGGCCGTACCCACCGGCAGCGACACCGCGAGCGCGGGTCGATACTGGACGGGTGCTGATCCGGGAGAACTTCCGCGAGTACCTTGACCACCTGCTCAACGACGGCTACTCCGTCAAGCACGACGAGCACGGCTCCGACCCGGACCTGATCGACCCGGGCGGCAACCCGATTGTCACCTGGCGCGAGGAGTTCCCGTACGAGGACCGCCTGGACCGGGATGTCTACGAGGAGGAGAAGTACAGGCTGCAGATCGAGCTGCTGAAGTTCCAGTACTGGACACAGGACGTCGGCGGCAAGCACGTCATCCTGTTCGAGGGCCGGGACGCCGCGGGCAAGGGCGGCACCATCAAGCGGTTCATGGAGCACCTGAACCCGCGGGCCGCCCGGGTGGTGGCGCTGACCAAACCGACCGAGACCGAACTGGGCCAGTGGTACTTCCACCGGTACATCACCCACCTGCCGACGGCCGGCGAGATCGCGTTGTTCGACCGGTCCTGGTACAACCGGGCGGGCGTCGAGCGCGTGATGGGCTTCACCTCCGACCGGGACTACAAGATCTTCCTGCGGCAGGCCCCGCTGTTCGAGGAAATGCTGATCGAGAGCGGGTTCTCGCTGACCAAGCTGTGGTTCTCGGTGACCCAGTCCGAGCAGCGGACCCGGTTCGCGATCCGCCAGATCGACCCGGTCCGCCGGTGGAAGCTCTCCCCGATGGACATCGAGTCGTTGGATCGGTGGGACGCCTACACCGAGGCCAAGGAAGCCATGGTGCTGGCCACCGACACCGACCAGGCGCCATGGATGTCGATCAAGAGCAACGACAAGAAGCGGGCCCGGATCAACGCGATGCGCTTCTTCCTCGACCAGTTCGACTACGAGGACAAGGATCCCGCGGTGGTCTACCCGGCCGACCCGAAGATCGTGAAGCGGGCCCGGGACCAGATCAAGGACTGACCAGCGCCCGGTCCCGCAGGTCCGTCTTGCGGAGGCGTCGCCGTGGTCGGCGTCCGGTGAACGCTCTGCGGGGTGATCGTGGCACTGCGCCCCGCACGCCGTTCACTCGACCGGTCGGGTCGGGCGGTGATGCCCCGGCCGGATGGGTCGACAGGGTGCGGGCCGGTCAGGCCGGCGCGCCGGCCGCCCGGTGCCCCAGGAAGAACCTGATCATCTCGGCGGACGCGTCGGGCCCCTCCGGGTCGGTGTAGCTGCCGACCGGGTTACCGCCGAACCAGGCGTGGCCCGCGCCGTCGACGATCCAGCATTCGGCAACCACCGTGCCGGCGGCATCGGTGTGCACGGTCCTGGTGTGCGGGCGGCCGCCGTCCCGCCCGTTCCTGGTGACTCCCGTCCGCACCCGGCCGGTGCCGGGCGTGGCGAGCCGGGCGCCGATGATCTTCTCGGCGTTGACCGGGGCGACGATACCGTCCGCGGCGCCGTGGAACACGATGACCGGGACCGGCCCGGAATACGTTGGCGCACCACCGGATTGCATCGCACCGAAGGCGCCTGGGAGGTCGGCGGCGGATCGATAGCCGAGGCCGGAATGCACTCCGGCGGCCGCATAGAGGTGGGGGTGGGTGGCGGCCAGCACGGCGGCCATCGCGCCGCCCGCGGACAGCCCGGCCACGTACACCCGAGCGCGGTCGACGCGGTGGTCGGCGATGATCTCCCCGGTGAGGCCGGCGATGATCGCCGGCTCACCGCTGCCGGCGTACTGGTCCTCGGGGCGGAACCAGTTCCAGTAGCCGCCGGGGTTGGCCGCGCGGGACTGTTCTGGATAGGCGACCAGGAAGGTGTGCCGCTCGGCCAGCTGGTTCATGCCGGTGCCTGCGGCGAAGTCGACGGCGTTCTGGGTGCCGCCGTGCAGCATGACGACCAGCGGCACGGGCTCACCGGTGTAGCCGGTGGGGATGTACAGGTCGTAGTTCCGGGCGCCGGCGGGGCCGGTGTGGGTCAGGTGCCGGATCTGCCCACCGGCCGCCGCGGCCGCCTGCCGGGCGGCGGGGTCGGCGCCCGGCTCGATCAGTCCGTTCCCGAGCCCATTGCCCAGGCCGCTCCCCAGGCCCGGAGTCAGGTGGCCGGGAAGGTTCACGGTGAGCCCGCCCGGCCGACCCCTCAGCAGTTCGATCAGGTCGCCCGGGAGTCCGGTCGGCAGCGTCGTTCCCATCCCGGTGACGGGCCCGACGGCGGGGCCGGTGATGCCCAGCCGGGCCAGGATGCCGGTCGGGTCGGGCAGGGACGGCGCAGCCGCGCCGTCGGGCGGCGGATCCTGCGGATGGCCGATGGCACAGGCGTTGTCGCGGATGAGCTGCATGGCGCGGTCCAGCGCCGCAGTGATGTTTCTGGGCATGGCTGTACTCCTCTTGGCTGGGTGGGTTGGCGGGGACCCGACGGGTCGCCGGTGGAACCGTCGACGGTGGCGGCGGTTTCGCGATACGGGTGGATCCGTTCAGGTCGTGCGGGACGCCAGGGCGGCCTTGACCTCCCGGGATGCCCGGAACGCACCGAGGACTTCGACGGACTCGATGGTGGCCAGGGCCAGCTCCGGGGTGACATCGTCGGCGATGCTGCCCAGCCCCAGCACTCGCAGGTGCACGGTCTTCCCGGCCGACCGCAACTGTTCGAGGTGGGCCCGGGTGTAGTGCACGGAACCCAGCTCCAGGGTGCGCCGGGCGACGGTGTCCCTAACAGCCGTGGAGCGGGTCTCCAATTGCCGGCGGATCGCCGACCGGATGAAATCGGTGCGGTTGGCGTAGAACCCCTCCGCGACCAGCAGGTCGATCTCCCCCAGATCGACCAGCCCCAGGTTGACGGTGATCTTCTCCGTCTTCTCGGGTTCGGCCATCCTGCGCCACCTCTCCTTCACCGGTGCCGCCAGCCTATCACCATCCCCACGGATGGTCGAGGGATGGCGCCTGCCGCCGAGTCAGGAGTTCAGCAGTCCGTGTTCGTAGGCGAAGATGACCAGTTGGGCACGGTCGCGGGCGCCGGTCTTCATCATGGCCCGGTTGACGTGGGTCTTGGCAGTGGCGGGGCTGATGACGAGTCGCTTGGCGATCTCGAGGTTCGACAGTCCCCGTCCGACGAGGGTGGTGATCTCCAGTTCGCGGTCGGTGAGGTCGCCCGGCAACGGTCCCGCAATGCGGGGGGCGGGTTGGGCCACGACGCGAGCGATGAGGCTGGTGGTGGCGGCCGGGGACAGCAGCGCCTCGCCGGCGGCGACCGTGCGGATCGCGTGCAGGAGTTGCTCGGGTTCGGTTCCCTTGCCGAGGAAACCGGTGGCACCGGCCCGCAGGGCGGCCAGCACGAGGTCGTCGGTTTCGAAGGTGGTGAGAATCAGCACGCGGACGTTCGCCAGTCGCGGGTCGGCGGTGATCGCGGCGGTGGCTTCGATGCCGTCCATGTCGGGCATCCGGATGTCCATCAGAATGACGTCGGCGTCGGCGGCCAGGGTGACCGCCTGGGCGCCGGTGGCGGCCTCACCGATGACCTGCAGGTCGTCGGTGGAGTCGATCAGCAGCCGGAAGGTGGCTCTGAGCAGTGCCTGGTCGTCGGCGAGCAGGACGCGGATGGTCACGTCGGGGTCCCTCCTGTGGTTGCGGTGACCGGCAGCATTGCGGTGACCTGGAAGCCGCCGTCCGCGGTGGGTCCGGTGTGGATGGTTCCGCCGCAGGAGCGGACGCGTTCGCGCATGCCGATGAGCCCGTTCCCGGTGCCCGCGGCGTGGTGAGATGCCGGGTCGCGGGGCGGCGGCCCGTTCCCCACGGTGATCCGCAGGTGTTGCGGGGTGCTGTCCAGGCGGAGCCGGACGGGGCTGCCGGGAGCGTGTTTGGTGGCGTTGGTCAGGGCCTCCTGAACGATGCGGTAGGTCGCGAGATCCACGTTGGTCGGCAGCACCGGGAGCGTGCCGTCGAGGTCGACGGTGATGTCGAGCCCGACCGCCTTGAAGCCGTCGATCAGCGGGGTGAGCTGGCTCGTTCCGGGGACGGGGCGCAGGTTTTCGGCCGGGTGGTCGCCGGTGGTGTCGTTGGTGTTTCGGAGCAGCCCGACGGTGGCGCGCAGTTCGTTCAGGGCGTCGCCGGTGTGGCGGTGGATGTCGCGCAGGGCGCGACCGGCCGCGTCCGGGTTCGTCTTCAGCAGGTAGTTGGCGACGCCCGCCTGGGCGTTGACCAGGGTGAGGTGGTGGGCCAGCACGTCGTGCAGGTCGCGGGCGATCCGCAGCCGTTCCGCGATGACCTGCTGCTCGACGTGGTCGCGGTGCGCGCGGGCGGTCCGAGCGGCACGGATGCGGCGCACGGCGAGCAGCGCGCCGAACGCGGTGCCGAGCACGACGACGTTGAACATGACCATGTCCGCGCCCAGCAGGGCGACCGGGTGAACGACGAGGGCGACTCCGAGCAGCACCAGGCCGGCCAGCAGGCCACCGATCCAGCCGCGGCCGCTGCGCGCCCGCTCGGCAAGGGTGAACGCGGTGATGGTGGTGGCGATTGGCACCGGTTGGTACAGCGCGACGGAGACCTTGACCTGCAGGTCCGGCAGCAGGATCGGCATCAACGCCAGGTGCAGGCTCTCGATCAGCACCGCGCCGACGAGCGCCCCTGCGGGGTGACGGTAGCGGAACGGCAGCGGGGCCCAGGCGGCCAGGGTCAGCACCAGCAGCAGCCACGGTGGGATCTGGTTTCCGCGCTGGGCGGCCGTCACGACGATGAGCATCCCGGCCAGCAGCAGCAGATCGACGGCGGGCCGGTGCCACCGGCGGCGGGCGGGGCGCACATCTGCCGCGAACAGGCCCGAGGCCCGGGCGCGCCATGCGCGCGCCCGGGCCGGGAAGCCGGCCGTTTGGTCGGCCGTGAGATGGTCCACCTGTTCGTCCTACCGGATCGCGAGTCCGGCCGGGACCAAACCGTCGCTGGACGGCACGGGCGGGCCCTCGATGGACAGGTTCGGCGTGATCCGCTGGGCCCACCGCGCGTAGGACCAGTTGCGGCGGCCGATCAGGTGCATGACCGCCGGCACCACGGCCAGCCGCAGGATGAAGGCGTCGACCACGACGGCGATGGCCAGGCCGATGCCGATGGCGGACACGATCCGTTCCCCGCTGAATCCGAAGGAGGCGAATACCGAGAGCATGATCAGGGCCGCGGCGGCGATGACCGGGGTGGTTTCGGTCAGGCCGACCCGGACGGCGCGGCCGTTGTCCCGGGTGTGCTCCCATTCCTCGTGCATCCGGCTGGCCAGGAACACCTGGTAGTCCATCGACAGGCCGAACATCACGCCGACCACCATCACCGGGACCAGGTACATGATCGGTGCGCCGGACCCGATCCCGAGCAGCCCGGTTCCCCAGCCGAACTGGAAGATCGCGGTGATCGCGCCCAGTCCGACCAGGATGGTCGCCAGGTTGCTGAGCACGCCGACCAGGGGCACCAGGATGCTGCGGAACGCGATCGCCAGGAGCAGGAAGCCCAGGACGGCGATGAGGGCCAGGTAGACCGGGAGTTTGCTCATCAGGGCGTCCGCGAGGTCGATGCTGGTCGCGGCGGTGCCGCCGACGTAGACGTGCAGGTCGGTGCCGTCCTGCGCGGCGGGGATGACGTCCGCCCGCAGGTGGGCGACCAGGTCCGCGGTCTGCGCGGTCTGCGCGCTGGTGGTGGGAATGACGGTCACGGTTGAGATCGGGCCCTGCCCGCCGGGTTGGACCGCGGCGACCCCGGCCACCGCTGGCAGCCGCTCGGTCAGGCCGGTGAACGCCGCGGCCGTGGCGGCGTCGGGGGTCTGGGCGACCAGCAGCAGCGGTGCGTCGACCCCGGCGCCGAACCCGTCCGCCATCAGGGTGGTGTAGGAGTGGGCCGGTGTGCCGACCGGATCGCTGGAGGCGTCGGCGTCGCCGACCCGCATGCTCAACACGGGGGTGGCCAGCAGCACGATCAGCAGCAGCCCGGCGCCCGCGACCCGCCTCGGGGCCCGCTGGACCAGGGCGGCCCACCGCGCGGCCCGCCCGCCCGGCGGCGCCTGTTCGGCGGTGGCGACACCGGCGGCGAGGGCGGCGCGCTGCTTGCGGGACAGCGCGCGGTGCCCGAGCATGGCCAGCAGGGCCGGGAGCAGGGTCAGCGCGGCGGCGACGGTGAACGCCACGGTGATCGCGGCGGCCTGCGCCATGCCGGTCAGCAGGCTCAGATTCACCACGAACATCCCGAGCAGAGCAACGATGACCGTGGCGCCGGCGAAGGCCACCGCGCGGCCGGAGGTGTTGACCGCCCGGGCGACGGCCTGCGGCACCGGGACACCGGCCGCGGCCGCCTTGCGGAACCGGTTGACGATGAACACGGCGTAGTCGATGCCGACGCCCAGGCCGATCAGCGAGCCCATGGTGATGCTGCTGGAGGACAGGTCCAGCACGTGCGAGATCAGCAGCACGGCCAGCAGCGAGGAGCCAACCCCGACCAGGCCGGTGAGAATCGGCAGTATCGCCGCCCACCACGTCCGGAACAGCAGGAACAGGATGATCAGCGCGGCGATCAGGCCGATGGCCTCGGTCCCGTGGGACGGCGTCGGCTGCTCGGTGAACGCCGTGCCACCCGTCTCGACCTGCAGCGTGTCGCTGCCTGCCGAGTGGGCCGCCGACACGATCGGGTCGACATCGGTGCCCGCGGCCAGCGTCACGGTCGCATACGCGGTATTCACCGACGGGTTGATGTGCCCGGAACCCCCTGCCGTATAGGGATTGTCGACGGCGGTGACGCCCGGCAGCTGCGCGACCTGCGCCAGCATCGAGCTCACCTGCTGGCGGACGCCGTCCGAGTCGACGGCCGCCGCGTCGGAATGCCACACGATGGTGCCGGACTCCGCGGACACCGCATCGACGCCCGCCTGCTGGGCCAACAACCCGTAGGCGGTGGCGGACTCGCTGTCCGGCAGGTTCGTCGAGTCGGTGAACGCGGAACCGGCGGCGAGCGCGCCGCCGGCCAGGCCGGCAATCAGCGCCACCCACAGGGCGACGACGGTGACCCGATGCCGGGCGCACCACAGGGCGAATGATTTCACGGTCAGGACCTTTCGTTGAATGAAGAACCGACTACAAGGCTCGTCGGAAACCGCGTCCGAGTCGTCAACCCAGCGCAGCGACCGCGCTACCGCATCGGTGCCGCTTGATGTACCGCGCTCGCGGTAGTGACCTCGCCCGGCCGGGGGACCCATTCGCCGACAGAGGTTGCCATCTGGGAGGTCGGGCGGCGCGGCCGCCCCCGACCGCCGAGAACGCGGCGAAGAACGAGGAAGTTGACCAGCCCGACAAGCCCGTTGACGCAGTACGCGACGGCCAGGGTGCTCACCGCGCCCGCATCGGGAACCAGCAGGTTCCAGACCGCCAGGACGAGACTGTTGACCAGCAGGCCCAAGACCGCCATGGCGCTGCCCGCACCCTGCCCGCGGACGACCGAGCCGCGGCCGGACGACCGAAACGTGAACCGGCGATGCAACTCATTGCTCAGGACGGTCGAAACAACCGTGGCCACCAGGTTCACCATCAGGTCCGGAGCGTCGGTCACCGCACCCAGCGCCAGGAACAGCAGGCCATAGCTCACGCTCGCGGTCAGACCCGCCGCGACGAAACGCATTCCGGCGACCGGCCATGACACCGACCGGGACAGGGCCTGACGTCGCGGCCGCCGAAGCGGCCCGCCGACCGCCGGAACGGACTGCCTCGTTGTGCTCACTGCCGCCTCATTCCCCCGACATCACGGGCACGATCGCCTGCGGCAAGTCTTCGCGGTGGCGGACCGGCCGTCGTCCCCCCAGCGCGGTCACCTGGCTACCGCATTGGCGGTAGGCGACCGTGATCGGCCGCCGTGTCGTCGGGCTGGATGGTCGGCGCGTCGATGTCCGGCGCGGCCCGATAGCCCCAACCTGTCGCGCAGCGTCGCACACATTGCTACGCTCAGGCGCATGACGAAGACGATCGCGCAGCGCGAGCTGCGCAACGAGAACGCGAAGGTCATCGATGCCGTGACGGCTGGCGAGACCTTTATCGTCACCCGCAACGGCGAGCCGGTCGCCGAACTTCGCCCGGTCCGGTCCGGCCGCCGCACCTTCATCTCGCGCGAGGAGGTCGCGGCGCTGGCGAAAGCCGGCGTGCGGATCGACAGGCATCAGTTTCGAACCGACCTCGATCGGGTGATCGACCAGGGACCGTGACATGACGTCCGGGCTGCTCGACACCTCGGTGGTCATCGACTGGCACGACCCGATCGTCGTCGCGGCATTGCCGGACGAGATGGCGATCTCGGCAATCACGGCTGCCGAACTGGCGGCCGGGCCGCACCTTGCCGCCACTACGACCGATGCGGCGAGACGGCAAGCGCGACTGCAGGAAGTCGAGGCGATGTTGGAGCCACTCCGGTTCGATGGCACAACCGTGCGGAGCTACGGGCTCGTTGTCGCCGCCGTGGTCCGCGATGGACGCAAGCCGCGTAGCCGATTCGCGGACCTGCTGATCGCCGCGACCGCACACGCCAACGGCCTCGATCTCTACACGCGGAACGGCGAGGACTTCGCAGGACTCGAAGACCTCGTCCACGTCGTCGTCATCTGATCCCCCGACTGAGCTGCTGCACCCCATCGAGCACAGCCGTGCTCAACCATGGTGAGGCGGGGGGCGCGATCAGCCCGACGACCCTGGTCGGGCCAGGTCCCGGGACACAGTGGCCGGTGAGAACCCGACAGGGCAGCCACTTGAAGGATGCTGGGCCCTTCCCGTCGGGCGCCGACTGGGTGCTTCATGACGGTCAGTCAGGCCGGCGCACGGCTGTCGCGGTCACCCGAAGCCCAGCGACGTCCCTGGTCGGCATCGACGCGCAGGATCGTGCCGTCCCATCGGACCGGTTGCGGGTCGGTCAGACTCCCGCCGAAATGGCCGCTCTGTCGACGACCTCCACCTGAGGGACCTCGAGGTGTCCGTATCCGGCTCCTGGAGCGGTCAGCGGTGGCTGGACGGTCCAGGTGATCAGGTCGGCCGACCGGGCTGTCCGATGACTCCCCTGTCGTCCATGGGTCCGGTGGCGGCCCGGGCGGTGAGCAGCATGTGCCAGCCGTCGCCTCCGGGGTCTTTGAAGACCCAGGGGTCACGCCAGTGTTCGTCCTGCCACGGATGGGGGCCGCCGACCTGTTCGTACCAGCGGGAATCGGCTCGCACCAGCGGGTTCCGGTTGTGCTTGTGCCAGGTGTACAGGTCGTCCTAGATGGCCAGCCCGATCTGCTGCAGTAGCTGACCTTCGTTGTTGAGGGTGGCGCCGGTGTCGAACATGTACCACCGGAGGTCATCGCCCTGCGCGACCGATCCGGTCCAGGTCGCGGTCTGGTCGAAACCGGGTGGACTGCCGTGCACGACCGCGTCGGCGACCCGATCCCAGTGGACCAGGTCGGTCGACATGGCGTGCCCGATCGCGGCCCGGCGGTGGCGCAGTTCCGGGTCGTGCAGGGCGCGGGAAGCGTACAGGAAGAACGCGTGGTAGGTCCCCTGGTCCCGGATGATCCAGAAGTCCCACACCCAGGAGTCGGGCAGCCGCAACATGATGTCGAGTCCTTGCTGGTCGGGGCGCGCAGAAATGCCGTATGGAAGGGGGTCAGCGGATCGCGTCGCCCTGCTTGTCGAACAGGTAGAGCCGCGTGGTGTCCAGGGTCAGTCGAACGGCGTCGCCCTCGCCGAGCCGGACCGGCGGGACCAGTCGGGAGACCATGATGGTCTGGCCGGCACCGGCCAGGATGCTCTCTTCCTCGTCGGAGGCCTGGGCGCGGTCGCGGACGTCGGCGTCGGAGGCCTGCTCGACGGGCGCGACGAAGTGCACGAGTGTTTCGTTGCCGAGCATTTCCACGACGCTCGCCTCGACGTCCAGGGACTCGTCGGGGTCGGCGTCGGGGGTGTACCGGAACGACTCCGGGCGCAGACCAACGGTGATCGGGCCGTCCGGAACGGTGCGCAGACCCGGCCACCTGGCGATCGTCTCGGCCGACAGGGCGAGCTCCTTCGGGCCGAATTGGAGCGTCCCCGCGCCGTGGTCGTCACGATGCAGGATCGAATGGAACAGGTTCATCTTGGGGCTGCCGATGAACCCCGCGACGAATACGTTGGCCGGCTCGTCGTAGAGCTCCTGCGGTGGGGCGCACTGCTGGATGCGGCCGTTCTTCATGACCGCGACCCGGTCCCCCATCGTCATCGCCTCGGTCTGGTCGTGGGTGACGTACAGGGTGGTGACCCCGAGTTGGTGTTGCAGGGCATCGATCTCGGCGCGCATCTGCACCCGGAGCTTGGCGTCCAGGTTCGACAGCGGTTCGTCCATCAGGAACGCCTGAGGTTGGCGGACGATGGCCCGGCCCATCGCGACACGTTGCCGCTGACCGCCGGACAGGTTCTTGGGTTTGCGGTCCAGCAGGGCGGTGAGCGAGAGCCGGTCGGCGGCCTCCTGGACGCGTTTGCGGATCTCGGCCTTGGGGATGCGCATCATCTTCAGGGCGAAACCCATGTTCTGCCCGACGGTCATGTGCGGGTACAGCGCGTAGTCCTGGAACACCATCGCGATGTCCCGTTCCTGCGGGGACTTGTTGTTCACCACCTGGTCGCCGATCAGCAGCCGCCCACCGGAGATGTCCTCCAGGCCGGCGGTCATCCGCAGCGCGGTGGACTTGCCGCACCCGGACGGGCCGACGAACACCATGAACTCGCCGTCCCTGACCTCCAGGTCCATCCCGGGGATCGCCTCGGTGCCGTCGTCGTAGACCTTGCGCATTTTCTGGTAGGTGATGCTTGCCATCGGTTTTCAGCCTTTCAATCCGGACGACGCGACGCTCTGGATGAACCAGCGTTGGAAAATGAGGAACACGACCAGCAACGGGAGCACCAACATGACCCCGAAGGCGAAGATCTGACCCCAGTCGGTGGGCGGCTGGCCCAGGAAAACCGAGATCTCCAGCGGCAGCGGCCGGAACTGGGGCTGGTCGACCATCATCACCGGCCACAGGAACGCACCCCAGGAAGACAGGAACGTCAGGATGGTGACCGACGCGAACACCGGTTTGGACATCGGCACCACGATGTAGAAGAACGTCCGCCAGGGGCCGGCGCCGTCGATCCTGGCCGCCTCCTCCAGCTGTTTGGGCAGGCCGACGAAGAACGTGTAGAACAGGTAGACCGAGAAGGCCTGCGCGATAAACGGTGTGAACTGCACATAGTAGGTGTTGCGGTAGTCGTTGAGCAGGTAGAACAACGGCACCGTGATCGCCTCGAACGGCACGATCACCAGCAGAATGACGGCAAGCAGGACACCGTTGCGGCCCCGCCAGCGCAGCCGGGCCAACGCGTAGGCGGCCATCGAGTTGACCACCAGGCCGCCGACAACCACCACCACCGACACGATCAGCGAGGTCAGGTAGAAGTTGTAAAAGTAGCCGGTCGCGGGGCTGTTGAACCGGTCGAAGACGCCCGCGTAGTTGTCCAGCGACAGGTCCTTCGGCAGGAACCCGGCCAGTCCGTTCAGGACCTCGTCGGACGGCTTGAAACTGCCGATGACCATGTACAGGATCGGCGCGACGAAGACCAGGGTGATCACGATCATCACCAGGTAGTTGCCCGCCTTGCGCAGCGGACCGGTTCCCTTGCGCCGCACCGGCGGCTCGTCGGCCGGGACGGTGGATGCAGTTGCCGTTCGGGCACTCATGACACCTCACGCTCCTCCCGCAGCAGCCGCCGCTGGATCAGGGTGATCAGCAGCACGATGACGAAGAAGATCACCGTGATCGCCGCTCCGCGGCCCACGTTGTTCTCGGTGAAGGCGGCGGTCACGGCCTGGAACATGACGGTGGTGGTGGCGTTGTCCGGGCCACCCTGGGTCAGGATCCAGACCTGGTCGAAAAGCCGGAACGAAAAGATCGTGGTGACCAGGACCACGAAGATCAACGTGTTGCGCATCCCGGGCAGGGTGACGTTGCGGAACTGCTGCCAGCGGTTGGCCTTGTCGATGCTGGCCGCCTCGTACAGGCTGGCCGGAATGCCCTGCAGGCCGGCCAGCAGGATGATCATCTGGAAGCCGACGCCCTGCCAGATGGACAGAATGATGATCGCCAGCATCGCCGTCGCCGGGTTGCCGAGCCAGTCGTAGGGTCCCAGGTGGCCGAACGAGACCCAATCCAGGAACGCGTTCAGCATGCCCAGGTTGTCCCGGGAGTAGATCAGCTTCCAGATCACCGCGACCAGCGCCATGGGGAAGACCACCGGCATGAAGAAGAACGTGCGGAATGCGCTCATGCCCCGCAGCGGCCGGTTCAGCAGCATCGCCAGGCCCAACGCCAGCCCGGTCTGCACCGGCACGACGATGATGGCGAAGATGAAGTTGTTCAGCAGCGCCCGGTAGAACTCCGGGTCGGTGAGCAGCCGGGTGTAGTGCTCCAGCCCGAACCAGGTCGCCGGCCGGCCCGAGTTGAGCCGGACGTTGTGCAGGGACAGCCACCCCGCCGCGATGAACGGGACGACAACAAAGGCCAGCAGCAGGATCACGGCCGGCAGGACCATGATCAAAGCTGCCCGGGTGTCCCGCCGTTTGGTGGCGGGCGGCTCGTCAAGCACCGGCCCTGACGGCGGTGGAACGGTAACCGTACTCACGCGCGCCTCCTCGAGTTCGTGAGATGGGGAATGGTCGTGCCGGCGGGGCCCCCGACGGGACCCCGCCAGCCCGGGTTTTAGTTGCGGTAGCCGTTGTTGTCTTCGTAGTCCAGGTCGATCGCCTTGGCCGCCTTGTCGAACTCGGCCTGGGCGTCCGCGCCCTTGTAGGCGTTCAGGAACGCCTGGGAGAACTGCTGGCTGATCACCGGGTAGGCCGGGGTGATCGGCCGTGAGGTGGCCACGCACGACTCGGTCGGCGGGTTGGTGCCGCAGGTCTTGGCCAGCTGCTGGCTGAACAGGTCCAACGGGCCGCCCGGCTTGTACAGGGCGGAGGTCGCCGTCACCGATGTGGTCCCGGGCGGGGCGGCGTTCGACTCCGTCATCGCCGCCACGTTGTTGTCATTGAGCAGGAAGTCCAGGAACTTGCCGGCGGCCGCACCGTTCTTGCTGGACGAACCCACGCCCCAAGCCCAGGAACCCTGGCCGCTCTTGGTGCCGGCACCGAAGTCGGGCAGCGGCAGCACCACCAGATCGTCACCGAGCGCCTGCGCGTACGGGTTGTACTGCCAGTGACCCACCCAGCTCAGCGCCACCCGACCGTCGACGAACGCCTTGTCATCGGTGTTCGGGTCCACATACTGGCGCCAGCCGGCGAACTGCTTCACCGCATCCACCGCGGCCGGGCTGTTCAGGTTGCCCTCGGCCTTGCCATCCTTGACCACCACGTCGCCGGTCGAGTTGATGATCGGCAGGTAGCCGTAGGTCGGCCATTCCCCGCCGTAGTTCTCCTTGATGTCCAGCACCTTGCCGTCCGGGTCCGTCGCGGCGAGCTGCCCCAGCGCGGCCTGGAACTCGTCGGCCGTCCAGGCATCATTCAGCCCGGTCGGGTACTTGACGCCGGCCGCATCGAGCAGCTTCTTGTTGCCGTAGACGCCCAGCCCCGAGTCGTACATCGACACCCCGTACAGCTTGCTGTCGCCCGGGTAGGTGTTCTGCGACTTCACCGAGGCGGTCTGGTTGTCGACGGTCGCCTGCGAGACCAGCCCGTCGACCGGGGCCAGCTTCCCGTCGTAGATGAACGAGGACATCAGCGGCCCGTCGTACTCCAGCACGTCCGGCAACTGGTCGGCGCCGGTGGCCTGGACCGTCTTGGTGTAGTCGTTGGACGGGATCAGTTGCAGCGAGACCTTGACCTCGCTCTGGGACGAGTTGAACCCGTCGACTGCCTGCTGCAGGGCGGTGACCTCACCGGCCTCGCCCTGGTGACCCCAGACCTTGATCTCGCCCGTGCCACTGCCGGCCTGCGCGGACTGCCCACCGCCGCTGCCGCCGCTGCCGCTTCCCCCGCCGCACGCCGCGGTGAGCAGCGCAGCGGCCACCAACACGGCGCCCGCCACGAGCTTCCTGGATCTTGACACGTGTCCTCCTTGACTCGCTTCGACTGAGACATCAGTCATTTGAATATGTTTCGCTCGCCGGTCCGCGAAGGACCGGTTGACGGGACCCGTCCGGGTACCACGGACGGTGTCCCACCGCACCTATTTGGCCCGGCTGCCCGGACCGCCGGGATCAGCCGCCGCGGCCGACCCCGACCTGGTTCAGCTCCCAGCCCGGTGCAGGGTGACGCTGCCGTAGGCAGGCATCGCGATCTCGACAAGTCCGGGGCCGACCCGCGTCACCGTGCCGATCTCCTCGGCCGCGGCCGATCGGATCACCCCGGCAGTGATCGGCCGGGTCGTCCGCACCACGAGCCGGTCGTCGGCGGTCGCGTTGATCACTGTGGTCTGCGTGGTCGGGTTGATGTCCAGATCGACCACGCAGGGGCTGTACCGGGCGATGACGCTGCGATCCAGGTCGGCCCGCACCGACCGCACCAGGTCGTAACCCCGTTCGCCGCCGTACACCTCCAGCACCCCGTCCAGGGTCACCTCGACCTGGCCGCGCCACAGCGCCAGCAGCCCGCGCAGCGCGCTGGTCTGCACTGGGTTCAACTCGGCCAACCGCATCGAGACCTGCGGGACGGCGAACCAGCCGCCGTAGAGCTGCTGGGCCACCGCTTCGGCCCCGCCCGTCGTCCCCCACATCATCGGATCGGCATGCACCACTTGGCCGACCGACAGCATCCGGGCATCCAGTGTGGAGATCCGGTTCACCACGCTGTCGCCGGGACAGTCATTGGCCCGCAGGACTTCCCCGTACGAGGCGATCGCCGGGCTCACGTACGGCTGGCGGAACTCGAAGGCGACGCCGTCCCGGCCGGCGGCCGCGAGGCGCCGGCGCACACCCTGCAGCATCTGGGCCATTGCTTGACCGATGTCGGCCAGATCGCCATGGCTCTGGCTGTCCTGGTAGATCATCGCCCGGTCCAGGAAATCGATCTTGAGCAGATCCACCCCGTAGTCGAGGACCAACCGCAGACAGGTCTGCTCGACGTGGCTGCGGACCTCCGGGTGCCGCGGATCCAATACCTGGCAGGACAGCAGCGGATCCCCTCGCGGCGCGAAGGCACCCAGGTCACGGACCGCGTCGCTCTGCCGGCCCAGCAACAGGGGTGCGATCCACAAGCCGACCGCGGCACCCATGCCCTGGATCTGCTTCACCGTCCCGGGCAGATCGGCGAACTTCGATTCGTCGGGCACCCAGTCGCCGCAGCCCTGGTACCCGCGGCCATGACCAAAACGCTGCCACCCGTCGTCGATGAACACCGCTGCGCAACCCAGATCGGTCGCCAGTCTGGATTCGGCGAGCACCAAGTCTGCGCTGATGTCCTGGGTGAAGCTGTACCAGGTGGAGTACACGGGCACCCGGGTCATCGCCGACGGGGTCAGCGCGTCGTCGACGTAGCCTGCCGACAACCACTTCCCGAGTCGCTGCACCGTGGCGGGCAGGTCCGCGTTCGAACCGTCCAGCAGGACGACCAGGTCCGCCGCGAGTGGACGGATCGGGCGTACGTCGATCACGAACGACTTGCGTTCCTCCGAGACGCCGGCGCAGACCGACAGTTCGGCCACCAGCTCGGCGGCCGCCCAGCCGAGCAGCACCCGCCCGGCGCCGTCGTACAGCGCACCCGTCGGCGCCGACTGCACCAGGCTCGTCTCGGCCCGCCCGGCCCAGTCCGGCGCCAGGGCCCGCTCGGTGCGCCGACCAGGCTGCCAATAGGCGACCGCAGCACCAAGATCCACTTCCAGCCGCAGCCCCGGCAATCCGTCGACCGCGGAGATGGTCAGCTCAACCATCGCCTCGCCCAGTGACCGTGAAGTCACGTCCGTGCCCGGGTCGGGCTGCAGCCGCGTGAGGTTCGGAATCACGCTGACGGCACCACGCACGTGCGACCCCACGCCGGCCGGCGAGCCGTTGTGGATGGCCACCACCCTGCCCTGCTGCTCCGTCATCAAGCACCCTCCGTACCGCCCAACGTCTGTCAGGCAAGAATCTATACGCTTAGATACGATCGCGCAAGACCTCACTTCGATATGCTCAGATAGTCTCATCACGGCTTGTCTAATCCGTTAGCATGAGGTTCGAGGATCTGAACGAAGGGAGGGCCCGTCGGTGCCCAAGCCTGCGCGATCAGCCCGCAACGTCACCCTGGCGGACGTGGCCCGGTACGCCGGCGTGAGCACGGCCGTGGTCAGCTACGTGGTCAACGACGGTCCACGACCCGTCGCGCCCGCCACGGCAGCCCGGGTACGCAACGCCATCGCCACACTCGGCTACCGGCCCAACAGCCATGCCCGCGCCCTGGTCAGCGGAAGAACCGGGATCCTCGGGCTGGTTCATCCGGGCACCGGGAACCCCTTCTTCGGCGAGTACAACGACGTCCTCTACGGCACCGCCACCCGCAACGGCGTCGCGCTGCTGACTGCCAACTCGGCCGGCGACGCGAACACCGAACGTCAACTCATCGAGGACCTGGCCCGCCGTAGCGTCGACGGGATCCTCGTGATGACCAGCATGGCTTCGTCCGACATCCCAAAGCTGCACAATCCGGGCCTACCCATGCTCTTCATCGACTGCCCCTTCCCGATACCGGGACAGCGGACGATCGGACCCAACAGCGTCGCCGGGGCACGACAGGTGGTCGAACACCTGATTCTCGGGCACGGCCACCACGACATCGCCCTTCTCGCCGGCGCCCCCGAACCCGAAGAACGGGAACAGGGCTGGCGAGACGCGCTCCGGGCCCACGGTCTGCCCGATGGGCAACTGATCCGCACCGACTACGGCCTGGACGGCGGCTACCAGGCGGCGCGAACACTGGTGACGCGTACCGACCGGCCAGGCGCGATCTTCGTCAGTTCCGATCTACAGGCGTACGGCGCGATGCACGCCATTTACGAACAACGCCTCCGGATACCGCAGGACATCGCGGTGGTGAGCTTCGACGGCAACACCGAATCCGCGCACACCTGGCCACCGCTCACCCTCGTGCGACAACCCCTGATCGCCATGGCCGACGCCGCCATCGATGGCATCCTGCAGAACAGCCCACCCAAACACGAACTGTTCGACATGGAACTGATCGTTCGCCAGTCGTGCGGATGCACACCTGCCGAGGACTCCACTGAGTAGGGGAACGCAAGCACGGGGACCGTCCGGGACCGCCCCGTGAGCGGCGCCCCTCTTGGCACCTCACCGGTAGGACGATATCTTATTGGCACTGAGTGCAGAAACCGCATTGGCGCGGTCTGGAGGCGGCGGTGCAGAAGGTCGATCTGGTCGTCGTCGGTGCCGGCGCCAGCGGGTCGGTGGTGGCCGCGCGGGCAAGCGAAGACCCGGACCGAACGGTGCTGCTGATCGAGTCCGGCGACAGCCCGCGGACCAGGGCCGAGTTCCCGCCCGAACTCCTGGACGCGGCCACGGTGCCGGGTGCCCAGCCGGTGGCCGGTCGCCACTGGGACCATCCGGTCCGGCTGGCCGATGACCGGTTGTCCAGCATCTTCCGCGGCCGGTTCCTCGGCGGCTCCACCGCGACCAACGGCGGTTACTTCATGCGGGCCCGGCGGGAGGACTACGCGGCCTGGGCGGCGGCCGGCAACCCCGCCTGGGCCTACGAGAGCGTGCTGCCCCTCCTGCGGGCGCTGGAGCGGGATCTGGACTACGGGGACACCGATCTGCACGGCGGATCCGGCCCGGTGCCGGTGCATCGGCCGGACCTGACCGGTCCGATCACCTCCGCCTTCGCGCAGGCGGCCGACGAGCTCGGATTCCCCGCCGAGCCGGACAAGAATGCCCAGGGCACACCGGGTTTCGGCCCGGTCCCGCGGAACGTCGAGAACGGCATCCGGTGGAACACCGGCCTGGCCTACGTTCTCCCGGCCCTGGACCGGGCCAACCTGTCCCTGTTGGCCGGCGCGACGGTGCGGCGGATCCGGTTCCGCGGAAGCCGGGCCGTCGGCGTCGACATCCAGGTCGACGGGCGGGATTGCACGGTCGAGGCGGGCGCGGTCGTGCTGTCGGCCGGCGCCCTCGGCACACCGGCGCTGCTGATGCGGTCCGGGATCGGACCGGCCGCCGACCTGCACGCCCTGGGCATCCCGGTGGTGGGTGACCTGCCCGCCGTCGGTCGACGGTTCAGCGACCATCCGCAGGTCGTCCTCGAATGGGCGCCCCGCGACTACCGGGGTCGCGGCGACCACAGCTGGATCAGCGCCTGCCTGAACTTCCGGTCCACCGACGGCCCGCGCTCGGGCGACCTGCAGATCCTCCCGGCGAAGGTGCCGATGAGCGTCCTCACCGGCGGCGCCACACCCGCGAAACCAACGCTGCCCGTGCTGATCTCGGTGATGCGACCGGCCCCCACCGGGGGTATGCGGCTGCTCTGCGCCGATCCCGACGTCCCGCTGGACATCCGTTACGGCTACCTGTCGACGGCTGGCGGCCGGGCCCGGTTCCGCGAGGCGGTCCGCACCGCCCTGGCCCTGGTGTCGTCCCGGGCGTTCGCCGGCGTGGCGGCCGGCGAACCGGATCTCGACCGGCGCACCGCGGCCGACGACACCGCGCTGGACGGCTGGATCCGCGACCGCCTGGGCACCTCGCTGCACACCAGCGGCACGGCCCCGATGGGCTCACCCGACGATCCGTCCACGGCCGTCGATCAGTTCGGCCGGGTGCACGGGATCGACGGGCTGCGGGTCGCCGACACCTCCATTCTGCCGGCGGCGCCGCTGCGCGGGCCGGCCAACACAGCCGTGCTCATCGGCGAGATGATCGCGCACGCGCTGCGGTCCGCCGACTGAACCTGAGCCGTGCGGCAAGCGCCCGCATGCGCGACTCCGGTTCAGTCGAAGGCCCTCGGGACCCTGCCCGGCGCCCAGCCTGTTCGCTAGACGCGCCGACCGTTGGACTCGATGACATCCCGGTACCAGGCGAACGAGTCCTTGCGGGTCCGGTCCAGCGTGCCGTTGCCCTCGTTGTCCCGGTCGACATGGATCATTCCGTAGCGCTTGCGCATCTCCCCTGTCGTGAACGATACGAGATCGATGACGCCCCAGGGGGTGTAGCCGACCAGGTCGACGCCGTCCTCGTCGATCGCGGCCCGCATCGCCTCGATGTGCGCGCGCAGGTATTCGATTCGCTCGGCATCGTGGATCATGCCGTCGTCGGCCACCACATCGACCGCGCCGAAACCGTTCTCCACGATGAACAGCGGCACCTGGTACCGGTCGTACAGCGTGCTCAGCGTGTACCGCAGGCCGACCGGGTCGATCTGCCAACCCCAGTCGCTGGCCTCGACGTACGGGTTCGGCACCCCGTTGGGCAGGGCGAAGTCGACCGAGTCACCGGTGTTCTCGTTCACCGCGTCGGCCTTGACCGCGGTGGACATGTAGTAGCTGAAGCCCAGGTAGTCGACAGTGCCGGCAGCCAGCGTCGCCGCGTCCTGCGGCTCCATCGCGATCCGGTAGCCCTCGCGCTCGAACTCCTTGAGCGCGTAGCCCGGGTACGAGCCGCGGACCTGTATGTCAGGGAAGAAGTATCGCTGCCGCATCGCGATCTGCGCGGCCATCACGTCCTCCGGATTGCAGGAGAACGGGTAGATCGGCACGTGCGAGACCATCGCCCCGATCCGCAGGTCCGGGTCGATCGCGTGACCGATGGCGACCACCTTCGCGCTGGCCACCAGTTCGTGGTGGGCGGTCTGGAACATCACCTCCCGCGGCTTCTCGTCCGGCCCGACCAGCACCCCGGAGTTCGTCCACAGGAACAACCAGTTGTCGGTGTCCATCTGGTTGTTGATCTCGTTGAAGGTCATCCAGTACTTGACCTTGCGGTGGTACCGCCGGAAGCAGACGTCGGCGAACCGGGCGAAGAAGTCGACCAGCTTACGGTTGCGGAAGCCCCCGTACTCGCGGGCCAGGTGCAGCGGCAACTCGAAGTGCGACAGGGTGATCACCGGTTCGATGCCGTGGGCGATCAGTTCGTCGAACACGGCGTCGTAGAACGCCAGGCCCTCCTCGTTCGGCTCGGTCTCGTCGCCCCTGGGGAAGATGCGGGCCCAGCTGATCGATGTGCGGAAGCACCGCAGACCCAACTCGGCGAACAGCGCGATGTCCTCCCGGAAGCGGTGGTAGAAGTCGATGGCCACGTGGTTGGGGTAGTAGGTGTCCGCCTCCACCGTGTCGGTCAGCCGGCGGGCCACTCCATGGGCGCCGGCGGTGAGCACGTCGACGACGTTCGGGCCCTTCCCACCGGCGTCCCAGCCACCCTCGAACTGGTGCGCGGCGACCGCGCCGCCCCACAGGAAACCGTCAGGAAAGCCACTCATCGGCGTCGTCTCCTCCACGTTCGGACCGGCCGATCCACGTTAGCCGACCCCGTCCGGTCGCGGCGCCGCGCGCCGAGTTCCCGCTCTACCCACGGCTGCGGGCGGCGAAGGTCAGTCGAGAATGACCCCACCGGTCAGATTTCGATCCGGGCTCGGAATGTCGTGGGATTCACGCTTACCCCTGGCCGCCAACTGCTGACGGAATTCAATCTCGCGCTTGACCTTTTCCGGCTTTCCCTTGAATGCTTCCCGCCACAATGACGAAGAGTTGAACTTCTTGGGTTGGCCTGTGGATGACCCACTCGATCTGATTCCGAACGTCGTGGGAATCTTGCGTGTAGCGTGACCGCAATCCGGGCAATTCGGCGCGACCGCGCTCATCGGCACCAGCTTCTCGAAATCATGCCCGCCCTCGCAGCGGAAGACGTAGATCGGCATCCTGTGATCGCCACCCTTCCAGAACCGGCCGCCGTTGTCGCGAAGGTGCGCGGAGCCGAACACCGCTCCCCGCGACACCCTCACCATACTCTCCGATCCGGCGGCAGGCACGCCTGCCGGTAATGCCCGATCGACCTAGGTTGCTACCCGGCGCGAAGAACATCTCGATGATGGCAGCGTTCTTCAGATGAGCACCGCCGCCCACCGCCGCCACCCCCATCCGGTCAGGTTCCAACCCCGAGCTCGTCAATCCGACAACTTTGAGACTACCGGTGGTTCCGCGTGAGCAATTCCGTCGACGGCAGGAGCGTCACCAGCAAACTGGCGGCCATTCTCCGCACGTTTTCAAGTGGGCGGGCCCATTCTCTTTCCGACGTCGCCAGATCGGCCGGCATCCCCGTGTCCACCGCACATCGGCTGGTCACCGAACTGGTGGAGTGGGGCTTCCTGGACCGAACTGCGGACAAGCGTTACTGCGTGGGTTCTCTCCTCACCCAGATCGGTGCCAATGTCTGGCACGTGCCACGGATCCAGAGTCAGGCTGAGCTGGTGCTCGATGATCTGTCCTCCGCGGTCCATAGCACTGTTCGGTTCGGGATTCTCGAGAACAGCACGGTCAAATGCCTTGAGCGGTGCCCCGTCCCCAATCGTCCGGCGCGATCGGGATCTTGCCGCCTACCGGTGCATGCCAGCGCGGCCGGAAAGGTCCTGTTGGCCTTCTCCGAGCCTGAGACGGTCAACGAGGTGATCCGACGAGGTCTGCCCCGCTACACCGCAGCGACGATCGTGACCGGAAGCTCCTTGCGACGCGAACTCGCGGTGGTTCGGATGAATCAACTTGCCTGGGCCAGAAAGGAACTCGAGCCCGATGTCGCCTCGATCGCGGCGCCGGTGTTCGCTCGTGGTGGGCAAGTCGTTGCCGCCCTGGAGGTCTCGCTCACTGGATCGGCGCAACAATTTCGCATGCAGGCCGTACACCCAGCACTTGTCGTCGCGGCGCGAGCGCTGACCCGGCAGTTCGCGATCAATCAGGGCCACGGCATCAACCGGACCGCCCTAACCGCCGGCGACCTCTCCCAGTCGGCCATCACCAATGGCCGGCTGGCCTGATCGTTCCGACCCACGGAATCGATCCGTGGCAGTGTGTCTCGGTTGCCCGCCGACGGCAAAAGCCCTGATCGGAGGACCCAGCCGGTCCACCGATCAGGGCTTTCGACGCAGCGATCAGGCTTCGTCCTCGTCCGGCAGATCCGGCGGGGCAAAGATGACCAGCATCTTCAGGTCTTCGACCACATCGATGAAATTGTGCTCCTCGCCGTGATCGACCGAGACGATGCTCCCGGCTTCGACCGGCACCTTTTCGTCGACGACCTGAAGGGTTCCCTTACCCTCCAGCACGATGTAGACCTCGTCGGCCATGTGCGGATGCTGTCGGTCGACGGCGCCCACCGGCAGGGTGAAAAGACCCAACGACATTCCTCGGCGACGCAGGAATTCGTTATACCCGGCGCCTGACCCGTACTTTTCGATCAGTTGGGCCTGGGAAAAGGCTAGGTACGATCCGGACATGGGAACCTCCAATTGTGTTGGCTAAATCCTGGACGGCTGGTCATTCCCGACGGCGGTGGCACCCGCTTCGGCGATTCTCACATCTTGCTCGCTGGAACCCCCGGAAACCCCGATCGCACCCACCGTCCGACCATCGGCCACCAGCGGCACACCACCGCCGAACACCGTCAATCGATCGGTCTTCACGATGCCGTGCAGCAGGGCCGGCTCCGATTCCAGCATTCGCCACCATTCGCTCGTCGGGAGTCCGCCGAAGGCGGCGACCGAATAGGCCTTGTCCTGGGCGATCTGCACACAGAGCAGAGGGGCGCGATCCATCCTCGCCATGGCCAGGAGGTGTCCGGACCCATCGGTGACGGCTATGCAGACATCGACGGCCAGCTCCTCGGCTCTGACGAGGGCGGCGGCGATCGCTCGCTGGCCGGCGGCCAGCGTCACTGAGGGGGCCATCATGTAGTCCGCCGTCACGCGCGTTCTCCGAGTGCCAGGTGGGTCATCCCAGGTCTCCCCCGGCCACCGGCAACCGGGTGCCGGTGATGTACGAGGCCTCGTCGGAGGCGAGGAACAGGATCGGCGCCGCCTCTTCCTCGAGGGTGCCGTACCGATGCATCAACGAGGACTCGATCGTCTGGTCGACAATCGCCTGGTACCACTGCTTCTCGGTTTCCGATTCCGGCGCCGGGCCGCGGGCGACCCGGCGCGGCGGGGCCTCGATACCCCCGGAAGCCATTGCCGCGATCCGGATGCCTTGCCCGGTGTACTCCATGGCCAGCGACGCGGTGAGCGCGTTCACTCCACCCTTGGCCGCCGCGTACGGCACGCGGTTGACCCCACGTGTCGCGACCGACGACACATTCACGATAGTGCCCTTGCCTTTTGCCAACATGTGCGGGAGCACGGCGCGGCAGCACCACATCGTCGGAAACAGCGATCGGCGGATCTCGGCCTCGATCTGGTCCGGTTGGTACTCGGCGTACGGCCTGGCCCAGATCGTGCCGCCGACGTTGTTGATCAGGATGTCGATCCGGCCCTGCCAGTCGTTCGCCTGCTGCATGACGCTGCTGCAGTCGTCGTACTGCTCGAGATCCCCGATCAACGACGTGGTCTGCAGCCCGTCCGCATTGAGCTTGGCACTGAGATCGTGGACCAGATCCGAGCGGTCCACCAGAACCACCGAGCCGCCCTCGCGGGCGGCCCGAGTGGCCACCGACTCGCCCAATCCCTGGGCGGAGCCGGTGACGACCAGGACTTTGTCGGCAAAGCGACCGGCGAAGTCCACGTCAGCCCGTGCTTCCGGGCTTCTCGATCCCAGCGCGCATCGTCGCCTTCGCGTGATCGGTGTGCTCGATGATGATCCGGGTCAACTCGCCGATGTCCTCCTTGGCGAACGCCTCGGCGAGGTCGACGTGATCCTTGGTGATGTCCCCGACCAGGTCGACCGACGGGGTGAGCACGTGGCCCATGTACTCCTGGACCAACAGCGTGCGGTACGCCTCCAGCAGGGTCTTGTTGCCCGTCGCCTCGATCGTGAACAGGTGGAATTCGGAGTTGGCCTCCCGGAAGCCGGCCGGATCGGTGAAGTGGCCGTCCTTGATGTGTTTCCCGGTCGCCTCGGCCAGCCGGCGGAACTCGGTCAGCTGATCGTCCGACAACTTTCCGATCACCATTTGCGCAGCCCCGAGTTCGAGTGCCATCCGGGCATCGAAGGCCTCGTCCGAATCGACGACCTTGACGTGGGATTCGCCGATCTCGCTGACGACGCCGCTGCCGGAGAACTTCTCGTAGTAGAAATTCGCCGGCGTGATGGCCTCGTCGGCCAGGAACTTGCGCACCGCATCGACCATCGGCGGGGGGCCGCAGAGGTAGATGTCGACGAGACCATTGTTCAGGAGTTCCGGCGTCATGTACCGGGTCACATACCCCTTGTTGGGATAGGCACTGTCCTCGGAGGCGACGCAGCAGGTGAAAGTAAAGTTCGGTAGCCGCTGCGCATACCCTTCCAGTTCGTCCACCCTGACCAGGTCGGCGTCAAAGGTCACGCCGAAGATGAGGTGCACCGGTTGATCCGAACCGGATTCCTCGATCTTGTGCAACATCGAGAGGAACGGTGCCAGGCCGGTGCCACCGGCCAGGAACAGCGCCGGCCGCTTGATCTCGCGAAGGTAGAAGCTACCGAGCGGCCCGTTGAACTCGATCTCGTCGCCGACTTTGGCGCGGTCCCGCAGGTAGGTGGTGAGAACCCCGTGGGAGGTGTTTCGGATCAGAAAGCCGGCGGCGGCGGCGGTCGGACCGGAACTGAACGAGAACGACCGGGCCTGGTCGGTGCCCGGCACCTTGATGTTGACGTACTGACCGGGCAGGAAACCGAGCGCACCCCGGTCCGCCAGATCGATCGAGAAGCCGATGGCGCTGTCGGACAGTCGTTCGATCGCGGCCAGCTTCCCCTTGAACGTGCTCAGGCTGGTCTTTGCGACGTCCGACGTCGCCGGGATGCGGATGATGCAGTCGGATTCGGGGACCATCTGACAGGTGAGGACGTAACCCGACTCGGCCTCGTCATCGGTCATGGCCTCCTCGATGTAGTCGCCGCCGTCGTAGCTGCCGGATTCACAGAACGACTTGCAGGTCCCGCAGGCCCCGTCGCGACAATCGAGCGGAATGTTGATCCGTTGCCGGTAGGAGGCGTCGGCCACGACTTCATTGGGCCGGCATTCGATGAATCGGGTCACGCCATCTTCAAAATTGAGTGCAATCTGGTACGTCACGAGATCCCCGCTCCCGATCGAACGATCCTAGATGTGGTAGATGTCGACCACGTGGTGGATGTAGTCGTTCTTCAGCACGACCCGCTTGTTCTTGATCAACGGTTTGGGTCCACCGGTCGCGATCGTGTAGAAGTCCGTGCCGAAGTAGGTGTCGATGTTCTGGTACCGGTAGTAGAGGGTCAACCAGTTGAATCGCACCTCGACCGAGTCCGCGCTCTGATTAACGATCTCGACGTTGCTGATGTTGTGGCTGGTGCGTGGCTCAGGCAGGCTGGTGGCGCTGGACCGGTCGGTCTTGATTCGGAAGACCCGGTCCTCCAAGCCACCCCGGTTGTTGTAGTAGATGAGCGAGATTTCCTTCTGCGGGTCGGTCACCAGCGTGTCGTCGTCGTCCCAGGCGGGCATCCAGAATTCGCAGTCCGGGGCGTAGCATTCCAGCCACTTGTCGAATTCCCGGTCGTCCAGGTACCGCGCCTCGCGGTAGAGGAATGCTTCGATCTCCGGCAGTGTCATCGTCATTGTTGATCTCCCTCCGTCCGGCTCAGTTGGCCCGGCCGTTGCCGGCGGCGCTACCGTTGGACTGGCCGTTGCTCAGTGCGAGTTCGGCGTCGATCTCGGCCTGGACAGCCTTCTGCATTTCCTTCTGCCAGTACGAGTGCTGGGTGATGTACAGGCCTTCGTCCTCGGTCTTGACCCCGCTCGACACGGGATCCAGCCCCAGTTCCTTGGCCTCTTCGTCGCCGCCTTCGATCCAGTGCACCGCGCCTCGGCTCATGTCGTTCCACGGGGCGGCCGTCGCCAGGAAGGTCTTCTGGCACGACCGGAACTCCTCGCAGTCGTCGGGAGTGGCCATGCCGCTGGCGTTGAAGAAGTCCTCGTACTGGCGGATCCGGGCGGCCCGGGCCGTGTCGCTCTCACCCTTGGGCGCGATGCAGTAGATCGTCACCTCGGTCTGGTCGACCGAGACCGGGCGGAAGTGCCGGATCTGGGACCCGAACTGGTCCATGATGTAGACATTCGGGTACAGGCACAGGTTGCGCGAGTACTTGAGCATCCAGTCGGCCCGGGCCTCGCCGAACTCCTTGGCCCATTCCTCCCGCTTGCCCCACAGCGGCCGGTCCTCCGGGTTGCCCCATTCGTTCCACAGCAGCACGTGGCCCTTCTCCCACGAGTAGTACCCACCGCGCAGCTTGCCCCACTGGCCCGCGTCCATCGCCTTGGTCTCGGTGGCCGATTCACCGCTGCTGCGCCGCGCCGTCGTGGCGGCGTAGTTCCAGTGGGTGGCACTGACGTGGTAGCCGTCGGCGCCGTTCTCGGCCTGCAGCTTCCAGTTGCCGTCGTAGGTGTAGGTCGAGGAGCCGCGCAGCACCTCGAGCCCGTCCGGAGACTGGTCGACGACCATGTCGATGATCTTGGCGGCGCCGCCGAGATGCTCCGCCAGCGGGGGCACGTCGGCGTTCAGGCTGCCGAACAGGAATCCGCGGTACGACTCGAACCGCGGGACCTTGGTGAGATTGTGCGAGCCCTCGGTGTTGAACTGCTCCGGGTAGCCGGCCCCGCGCGGATCCTTGACCTTGAGCAGCTTGCCCGTGTTGTTGAAGGTCCAGCCGTGGAACGGGCAGGTGAACGTCGAGCGATTGTCCTTCTTGCGCCGGCAGAGCATGGCACCGCGGTGGCTGCACGCGTTGATCAGGGCATGCAGCTCGCCGGTCTTGTCCCGGGTGATGACGATCGGCTGCCGGCCCATGTAGGTCGTCAGGTAGTCGTTGTTGTTGGGCAATTGGGTCTCGTGGGCCAGGTAGATCCAGTTCCCCTCGAAGATGTACTTCATCTCCAGTTCGAAGATGTCCGGATCGGTGAACGCCTCCCGGCGGCCTCGATAGTGACCTAGCTTCGGGTCGTCCTCGATTGCTGAGTCGATCTTGAGCTTGACGTCTTCGAGCGTGACTGTCATCCGTGCAGTCCCTTCCAGTCCGTACGTGCCGGCGGTGTTGAGCTTCAGACCCGTTGGCGGGCCCGAACGGAGCCGAGCCGGTGACGAGCTGACGACGTAAGACGCACCCCCAAAAGGTGACCGGGGCTGCCGCAGGCAGCACCGGACGCGGGCGCGGTTCACCTTCGGCGTCGATGAACGTGCGACCGGCGGGGCTTGGTCAGCTTGCCCCGCCCTCGAAGCCTTCGCGCTGGGTGAATGCCTAGGCATCGCTCGCCGCGAGAGCTGGAACCGGCTTCGCCGGTTCGGTGATTCACTCCTCCCCGGGGCTCCTGACGATGTGTCGCCCGGTCGGATCGCGCTCATGCTGAACCGATTTGATCAGCGGCTTCGACTGCACGGACCATCCGGACAGCCCTCGGGTCCGGTCGGCACCGCGCTCGGCGGTCGCCCGGGCAAACCTAGGCCTTTACCCTGGGCCAACGACCCGCGAACGTGGCAGCCTGACACTGGGCGTCTCCGCGACCTGTGCGGTGGACCCACCTCGCTCGCCGCATCGCCTCCGCCGCCGATCCATCCGGGCAATGCGCGAACGAGGTCGGTGGGCCTGCTTCGTCGACGAGAGCGTGCCGAGGAGGGTGTGCGTTGCCTGGCGAACACCTTTCGTTGGCCGAGCCGGCGCACGCGCTGTGGTGCGCGGAACGTGACCGAACGCCCGTCGCGCCGATCACGGATGGGATCCCGACGTTCAGCGCGTCCGATGCGTACGACGTCCAGCGGATCAACATCAGCCGACGGCTGGATCAGGGGTCGGTGCTGCGTGGTCGGAAGGTCGGGCTCACGTCTCGGGCGTCACAGACGGCTCTCGGCGTCGCCGAACCGACCTTCGGAGCGCTCTTGTCAGACATGTTCGTCGACGACGACGACCAGCTGGTGACCAGCGATCTGATCCAACCGCGGGTGGAGGCCGAGCTGGCCTTCGTCCTGTCGAAGGATCTGTCCGGACCGGGCGTCACCACGATCACGGCACACCGATCGGTGGACTGCGTCGTCCCGGTGATCGAGGTCGGCGACAGCCGAATCGTCGACTGGCGGATACGCGTCATGGACACCATCGCGGACAACGCCTCATCCGCGCGGGTGGTGCTCGGCTCCGGGTTCGCGCCGCTGACATCCTCGCTCGAATTGAACCACCTGGGAGTTCTGTTCCACCGCAACGGTTTTCCGATCGACAGTGGAGCGGGTGCGGCGGTGCTGGGCAACCCGTTTCGCGCACTGGCCTGGCTGGCGAACAAGTTGGCCGAGTACGGCGAGTTCATCAGCGCCGGCGAGATCGTGTTGACCGGTGCCCTGCACCGGATGGTGCCGGTCCGACCGGGCGACGAATTCTTCGCAGAGTTCGCCCGGCTCGGCACGGTCGGCGTGCGGTTCACCGGAAGCACGCCATGATCGGCCCGCGAGCGATCGCCGATCGCCTGATCGAGGCGGAGCGCAGCCGATCGGCCATTCTGCCGTTCACCAAAGCGAATCCGTTCCTCGGCACGGAGACCGCCTACGCGGCCCAGGCCCTGTTCTACGGGGAGCGATTGACGGCCGGTGAACGACTGGTCGGTCTGAAGCTGGGCCTGACGAGTCGGGTCAAGCAGCTGGCGCTCGGCATCGACAGCCCCGTCTACGGTCATCTGACCAGCGGGATGATCCTCCCGTTCGGTGAACCGCTCCGCCTCGACGAGCTGATCAGCCCGAAGATCGAACCGGAGCTGGCATTCCTGATGGGCCGCGAGCTCGGCGACCACATTGGGCTGGTGGAGGTTCTCGCGGCTGTCGAGGCGGTCATGCCCGCGCTCGAGGTCGTCGATTCCCGGTACATCGCGCCCATTCGCCTGGTGGACTCGGTGGCCGACAACGCCGGGGCGGCCCGGGTGGTCCTGGGCGCCGCGTCCCGTCCGCCCCGAGAACTGACCGACCTGAGGCTCCTGGGTTGCGTTTTCCGACATCCGCGGGGCATCGATACCGCGACCGGCGGGGCCGCGATGGGGCATCCGGCGGCCGCGGTCAGTTGGCTCGCCCGACAGTTGGCCGGTCGCGGACAGCGCATCGAACCGGGCCAGATCATCCTGTCCGGTGGGTTGACGAATGCGGTGCCGTTGTACCCGGGCGGGGTGGTGCGGGCCGAGTTCGACGGCCTCGGGTCGGTACGGGTGCGTGCGGAATGAGGACCCATGCCTGAGGTGACCATTGAACCGGACGGCATCACGGCGCAGTCGGCTGAGGGCGAGACAGTGCTGGGTGCGCTGGGCCGAGCCGGATTGCGATACCGGGTGGGCTGCAAGCGCGGCGGCTGCGGCATCTGCAAGGTGCAGCTGACGGTCGGCGAGATTCGCTACGAACGTCCGATTGCCGCGAGCGTGCTCAGCGACAACGAACGGGTTGCCGGCATCTGTCTGTCCTGCCGGGCAGTGCCGATCACGAACATCGTCATCGAACTCCAGGAGGGAGACCGCTTGCGCAGAGTCCTCGGATTCGCCTATCCGGCGGCGGCTGCGGCGAGAGCTGCCACCGCGGCGAGAGCAGCCACCGTAGCGACAGCCGCAGCCACCGCCGCCACCGCGGCCACCGCGGCGACGGCCGCGGCGCTGCGGGCACTGACAACGCCACCGACCACGGTGACCACACCATCGACCGACAGGAAGGAAGAGCAATGAGTGCAACCAGCGCAGTGATTCGGCTCGGATACGTACACATTCGGGTGACGGATCTGGAAGAAGCCCGCAACCACTACTCGAACACGCTTGGGATGGAGGTCGTCCACGAGGAACCCGGCAAGCTCTGGCTCAAGTGCTGGGACGAATGGGACCATCACTCGCTGGTCATCGAGGAGGGCGGCGTCGGCCTGGTCAAGTTCGGCTACAAGGTCGAAAGTGATGACGACCTGGCGAGCTTCGAGACGCGGGCGCAGAAATTCGGAGCCACCACCCGTCGAGTAAGCGCCGGGGAAAACCTGAAGGTCGGCGAGGCGGTCGCCCTGACGCTGCCGTCCGAGCAAACCATCGAGTTGTTCACGGAGATGGAGTTCTCCGGCACCGAGACCGGCTCGATCAATCCGGAGGCGTGGCCTCGAAGCGTTCGGGGCGTGGGAACGCACTGGATCGATCATGCGCTCGTTCCGGCGGACGACCCGGGACTCGTGGAGAGGTTCATGACCGAGGTCCTGGACTTCAAGACCGCCGAACGCGTGGTCGAGAGCATGGAGAATCCCGAGGTGATCGGCTCGTGGATGTCCTGCGGGGAGTCGCCGCACGATCTTGCCGTGATCAAGGGCCCGAACGACAAGCTGCACCACTTCGCCTACCACCTGGAGGACTGGAACGCGATACTGCGGGCAGGTGACATCTTCAGCATGGACGATGTGCCGATCGACATCGGCCCGACCCGGCACGGCATCACCCGCGGAACGACGATCTACTTCTTCGATCCGTCAGGCAATCGCAACGAGGTCTTCGCCGGCCTGGGTTACCGGGTGCAGAAGGACTT
>Ga0164241_10001296_pt1 | contig 32038 bp, 28 predicted proteins | sample OricomyardsoilBY_FD_108780 | JGI IMG/M metagenome (GOLD analysis project Ga0164241, IMG submission 108780) | Backyard soil microbial communities from Emeryville, California, USA - Original compost - Back yard soil (BY) | ecosystem: Environmental > Terrestrial > Soil > Unclassified | place: USA... | reverse complement strand
GGTGCCCTACCAGCTGGAGGTGTCCTCACCGGGCATGGATCGCATCCTGCGCACGCCGGCGCATTACCGGCGCTTCGTCGGAGAACGGACGCATGTGGAACTGGTGGCACCGCGCGATGGGCGGCGGCGCTACACCGGCGTGCTGGTGCGCGCGGGTGAAGATGATTTTGACGTGAACGTGGATGGTTCGGTGTTGACGATCCGATACGCGGAGGCGGGCAAGACCCGCCTCGCACCGGACTGGTCGCGCCAGAAACCGCGAGGAAAGAAGTGATGAACAAGGAAATCCTGATGGTCGTCGATGCCGTCTCGAATGAGAAAGGTGTCGACAAGGAAATCATCTTCGAAGCGCTGGAGGCGGCGCTGGCCGCGGCTACACGCAAGAAGCACGGCGAGGAATGGGATGTGCGGGTGGCCATCAACCGCAAGACCGGCGATTACGACACTTTCCGCCGCTGGAAGGTGTTTGCAGACGACTCGACGGAACTCGAAACGCCGGATCGTGAGCTGCGTCTGGACGACGCCCTCGATCTGTCGAAAGACGCCGAGCCGGGTGGCTTCGTCGAGGAGCCGATGGAGTCCGTGGCCTTCGGCCGCATCGCCGCGATGCAGGCCAAGCAGGTCATGGTGCAGAAGGTGCGCGAGGCCGAACGCGCGCAGGTGGTCGATCTGTTCAAGGATCGCGTGAATACGCTGGTGTCCGGCGTGGTCAAGCGCGTGGACCGCAACGGCATCTTCGTCGACCTGGGCAACAACGCCGAGGGTTTCATTTCCCGCAGCGACATGATCCCGCGCGAGGCGCTGAAGCCCCAGGATCGCGTGAAGGCCTTCCTGAAGGACGTGCGCTCCGAACTGCGCGGTCCGCAGCTGTTCCTGTCGCGCACCGCGCCGGAATTCCTGATCGAGCTGTTCAAGCTCGAGGTGCCGGAAGTCGGGCAGGGCACGATCGAGATCCTGGGCGCCGCGCGCGATTCGGGCGTGCGCGCCAAGATCGCCGTGCGCAGCCATGAGCCGCGCATCGATCCGGTGGGCGCCTGCGTGGGCATGCGCGGTTCGCGCGTGCAGGCGGTGTCGAACGAGATCGCCGGCGAGCGCGTGGACATCATCCCCTTCGATGAAAACCCCGCGCAGTTCGTCATCAACGCGATGTCGCCGGCCGAAGTGCAGTCCATCGTGGTCGATGAGGACTCGCACAGCATGGATATCGCGGTGGCCGAAGAAAAGCTGTCGCAGGCCATCGGCCGCGGTGGCCAGAACATCCGCCTGGCCAGCCAGCTCACCGGCTGGGAACTGAACGTGATGACCGAGTCGGACGCCGAAGCCAAGAGCGAGTCCGAGTCGCAGAAACTGGTGCAGATGTTCATGAAGTCGCTGGATGTGGACCAGGACGTGGCCAGCATCCTGGCGCAGGAAGGCTTTTCGACCATCGAGGAGCTGGCCTATGTGCCGGTGAGCGAGCTGGCGAACATCGCCGAGTTCGACGAGGAAATGGTGAAGGAGCTGCGCAACCGTGCCCGCGACGTGCTGCTGACGCAGGCCATCGCCAGCGAAGAGAGCCTGGAGAGCACCATGCCGGCAGACGACCTGCTGCAGCTCACGGGAATGAATCCGGATCTGGCGCTGGCGTTGGCCTCGAAGGGCGTACGCACGCGCGAGCAGCTGGCCGAGCAGTCGGTGGACGATCTGGCGGATATCGATGGCCTGGATGAAACCGCGGCCGGCGCGCTGATCATGAAGGCGCGCGAGCACTGGTTCCAGGCGCAGAAGTAAGTATCAAGGGTTAAGGACGAACATGGCAGACGTCACCGTTGCACAATTTGCTGACGTGCTGAAAGTGCCCGTCGACCGGCTGCTGGTGCAGCTGGAGCAGGCCGGCATTACCGTGTCCGGCCCCGAGGACATGATCAACGACGAAGCGAAGATGGAGCTGCTGTCGCACCTGCGACGCAGTCACGGCACCGGCGCGGAGTCCGCCGCGCCGCGCAAGATCACGCTCAAGCGCAAGACCCAGACCGAGCTGAAGCTGGCCAGCACGCAGGGCCGCGCGCGCACCGTCAACGTCGAAGTGCGCATGAAGCGCACCTACGTGAAGCGCGATGTGTTCGAGGAGCAGAACCGCGCGCAGCAGGAACAGACCGACCAGAAGATCAAGGAAATGGAGGCCGCGCAGCAGGAGCAGGCCGAGAAGGCCGAGGCCGAGCGCCGCGAACAGGAGCGCCTGGACCAGGAAAACCGCCGCCGCGTGGAAGAAGAGCAGAGCCGCAGCCGCCAGCTCGAAGAAGCGCGCCGCGCCCAGGAGCAGCGCGAGCGCGAGGAGGCCGAGCGCGAGCGCGCGCGTCGTGCCACCGAGACGCAACGCCCGGCCGAACCGCCGCGCACCGAACACAAGAAGGTCGAGCGGCCTGCCGCCGGTCCGCAGGATCGTGGCGCGGCCGGCACGCGCTATGGCCGGCAGGAATTGCACGTCGCCGGCGATGCCAGCGCGCGCTTCAAGAAGAAAAAGGTCAGGATGCGCGGCCGTCCGGTAACACCGGAAGGCGAGCAGAAGCACGGCTTCGAGATGCCCACCGCGCCGATGAAGCGCGAAGTGGCGGTCAGCGAGACCATCACCGTGGCGGAACTGGCACAGCGCATGGCCGTGAAAGCCACCGAGGTGATCAAGGCGCTGATGGGCCTGGGCGTGATGGCCACCATCAACCAGTCCATCGATCAGGACACCGCCATCCTCGTCATCGAGGAAATGGGCCATGAGCCCAAGTTGATGAAGGAAAACGAGATCGAAGAAGACATCCAGGGCGTCAGCGACTCCGCCCTCGAGGAACTGCCACGTCCGCCGGTAGTCACCGTCATGGGCCATGTCGATCACGGCAAGACTTCGCTGCTGGACTACATCCGTCGCACCAAGGTGGCCGCGGGCGAGGCAGGCGGCATCACCCAGCACATCGGCGCATATCACGTCGAAACGCCGCGGGGCATGGTGACCTTCCTCGACACACCGGGTCACGCGGCCTTCACGGCCATGCGTGCGCGCGGCGCCAAAGCCACCGACGTGGTGGTGCTGGTGGTGGCCGCCGATGACGGCGTGATGCCGCAGACCATCGAGGCCGTGCAGCATGCGCGCGCCGCCGGCGTGCCCATCGTCGTGGCCGTCAACAAGATCGACAAGCCGGACGCCGATCCGGAGCGCGTGCGCACCGAGCTTTCCAAGCAGGAAGTGATTTCGGAGGAATGGGGCGGCAGCGACATGTTCCGGCATGTGTCCGCCAAGACCGGTCAGGGCATCGATGAGTTGCTCGAAGCCATCCTGCTGCAGGCCGAAGTGCTCGAACTCACGGCTCCGCGCAATGGCCTGGCCTCGGGCATCGTGGTCGAATCCAGCGTCGAGAAGGGCCGCGGCGCGGTCGCCACCGTGCTGGTGAAGCGCGGCACATTGAAGCTGGGCGATCCCATCCTCGCCGGGCAGCAGTTCGGTCGCGTGCGGGCCATGTTCGATGAAGCAGGCCAGCCGGTCGAAGCGGCGCTGCCGTCGATGCCGGTCGTGGTGCTGGGCCTGCAGGGTCCGCCCAATGCGGGCGACGAATTGCTGGCCGTCGAGAGCGATCGCAAGGCGCGCGAGGTCGCGCAGCATCGCCAGGCACGCCATCGGGATACGCGCGTCGCCGGCCGCATGTCCAGTTCGGCCGAGGACGTGTTCTCGCAGATGGAAGAGGCGAAGGCGAGCAGCATCGCGCTGCTGGTCAAGACCGACGTGCAGGGCAGTGCCGAGGCGCTGCGCGACGCACTGAACAAGCTTTCAACCGACGAGGTGCAGGTCAAGGTACTGGCCTCCAACGTGGGCGGCATCACCGCCTCGGACATCCAGCTGGCCGCGGCATCGAAGGCACAGGTCATCGGCTTCAACGTGCGCGCCGACGCGGGCGCGCGCGAAGCGATGAAGGAAACCGGCGTGGAGGTGCGTTACTACAGCATCATCTACGAGGCCATCGACGACGTGAAAGCCATCATGTCGGGCATGCTGGCACCCGAGATCAAGGAGCAGATCGTCGGCACCGCGCAGGTGCGCGATGTATTCCGCTCCAGCAAGTTCGGCGTGGTCGCCGGCTGCCTGGTCATCGAAGGCTCGGTCAAGCGCAACAACCCGATCCGCGTGCTGCGCGACAGCGTGGTGATCTTCGAGGGCGCGCTGGAATCGCTGCGCCGCTTCAAGGACGACGTCGGCGAAGTGCGCGCCGGTACCGAATGCGGCATCGGCGTGAAGAACTACCAGGATGTGCGCGTCGGCGACCAGATCGAGTGCTTCTCGCGCGTGGAAGTAGCGCGCACGATCTGAAGGCGCGCTGATGGCCGCAAAAGGTTCCAGCAGTGGGCGTCTGCAGCGCATGGAAGCCGAGATGCAGCGCGTGCTGGCCGAGCTGGTATCGCGGGAAGTGAAGGATCCGCGCGTGGGCCCCGTGACGATCACGCAGGTGGCGCTGGCGCGGGATCTGAGCCATGCGAGGGTGTTCGTCGTGTCATTTGGCGGCGGCGACGCGCATCCGCAGATGCTCGAAGGCCTCACTGCCGCGGCCGGATTTCTCCGCGGCGAAGTGGGTCGCCGTGTGGGCATGCGACATGCGCCGCGCCTGCAGTTCGTGCAGGACGATTCCTTCGATCGCGCCGCGGCGCTCACGGCGCTGATCGACAAGGCCAACAAGCCACCAGGCTGACGGTCGCGCGGATGCAAAGCGCGCGCTGAACAGGCAGTATGCCGGCAGTGTCCGCACGGCGCGGACGGGGATCGGCGTTGAATTTCGAATCCCGAAGACACTTTCTGAAGATGGCCGCTGGCACGACCGGCGCGCTGGCCGCACAGGCTTTGCCGGTGCAGGCGGGTGTCCGCGATGCGATTGTCATCACGCCGGTCACAGAAGGCGTGGCGCTGGTCACCGGTGCCGGCGGCAACGTCGTGCTGGCGAAAGGGCGCGATGGCGTGGTGGTCATCGATGGCGGCGATGCCGCCCACTCTGCGCGGCTGTTCGCGGCAATACGCGACCACGCCGGCGGCAAGTTGCCCGTTGCCCTCTTCAATACGCACTGGCACTGGGACCACACCGGTTCGAACGAGCGCTTCGGCAAGGCCGGCGTGCCCATCATCGCGCACGAGAATACGAAGCTGTGGCTGGGCATGGAGTTCTCGGTGTCGTGGGAGAATCGCGACTACAAGCCGCGACCGCAGACGGCCCTGCCCACGAAGACCTTCTTCCGCGGACCGCAGCAATTCGAGACCGGCGGGTTGACGCTGGAATATGGCTGGCTGCCGCGCGCGCACACCGATGGCGATATCTATGTCCGGATCCCGCAGCGCAATGTGCTGGTGACCGGCGACCTGTTCGCGGTCGGAGGTTACCCGGTGGTCGATGTCGACACAGGGGGATGGATCGGTCGCACCGGTCCGTCGGCGCGCATCCGGGCGGCCCAGAAACTCACGGATGAACAGATCCACGCGCTGCGACGTCGCTCCATTGGCTGGAACGGCGGACTGACCGACGCGAATCTGGGATTGCTCGATCTGTGCGATGAGAACACCCTCATCATTCCTGGCAGCGGTGCGGTACAACGCAAAAGCGCGCTGGCTGCCCACAATGCCATGCTGGAGGAATTCAGCGCGCGGCTGGACGAGCTGATCTACAAGGGGCAGGGCATCGACGACATCCTGGCGGCGCGGCCCACCGGGAAATTCGACGCGACACGCGGCGATCCCACACTGTTCATCACCAATTCCTGGCGCAGCATGCGGGGTTACCACGTTGGCATCTAGAGCCGCAGCGCTGGCCATTGCATGCATGGTGCTGTGTTCGACGGCGCGGGCCGCGCACGACGACGTGGCCAGCGGCACCGACTTCCTGACGAAGTTCTGCGGCGACTGCCACAACTCCACGGACTGGGCCGGCGGCGTGGCATTCGACACAATGCCGCAGGAAAACATCGCCGGCGATGCCGCCGTGTGGGAAGAGGCGGTAAAAAAGCTGCGCGGTCGCCTGATGCCGCCACCCGGCGAGACGCAGCCATCGCAGCAGGCCATCGATGCCCAGGTGTCGTGGCTCGAGACCCGCCTCGATGCGGCCTCCGGCTCGCGCCACCGGCCAGGCAATGTCGTGCTGCATCGGCTCAATCGCACCGAATACCAGAACGAGATCCGGCGCTTGCTCGACCTGGACATCGATGCGGCGGCACTGCTGCCCAAAGACACCAAGGCCGACGGATTCGACAACGTGGCGCTGGCACTGCGCGTGTCACCGGCCTTTCTGGATGCTTATATCGTCGCGGCCCAGGAAGTCAGCGCGAAGGCGCTGGGTGGCAATGCCACGCGCGCCACCAGCACCGTGTATCGCGCGTCGCCCAGCGTCGCGCGATACCAGCACCTGGAGGGATTGCCGCTGGGGACGCGCGGCGGGCTGCTGGTGGATCATCTGTTCCCGGCCGATGGCGAATACAATTTCAATATCGCGCAGAGCGGCAGTCGCGGTGGCGGTTACATCTCGGGGCTGGACTCGCGCCAGCGGCTGGTGATGACGCTGGACGGACGGCGCGTGTTCGAGCAGCGACTCGGCGGCGAGGACGACCTGAAGGCACTGGATCAGCGCCAGGCCTCGGCCGACAAGGAAGTGCAGGACCGTTTCCGCAACATCCACCTCACCGTGCCGGCCGGTCTGCATCGCATCGGCATCGCCTTCATCGCCCGCTCACACGCCGAAGGCAATGAGATTCTGGAGCCGCTCGATGCTCCGGGCACGGGCTCTGGCATGCCGAATGTCACGGCCGTGGAAGTGCTGGGACCGACCAAGGTCACGGGCATGGGCGATACGCCCAGCCGTCGCCGGGTATTCATCTGCAAGCCCGCCACGACGACCGACGAAACACCCTGTGCGCGCCGGATCGTCGGCGAGTTTGCGCGCCGCGCCTTCCGGCGCCCGGTGAGTGAGGCCGAATTGCAGGCGCCGATGAAGTTCTTCGAGAGCGGACGGCAGCAGGGGGGATTCGACTTCGGCATCCAGCAGGCCGTGATGGCCATTCTCGCCAGTCCCAAGTTCCTGTATCGCGCGGTGGGATTGCCCCAGGATGCGGCGCCCGGCAGCGTGCATCGTCTGGATGAGCTGGAACTGGCCTCGCGGCTTTCGTTCTTCCTGTGGAGCGAAGGACCGGATGAGGAATTGCTCAATGCCGCGGCAGCCGGGCAGTTGAACCAGCCCGGGCAGATCGAGCGGCAGATGAAGCGCATGCTGGCCGATCCGCGTGCGCAGAGCCTGGCCACCAACTTCGCCGGTCAGTGGCTGACGGTGGACGAGATCGATGCCATCCAGCCCGATCCCACGCTGTTTCCCGAATTCGATGGCGCTCTGCGACGCGCCTTCCACGAGGAGATGAATCGTTTCGTGGGCAGCGTGTTCGGCGAGGACCGCAGCGTGCTGTCGCTGCTGACCGCGGACTGGACTTTCGTCAACGAGCGCCTGGCCCTGCATTACGGCATACCCAACGTGCGCGGCGATCGCTTCCGCCGCGTGCAGCTGCCGGATTCGCGCCGCTACGGCATTCTCGGCAAGGGCGCCTTCCTGATGGGCATGTCCTACGCCAACCGCACCTCGCCGGTTCGTCGCGGTTCATGGATCCTGGAGCAGATCGTGGGCACGCCGCCGCATGCGCCGCCGCCCGGCGTCGAGGCCCTGCAGGAGAACACCGAGGGCAATGTGCCGCGTACGGTGCGCGCACGGCTCGAGGCGCATCGCCGAGCCAAGAGCTGCAACGCCTGCCATGGCGTCATCGATCCGCTGGGCTTCGCGCTGGAGAACTTCGATGCCATCGGTGCCTGGCGGGCGAAGGATCGCGAAACCGCGACCCTGATCGACGCCGGCGATACCGTTCACGGCGTGAAGGTCAGTGGTCCTGACGAGCTGCGCGCGCTGCTGCTGCGTCGACCCGATCAGTTCGCGCAGACACTCACCACGCGACTGATGACATTCGCGCTGGGCCGCGGGCTCGAGGCCGAGGACATGCCGACCGTGCGCGCCATCGTTCGCGCGGCCGCGGCCGACGACTATCGTTTTTCGTCCATCGTCCGCGGTATCGTGAACAGCGACGCGTTCACGTCAACGATGGTACCCATGCCAAAACCAGCGGCCACCACCGCTCAGGCAAACGCCGCCCAGGCACACTGAGGGGATGACGATGTTCATCACGAAGAAGCATCTTTCGCGGCGCACCGTGCTCAAGGGCGCGGGCGTCGCCGTGGCATTGCCGCTGCTCGACGCGATGATTCCCGCCGCCACCGCGCTGGGCGCCACGGCGGCGGCACGCAGGCCGCGCCTCGGATTCGTGTACTTTCCGCACGGCGCCATCATGGAACAGTGGACGCCCGCCGCGGAGGGCAAGGGCTTCCCCCTCTCGCCCATCCTCACGCCGTTGAAGGACTTCCACCAGCAGCTCACCATCATCAGTGGCCTCGGCAATCCGGTTGCGGATGGTCCGGTGCATTCGCTGGCACCGGCCACGTGGCTGTCGTGCACGCGCCCACAGAAAGGGCAGGAACCGAACATGGCGCCCACCTGCGACCAGATCGCGGCCCGCGCCATCGGGCAGGACACGCCCATGCCCTCGCTGGAGATCGCCACGGAATCCGGCGGTGGTGGCGGCTCCTGCGATCGCGATTTCGGGTGCAACTACACCGGCACCATCTCTTACCGCACGGCCAGCACGCCGCTGCCGATGGAATACAACCCGCGCAAGCTGTTCCAGCGGCTTTTCGGTCGCGGCGACACACCGGCGGAACGCACTGAACTGAACCGCCAGTATGGCAGCGTGCTCGACATGGTTGCCGAAGACGCCGCCTCACTCAACGCGCGCCTCGGGCAACGCGATCGCGCGCTGGTCAGCGACTACATGGAGACGGTGCGCGAACTGGAACGCCGCATGCAGAAAACGGCATCGCAGGATCTTTCCGGCCTGAAGCTGCCAGAGGTTCCCGTGGGCATCCCCGAGAACACCGACGAATACCTGAACCTGATGTTCGACATGGCCGCGCTGGCCTGGCAGGCGAACCTCACGCGCATCACCAATTTCATGATCGCCGCGGAAGTCAGCGGCCGCACCTACAACAACGTGCAGGTGCCCGATGCCTTCCATGCGGTTTCGCATCACGGCAACGATCCGGAAAAGAAGGCCAAGCTGGTGCGCATCCAGACTTATCACACGCAGGTGTTCGCGAAGTGGCTGAAGCGGCTGGCCGCGACACCGGACGGCGAGGGCTCGCTGCTCGACAACGCCATCATTCTGTATGGCTCGAACATGAGCAACAGCGATGCGCACAACCACTTCCCGCTGCCCACGGCGCTGGTGGGCGGGGGATGCGGCAAGCTCAAGGGCAACCAGCACCTGCGCTATCCGGATCACACGCCGCTGGCCAACGCGCTGGTGGCGCTGCTGGATCGCGCCGGCGTGCCCACGGAGAAACTCGGCGACAGCAACGGCGTGATTTCGGAGATCTGATGCGCCGGCGCCTCGTCATCCTGCCCCTGGCACTGGCCGCGATCAGCCTGTCCGCGGACCTGCATGCCGCCGCGGCGGTTACCGATGCGGACGGCACGACACCGCTGCACTGGGCGGTCTACAACGATGACGCGGGGCAGGTGCGCCAGCTGATCAAGGCGGGCGCCGACGTGAACGCGCGCAATGACTATGGCGCCACGCCACTGACCGAGGCCGCGGAGACGGGCAACGCGGACATCATCGGGCAATTGCTCAAGGCCGGCGCCGATCCGGAAAGCAGCAACGAGGATGGCCAGACCGCGCTGATGATCCTGGCGCGCACCTCGAACATCGCGGCGGCCGAGCTGCTGCTCAAGCATCGCGCCAGGGTGAATGCGGTCGAGAAGTGGCGCGGCCAGACCGCGCTGATGTGGTCCGCCGCCGAGCGGCAACCCGAAATGGTGAAGCTGCTCATCCGGCATGGCGCCAACGTCGACGCGCGATCGACCGTGAACGACTGGAAGCGCTATGTCACCGCCGAAGGGCGCAAGCAGGATCGCAACCCCGGCGGCCTCACGCCGCTGCTGTATGCCGCGCGGCAAGGCTGCACGGAATGCGTGCGCGCGCTCGTCAAGGGCGGAGCAAAAGTAAACCTGCCAGACCCGGACGGCATCACGCCGCTGCTCATGGCCGTGATGAGCATGCACTTCGACACCGCGAGGCTGCTCATCGAGAGCGGCGCCAACGTCGATAAATGGGACTGGTGGGGACGCAGCCCGCTGTACGCAGCCGTGGATGTGAATACGCTGCCCACCGGCGGGCGACCGGATCGTCTTTCCACCGATGACACCAGCAGTCTCGACATCATCGGGCTGCTGCTGGAGCGCGGCGCCAATCCCGATGCCCGGCTGCGCAAATTTCCGCCCTATCGCGCGCTGGGTCCCGACCGTGGCGGCGATGGTGTGCTGACGACTGACGCCACGCCGCTGCTGCGCGCGGCCAAGGGCGCGGACCTTGCCGCCATCCGGCTGCTGCTGGCACATGGCGCGAATCCCAATCAGTCGCAGGTCGATGGCGTGACGCCGCTGATGGCACTGGCCAGAGTGGGGGCGGGCAAGGCGGATACGCGAGGCGAGTACGTGACCCAGGAAGAGGCCATCGAGGCGGCGCGCCTGCTGGTGGCCGGTGGCGCCGACCTCAATGCACGGTCGCGTCCCGGCGTGGGGCTTCAAGGCCAGGTGCCGGGTCGTTCCGCCGCCGAAGGCGCGGCCGCCTGGGGCTGGAGTAAGGTCGCCGCCGCGCTGGTTGATCTGGGTGCGGAAGCACCGCGTACCGCAGTACGCGGCGGCAGCGGTGCCGCCGCGGCACGTTAGCCTCAGGACCGCGTGTCATTCGCTTCTACCTGCGGCATCCTGCTGCTCGACAAGCCGCTGGGCCTGAGTTCCAACTCCGCCATGCAGCGCGTGCGTCATGCCTTCGGACGCATCAAGGCCGGACACACGGGCAGTCTGGATCCCCTGGCCACGGGTGTGCTGCCCATCTGTCTGGGTGAAGCCACCAAGGTCGCCGGCTACCTGCTCGATGGTGACAAGGAATATGAGTTCACCATGCACTGCGGAACCAGGACGGCCACGGGAGACCTGGAAGGAGAGGTGGTCGAGCAGGCACCGGTGCCACCCGACCTGGCCGCCAGACTGCGGTCGGTGCTGCCCGCTTTCACAGGCTCGATCCGGCAGGTGCCGCCCATGTATTCGGCACTGAAACGCAATGGAGAACCTCTGTATCGCCTGGCGCGACAGGGCATCGAGGTGGAGCGTGCCTCACGCGAAATCACGATCCATCGACTCGAGTTGCTGGAAGTCAGCGATGCGAAGGCCTCGTTTCGCGTGCGCTGCTCGAAAGGCACCTATGTGCGAACGCTGGCCGAAGATGTGGCCGGTGCGGCGGGTACCTGTGCGCATCTGGTGGCCCTCCGCCGCACGGCCGTGGCCCCCTTCGAGGGACAGCCAGTACACCCGCTGGAATCCGTACTCGCGGCCCCCGCGCGGATTCCGCTGCTTCAGGCAGATGCCGCATTGCCGCATCTGCCCTCGGTGAGGTTGCCGCTGGAAGCCGCGGCTCGCCTGCGCATGGGGCAGAAAGTCGCCGGCGGCGGCGAGGCTCGGCAAGGCCTGGCGCGTGCCTACGGTCCGGGTGGTGAATTCCTGGGCATTGCCGAAATCCAGCCTGATTCGCGGCAGGGCGCGGTGCTCAAGCCGGTCCGTCTTTTCAATAATTTAGCGTAAGGATTCGACTTGAGACCCCGGGGGTGGGCGGTTAGAATGCCGCGCTTTCCAAAAGGGCCCAAAAATGGCGTTAACGACTGAAAAGAAGAGCGGCATCCTGTCGAAGTTTGGCCGCGACCCGAAGGACACGGGTTCTCCTGAAGTACAGATCGCGCTGCTGTCCGAGCGCATCACTGGTCTGGGTGGTCATTTCGCCACGCACAAGAGCGATCACGCATCGCGCCGCGGTCTGGTGAAGATGGTCAATCAGCGGCGCAAGCTGCTCGACTATCTGAAGTCGACCCAACCGACCAAGTACCAGGAAGTCGTAGAGCGGCTGGGTCTGCGCCGCTAAGCAAGCAAGAATTTCGGGCCGCGTCCAACACAGCGCGGCCCGATTCACATCGGGTGTCGGAACGGGGTGTCCGGCATCGCTTTTCAATCGTTGAGGTCAAGCAATCGTGGCTATTGCCAAGCAGTCTTTCCCGTTCGGTTCGCAAACAATCACCATCGAAACGGGCGAGCTCGCGCGTCAGGCAGATGGCGCAGTGGTGGTGTCGATGGGCGACACCGTGGTTCTGGTTACCGCCGTGGCGCGCAAGGCCGCGCAGCCGGGCAAGGATTTCTTTCCGCTGACGGTCAACTACCAGGAAAAGACCTACGCCGCGGGCCGCATCCCGGGCGGTTTCTTCCGCCGTGAAGGCCGGCCCAGCGAAAGCGAGACGCTTATCTCGCGCCTGATCGACCGACCCATCCGCCCGCTGTTTCCCGATGGCTTCTTCAACGAAGTGCAGGTGGTTCCCACCGTCATTTCGCTGGACCCGGAGATTCCCTCTGACATTCCCGCTTTGCTGGGTGCCTCGGCTGCGCTGGCGCTGTCAGGCGTGCCCTTCGCCGGTCCGATCGCGGCCGCGCGTGTGGGATACAAGGACGGCAAGTACCTGCTGAATCCGACCAAGACTGAAGCCGAGGGCAGCCAGCTCGATCTGGTTGTCGCGGGCACCGCGCAAGGCGTGCTGATGGTCGAATCAGAAGCCAGGAGCCTGTCCGAAGAAGTGATGCTGGGTGCCGTGGTGTTCGGCCATGAGCAGCAGCAGGTGGCCATCAAGGCCATCAACGAACTCGTCGCCCAGGCGGGCAAGCCGCGTTGGGAGTGGAAGGCGCCCGAGGTTGATGATGAGCTGGTCGCCTTCGTGAAGGCGCAGGCCGAAAGCGCGCTGTCCGAGGCCTATCGCATCACCGTGAAGCAGGATCGTTACACCAAGGTCGGCGCGATCAAGACCGCTGTGCTGGCTGCCGTGCCGCAGGTGGACGGTGCGCCCCGCTGGAACGCACAGGACATCGGCACGCAGATCCACAATCTCGAGAGCCGCATCGTCCGCGAGCGCATCCTGAACGGCGAGCCGCGCATCGACGGCCGTGATTTCAAGACGGTGCGTCCGATCAACATCAAGGTGGGTTCGCTGCCGCGTACTCACGGCTCCGCGCTGTTCACGCGCGGCGAAACACAGGCGCTGGTCACCGTGACGCTGGGCACGAGCCGCGACGCGCAGATCATCGATGCGCTGGCCGGCGAGCGTCGTGAACCGTTCATGCTGCATTACAACTTCCCGCCGTTCTCGGTGGGCGAGACGGGCATGATGGGTTCGCCCAAGCGCCGCGAAATCGGCCACGGCAACCTGGCGCGCCGCGGCATCAGTGCCGTGCTGCCGACGATGGAAGAGTTTTCCTACGTCATGCGCGTGGTATCGGAAATTCTCGAGTCGAATGGCTCGAGCTCCATGGCATCGGTGTGCGGCACCAGCCTGGCGCTGATGGATGCCGGCGTGCCGGTGAAGGCGCCCGTAGCCGGCGTGGCCATGGGCCTGGTGCTCGAAGGCAGCCGCTACAAGGTCATCACCGACATCCTCGGCGATGAGGATCATCTCGGTGACATGGATTTCAAGGTGGCCGGCACGGCTACCGGCGTCACCGCGCTGCAGATGGACATCAAGGTCGACAGCATCACGCCCGAGATCATGAAGGTCGCCTTGCAGCAGGCCCAGGAAGGCCGGTTGCACATCCTCGGCGAGATGAACAAGGTCATCGCCGCGCCACGCGCCAAGATGAGCGAGTGGGCGCCGTCGATCATCACCCTGAAGATCGATCCGGAGAAGATCCGCGATGTGATCGGCAAGGGCGGTGCGGTGATCCGCCAGATCACCGAAGAGACAGGCACCACCATCGACATCGAGAACGACGGCACGGTGAAGATCGCCTCGGTCAGCGGTGCCGCGGGCCGCGAAGCACTGCGCCGCATCGAACTGATTACCGCCGATGTGGAAGTGGGCCGTATCTACGAAGGCCGCGTTGCGCGGCTGATGGACTTCGGCGCCTTCGTCACCATCCTGCCGGGCCGCGATGGCCTGGTGCACATCTCGCAGATTTCCGACGAGCGCGTCGAGCGCGTGGGCGACAAGCTCAAGGAAGGCGATGTGGTGCGCGTGAAGGTGCTGGAAGTCGACCGTCAGGGTCGTGTGCGCCTGTCGATGCGCAGCGTCGACGGCGAGTAACGCCGCGAATCGCCAGAGGGGTCAGGCGCGGTGCGTGCCTGTCCCGCTGGCGCCATTCTGCTTGAGCGGAAACTGGCGCATCGACTGCTCCAGATAACCGGCCAGTCCGTCATGCGCCGGATCGCCGTAACTGCGGATCACCTGCGACAGGAACTCGCGACTCATCATGGGCTGGGCGCTGTGTTCCTGTTCGGCAATGACCTGCAACAGGATCGAGCGCGTGATGTCCTGCTGGTTCTTCTTGTCGATCACGACGAAATCGACCGTGTCGATGACCAGACGCCGGACGTCCGCCAGGGTGATATAGCGACTCTCCGCCGTGTCGTACAGACGGCGATTGGGATATTTCTTGATGACCCGCGGCTCGCTCATCATCCGCCCCCTTGTGCCAGTGCTTCGGCACGAGTCAGGTTGCCCTACCTTAGTACAATTGTGCCCTGCACCCCAAATCGGCAAGTGGACTATGCCGGCAGTGCCCGGCAAGCTAGACCGGCCAGGCCCGCTGGAGGCCATCCCGCCAGCGCCCAGTCCAGTATCCGGGGCACCGGCTCGGCGGCCAGTTCCGGCGGGGGCAGGTAGCCCAGCAGTGTCAGCGCGGCATGCAACGCATCGCCCGGAAGCCATTCGGCCACGGCCCGGGCCCGCCGGGACTTGGCCAGCTTGGTGCCGTCCGGTTCCACCACCAGCGGCAGATGCATGTAGTGCAGGCCGGGCAGGTGCAGTGCCTGCGTGATGGCCAGCTGCCAGACGGTGCTTTCCAGCAGGTCGGAGCCTCTGACCACATGCGTGATGCCCTGAAAGGCGTCGTCGACCACCACCGCCAGCTGATAGGCCATCGTGCCGTCGCGTCGGCAGATGACCGGGTCACCCAATGTCGCCAGGGCGTAGTGCTGGCTGCCCTGCAGCGCGTCCTCGAACTGCAGCACGGGTACATCCGGCATGGCAAAACGCCAGGCCGCCGGGCCGGGCGCGGGGGGATGGCGGCGGCATTGCCCTGAGTACACACCTGGTTCATCGCTGCGGGAACAGGTGCAGCGGTACGCCAGGGCGGCGCGACGCAGATCTTCCAGCGCTGACTCGTACGCGACCAGGCGGGTGGACTGGTAGAGAACCGGCTCGTCGGCCGTCAGGCCGAGCGAATCCAGTGTGCGCAGGATCTGCTCGTCCGCGCCGGGGACGTTGCGGGCCGTGTCCAGATCCTCCATCCGCAGCAGCCACGCGCCGCCGTGCGCGCGCGCGTCCAGCCAGCTTGCCAGCGCGGCCAGCAATGAACCGTGGTGCAGCAGCCCCGTCGGCGAGGGGGCGAAACGTCCGCGGTAGCGGGCCGTGCCGGGGGCGGAGAAGCTCAGCGGTAGCGGTCGTCCCGATCGCCGTATTGCTTTTCACGGCGCTCGCGGCGCTCCTGCGCTTCGAGGCTCAGGGTGGCCACGGGCCGTGCTTCCAGGCGCTTCACACCGATCTGCTCGCCGGTTTCCAGGCAGTAGCCGTAGCTGCCATCTTCGATCCGCCCCAGCGCCTCATCGATCTTGCGGATCAGTTTGCGCTCGCGATCGCGCGTGCGCAGTTCGAGGCTGAACTCTTCTTCCTGCGTGGCCCGATCGTTTGGATCGGGAAAGTTCGCCGCTTCGTCCTTCATGTGCGAGACGGTGCGGTCGACTTCCAGCATCAGATCCTGCTTCCAGCTGGTGAGGATGGTGCGGAAGTGCTCGAGCTGCTCCTTGCTCATGTACTGCTCGCCGCGCTTGGCGACGTAGGGTTTGACGTTGCGGGGACCGGCGAGCAGGCTTTCGCCGACATCCCCGTCTTCGCCGTGATCGCTGGCCGTCGCCCGCAGCGGCGCGGCCGCCGGACGGGTGGCCGCAACAGGCGCGGGCGCCGCAGCAGGTTTGCGCAGGGGCTCGGCGGGAGCGGCGGGCTTCACGGATTTGGTTACGGGCATTGTGGCCTTGTGTGGGGGAGCACTCTTGCCGGGCGAGCTGGCGACTTTCGTCGCCGGACTGGCGACCTTGGTCGCCGATTTCTTCGCCACGGCAGTCTTCTTAGGGGTGGATCTGGCTGCGGCGGCCGGGATGGCTTTCGCCGCAGTTTTCTTTGCCTTGCCAGCCTTGGTCGCGGACTGGGCGGATTTCGCCGCCTGCTTCTTAGCCGCCATCGTGCGCTCCCGTGACAACCCTTAGGCCTGGAAAAGGACGCGGGATTATACCGGCCGCTCGCGGGGTGTACAGCCTCCGTGCCGCCCGGCCAAAGCCTGCAAATTCAGGGCAATTTGACTTCCGGGGGGCTGTGCCAGCCCGCGGCCCGGTGCTGTGCCACCACCGTCGTGTAAATGCCGCCTCGCACGAAAAATTCGGCGGTCAATTGCATGAAGCGCGGGCGCGTCGCGCCGGCCAGATGCTCGAGGATCTCGTTGGTCACGGCCTCATGGAAGCAGCCACGATCGCGGAACGACCAGAGGTACAACTTCAAGGACTTCAGTTCGATGCAGAGCTGGTCTGCCACGTATTCGAGCTTCAGGGTGGCGAAATCCGGCTGGCCGGTCTTCGGACACAGGCAGGTGAATTCCGGCATCGTCATGCGGATGGTGTAGTCGCGTTGCGGCGACGGATTCGAGAAGGTCTCGATCTCGATTGAAGGACTGGTGCTCATGGGAGTGGCAACTAATCTACACTACGTGGCTGAACTTCTTCAGGCAGGTTTTGGTTTCGATTCACGATGCGTCTGACCAGGGTAAAGATCGCCGGCTTCAAGTCCTTTGTCGATCCGACCAATGCGCCGTTTCCGACCAACCTCACCGGTATCGTCGGACCCAATGGTTGCGGCAAGTCGAACATCATCGACGCGGTGCGCTGGGTGATGGGCGAACTGTCCGCGCGCCATCTGCGCGGCGACTCCATGGCCGATGTCATCTTCAATGGTTCGGGCGGCCGGCGCCCGGTGGGCACCGCTTCGGTCGAGCTGGTGTTCGACAACAGCGACGGCAAGATCGGCGGCAACTACGCCACCTACAGCGAGATCTCGCTGAAGCGCGTGGTGTCGCGCGATGGCACCTCGGCGTACTTCATCAACAGCATCCGCTGCCGCCGCAAGGACATCACCACGCTGTTCCTGGGCACGGGGCTGGGCTCGCGCAGCTACGCCATCATCGAGCAGGGCATGATTTCGCGCGTCATCGAGGCGCGCAACGAGGATATGCGCGCCTTCGTCGAAGAGGCCGCGGGCATCTCGCGCTACAAGGAGCGCCGCAAGGAAACCGAAGCGCGCGTGGCCGACACCCGCGAGAACATGGAGCGCCTGCAGGATCTGCGCGATGAAGTGGACAAGCAGATCCGGCATCTGACACGCCAGGCCAACCAGGCCCGTCGTTACCAGGAACTGAAGAATGAAGAGCGCAAGCTGTCGGCCGAAGTGCTGGCCTTGCGGCTGCGTGAAATCGACAGTGGCGCGGCGATCAACGACCGGGCCATGCGCGATGCCGACCTGCGCCTGCAGCAGGAACTGGCCGACCAGCGCGCGGCCGAAGCCGCGGTCGAGAAGCAGCGCGAATTCCAGCTCTCGGCCAGCGAACGCGTGTCGGGCGTGCAGGGTTCCTTCTACCAGCAGGGGGCCGAAGTGGCCCGTGCCGAGCAGCAATTGGCGCATACCCGCGAACTGCGCGAACGGCAACGGCGCGAACTGTCGCAGGCGCGCGAAATGCTCGCCGATGTGGCCGGCCAGCTCTCGCGCGACGAGGCGCAGATTGCGCTGCTGCACGCGGAAATCGCGCAGCTGGGCCCGAGTGCACAGCAGGCGCAACAGGCCGAAGGCGCCGCCAACACCGCGCTGGAAGCCGCCGAGAACGAACAGCGGCAGTGGCAGGAGCGCTGGGAAACCTTCAATCGCGAACTGGGTGGCACCTTCCAGACCACGCAGGTCGAGCGCACGCGCATCGAGCAGATCGACGATCAGCTGCGGCGCCTGGGCTCGCATGCCGACCGGCTGGCGGTAGAGCGCGATCAGATCCAGCTCGCGCATGCCGGCGAGCAGCTCGGTGAACTGGAAACCCGTGAACGCAGCGCCAGGGAATCCAACGATTCGCTGCTGGCCGACCTGCAGCAGCAGCTGACGCGCCTGCAGACGCTGCGCGCCGAACAGGCCCAGATCGAGACCGAGCTGGAAGCCGCCCGCGCCGAGCGCGAACGCACCCGCGCCGAACTGGTGTCGCTCGAAGCATTGCAGAAGGCAGCTCTGGGCGAAGCCGATCGCGAGGCGGGCAAGTGGCTGCAGGCCGCGGGCCTGGCGGCCCGGCCGCGCGTCACGGCCCAGATCGAGGTCGAGCGCGGCTGGGAGCGCGGCGTCGAAGCCGTGCTGGGCGACGCACTGGAAGCCGTGCATGTGGATTCGCTGGACGCCGCCGCGCACAGCCTGACCGAACTGACCGCCGGTCACGTGATGCTGGTCGAAGGCGCCCTGAATGCCGGCAATGGCGAATCGCTGGCGGCGCGCGTACGCGCGCCGCGGGCCATGCTGCGCCGGCTGGAGCACGTGGGCACCGCCGATTCGTTGCAGACTGCGCTGGCACGCCGCGCCACATTGGCCGACGGCGAGTCGCTGGTCACTTCCGACGGCATCTGGGTGGGACGCGACTGGCTGCGCGTGGCGCGCGGCCGTGATGCGCATGCCGGCGTGCTGGAACGCGAGAACCGCCTGCGCACGCTGCGGCAGAACAGCGAGCGCTGCGAAGGCGCGGTGGAGGCTGTCGAGCAGCGGCTGCGCGGTGTGCGCGAAGGCACCACTGCCGCCGAAGCGGCACGCGATGGCCTGCAGCAACGCATCCAGAATGCGCATCGGGATTATTCAGAGGCGCGCGGCGCGCTGGAGGCCACCCGCGCACGCAACCAGCAGGCCATGCTGCGGCTGGAACGCATTGACCGCGAGGCGGCAGAAGTGCAGGCCGAGCGCGAACGCACACAGCAGGCACTGTCCCGCGCCCGCACGGCGCTGGATGAAGCCGGCGTGCAGCTCGAACGGCTTGAATCCCGCCGCAGCGACATGGAGGCCGAGCGCGAGGAGCGACGCGCCACCAGTGATGCGGCCCGCGAAGCGGCGCATGCCGCACGCGCCCACGCCCGCGAACTGCTCATTCAGCTCGAGGGCCGGCGTTCCAGCGAGTCATCGTTGACCTCCACGCTGCAGCGTCTGCAGGAGCAGCGCGATCAGCTCGGCACGCGCCAGAGCCAGCTGGAAGAAGAGCTGGGTGATGGCGATGAACCCATCGCGCGCCAGCAGGAACAGCTCAACGAACTCCTGTCCCGCCGGCTCGATGTCGAGGCCGAGCTTGCTGCCGCGCGACGCGACCTGGAAACCATCGAGGCCGAACTGCGCGACCTGGACGAAAAACGCCTGGCCACCGAGCAGCGGGTGGGTGTGGCGCGCCAGGCGCTGGAAAGCGCGCGACTGGCGGCGCAGGAAACGCGGCTGCGACGTGAATCGCTGGTCGAGCAATTCGCCGCCACGCGCTTCGATCTCGAAGAGGTGATGGCCGCGCTGGCGGCCGAAGCCACGGTGCTGCAGCGGGAGGACGAACTGGCCAAGGTGCAGGAGGATCTGGCCCGGCTGGGCGCGGTGAACCTGGCGGCTATCGACGAACTCAACGAGCAGTCGCAGCGCAAGACCTTCCTCGATGCGCAGTGGAAAGATCTCACCGATGCGCTGACCTCGCTGGAAGAGGCCATGCGCAAGATCGATCGCGAGACGCGCAGCCGTTTCGAGGTCACGTTCGAGAAGATCAACAACGGCCTGAAAGAGAAGTTCCCGCGGCTGTTCGGTGGCGGGCACGCCTATCTGGAGCTGACGGGCGATGATGTGCTGACGGCTGGCGTGGCGGTCATGGCGCGCCCGCCGGGCAAGCGCAACAGCTCGATCTCGCAGCTCTCGGGTGGCGAGAAGGCGCTGACCGCGGTGGCGCTGGTGTTCTCCATCTTCGACCTGAATCCGGCGCCGTTCTGTCTGCTGGACGAAGTGGATGCGCCACTGGATGAGCACAATGTCAGCCGCTTCTGCGACATCGTGCGCGAGATGTCGAGCCGGGTGCAGTTCATCTTCATCACGCACAACAAGACCACCATGGAACTGGCGCAGCAGCTCATGGGCGTGACCATGAACGAGCCGGGCGTATCGCGCCTGGTCAGCGTCGACGTGGACGAGGCCGTGCGGCTGGCAGCCGTCTAAGGGGCCCAACGACGCATGACCCAACTGCGCGTGGCATTGATCATCCTCGGCGCGGTGTTCATCGCCGTGCTGGCCTTGTGGGAGCGGCGCCGCGCGGCGCGCAGCGCGCGCGCCATGCCGCTGCCCGAACCCACGCCTGTGGCCGCCTCGGCCTCCAGCGTGAGACTGCGGCGCGTGGAGCCCAGCATCGAGGATTTCTCCGCCTCCGACGATCTGCCGACTTCCGCGGAATTGCAGGTTCCCATCATCCATCCGGTCGAACCCTTGCGCATCGACGTGGCGCCGGAAGCAGCGGTGGACATTCCCGCGGCGGCGACGCGCATCCCCGAAGCCGCGCCGATGGTCCCGAGCGCGTTTTCGGCGGCAGCAATTCAATGGCCGCCGCCGCGCACCGAGCGCGTGCTGAGCCTGCGGGTGGTGAGCGCCGGCGGTGAGGCATTGCCGGGACGTCCGCTGCGTCAGGCGCTGGAATCGGCCGGCCTGGTGCACGGACCGCAGCGCATCTTCCATCAGGTGGATGTGGATGGCGCGGTGCGGGCCAGTGCCGCCAATCTGGTGCGGCCAGGCAACCTGGAACCAGCCGAGATGGATGCGCAGGAGTTCCGGGGATTGAGCCTGTTCTGCATTCTGCCCGGGCCGCAGCCGCCCGCGCAGATGCTGGATGGCCTGGTGCAGCTGGCCCGTGACGTGGCCGCGCGTGTCGGCGCGGTGGTGCAGGATGAGCAGGGCGCCGCGTTGAATGCCGAGCGACTGACGCAGATGCGCCGCTCGGTGCTGGCGCATGCCGAGGCCCGGGGCAGCGGCGCCACGTGAGCGCATCGCCGGCCGCCCGCATCGCGCAATTGCGCGAGCAGATCGACCAGCACAACTATCGCTACCACGTGCTGGATGAACCGGCCATCACGGACTCCGCCTATGACGCGCTGCTGCGCGAACTGCAGGCACTGGAGGCCGAACATCCGCAATTGATCACCCCGGAATCGCCCACGCAGCGGGTGGGCGCGCAGCCGTCGGCGGGCTTCGCCGAAGTGCGCCACACCGTGCCGATGCTGTCGCTCGACAATGCATTCAGCGCCGCGGAAGTGGGCGATTTCGTCCGCCGCATCCGCGAGAAACTGGGCCGCGAATCGCTGCTGTTCTCGGCCGAACCCAAGCTCGACGGACTGGCAATCAGCCTGCGCTATGAAAAAGGCGCATTCGTGCAGGGTGCCACGCGCGGCGATGGCGCGACCGGCGAGGAGGTGACGGCCAACCTCAGGACCATCCGCGCCATACCATTGAAGCTGCGCGGCAAGGCTGTGCCCGCTGTGCTGGAAGTACGCGGCGAGGTGTACATGCCGCGCAAGGATTTCCTGCGTTACAACGAACAGGCGCTGCTGCACGGCGGCAAGGTGCTGGCCAATCCGCGCAATGGCGCGGCCGGATCGCTGCGCCAGCTCGATCCGCGCATCACGGCGCAGCGGCCGCTGGCCTTCTTTGCCTATGGCGTGGGGCAGGTGGAAGGGGCAATGCCCGACAGCCACTCGAAAATGCTGCAGCGGCTGCGCGAATGGGGATTCCCCGTCAGTTCATTGAACGAGACCGTACGCGACGTCGAGGGGCTGCTCGACTACTACCAGCGCATCGGCGCCCGACGCGATGCGTTGCCCTTCGACATCGATGGCGTGGTGTACAAGCTGGACGATGGCGCGGGCCAGCGCGAGATGGGATTCGTCGCACGCGCGCCGCGCTGGGCGGTGGCGCACAAGTTTCCGGCGCAGGAACAGTCCACGCGCGTCGAGGCCATCGAGATCCAGATCGGCCGCACCGGCGCCGCCACACCGGTGGCGCGTCTCACGCCCGTGCAGGTGGCCGGTGTGACGGTGACCAACGCCACCCTGCACAACGCCGACCAGATCGCGCGGCTCGACGTGCGCGTGGGCGACACCGTCATCGTGCGCCGCGCCGGCGATGTCATCCCCGAGGTGGTCAGCGTGACGGCCGATGCCGGCCATGAACGGCGGGCCAAGTGGCGGATGCCCGTGCAATGCCCGGTGTGCGGCTCCGAGATCGTGCGCGAGGAGGGACAGGCCGCCTGGCGCTGTTCCGGCGAGCTGAGTTGCCCGGCGCAGCGCAAGGAGGCGATACGGCATTTCGCCTCACGCCGCGCGATGGATATCGAGGGTCTGGGAGATCGCTTCATCGAGGAGTTGAGTGATCTGGGCTACCTGAAGTCCGTGGCCGATCTGTACCAGCTCACGCTCGAAGATCTGCTGGAGATGAAGCGGCGCGCGGACGAGCGCGACGGCACCACGCCGGAAACCGTGCGCGCCGGCAAGGTGGCGACCAAGTGGGCACAGAACCTGATCGATGCCATCGATCACAGCCGCCAGAGCACCCTCGAGCGCTTCCTGTTCGCGCTGGGCATCGAGCATGTCGGCGAAAGCACGGCGAAAGCCCTGTCGCTGTGGTTCGGCGATCTCGACCTGATCCGGCGCCTGCCGTGGCCGCTGTTCAAGCGCGTACCGGATATCGGCGGCGAGGTGGCCCGTTCACTGGGTCATTTCTTCGACCAGCCCGGCAATCAGCAGGTCATCGATGCGCTGCTTGCGCGTGGCGTACGGGTGGGTGATGCGCATCCGCCCAACGCGAAACTGCGGGCAGAGCTGGAACTGGCGGCACTGCTGGCGGATCTGGAGATTCCGCGCCTGACCCGCGTGCGCGCGGAGCAGCTCGCGGCCGCATTGCATTCGGTGCCGCGGATTCGCAAGGCCGGTACCGAGGAGTTTGTCGCTGCCGGCTTGCCAGCCGAAACGGCCGTGGCACTGGATCAGTGGCTGCAGGACAAGGCCAACGTCACATTGTTGCAGCGTACGGCGGACATGGCCGCCGAACTGCTGCGCAAGGTGCCACATGCATCGGCCAGTGCGGCCGGCGCGCTGGAAGGCAAGACCGTGGTGCTCACCGGCACGCTGACGGGCATGTCGCGGGACGAGGCGACCGAAAGGCTGGAGTCGCTGGGTGCGAAGGTCTCTGGCAGCGTGTCGAAGCGCACGCACTATGTGGTGGCCGGCAGCGACGCCGGTTCGAAGCTGGCCAAGGCCCGCGAACTGGGCGTGCCCGTCCTGGACGAATCGGGCCTGCGGGCGTTATTGCGCGGCGAGCTGCCGTAGGCGTTTCACGCCTCAGCCCGCCGCGCCGGCAGCTACTTCACGTCGGTCTTGGTGACCTTGCTCTTGGCCATCAGGGTGTCGACGTAGGCGTTGAATTTCTTCTCTTCGACCATCTGGACCAGCCGGTCCTTCACCGACTCGAAGGGCGGGGCCGGGTTTTCCGCCGTATCGGTCAGCCGGATGACATGCCAGCCGAACTGGGTCTTCACCGGCGTGGCCGTGGTCTCGCCCTTCTTCATCTTCTGAACCGCTTCGGCGAAGGGCGGCGTCATGGAATCGGGCGTGAACCAGTTGAGGTCGCCACCATGCTCCTTGCTCTGCGCGTCGGTGGACTGGGCCTTGGCCAGCTGTTCGAACGAGGCGCCTTTCTGCAGCTGCGCGATGATCTGCTTGGCCGCATCCTCGGTGGGCACCAGGATGTGGCTGGCGCGATACCGCAGCTTGGGCAGGTTGGCCACGCGCAGGTCGTATTCGGCGCGCAGCTCTTCCTCGCTGGGAGTGCGATCCTTCAGGTATTGCTGCGAGGAGGCACGCTGCAGGATCTGCAACCGCGCCATCTCCAGCCCGAAGCGGATCTCATCCTTGGCGGCAATGCCAGAGCGCTCGGCATCGGCCGCCACCACCTCGGCGCGCACGAGATTATCCAGCAGCTGCGCGCGCTGTTCGGCGGTGAGGTCTTCGGCGGGCTTGCCGGCCACGCCTTTGACGAACTGGTTGTAGGTATCGCGGCTGATGGCCTTGCCGTCGACCGTGGCGACGGTTTCAGCCTTGCCGGTGGTGGGGGCCGCGGGCTTCTGGCTGCATGCCGCCGCCAGCAGCGACACTGCCAGGGCGGCCATTAACCGGTGAGCATGGGTCATGGTGATCGAGCTCCTCTTGAGGAATCGGACAGGAATCAATGGCCCCGCACGGCCGCTTCGGCCGGCGTCAGGGCGCAAATCTGCAGGGCGTGAATGCCCTGTCGCAGCAAAGGGGCCGCGGCCTCGTAGACCATGCGGTGGCGTTCGAGCAGGCGGCGGCCGCCAAAACCTTCCGCCACCACGGTCACGGCCAGATGCGCGCCTTCTTTCGCGCCCGGGTGGCCGGCATGGGCCGCGCTGTCGTCGCGGATCTCGAGCGACACAGGAGATAAAGCCTGCTGCAACATGGCCTTGAGCTCATCCACCAGCATTCTTACGGCTGGGCGCGGGTGCGCGAATTGAGCCACAGCGCCTGGCCCACCAGGAACAGCAGCATGGCGGCCGTCAATCCGAACAGCTTGGTCTTGACCCACGTGGCTTCGCTGGTGTTGTAGGCCACCAGCAGGTTGGCGATGCCGGTCAGGATGCCGAACACCACCCAGGCGGTGTTCACCTTCAGCCAGTCGCCGCGCGCCACCGAGACATCGCCCAACGCCGATTGCATCAGCTTCTGCGCCAGCGGCTCGCGGCCCACGAAGGCGCTGATCAGGAAGGCGATCGCCAGCAGCCACAGGAAGATGCTGGGTTTCCACTGGATGAAGCGGATATCGCGCAGAATGAGCGTGGCGGCACCGAATATGAGCACCAGCACCGTGCTGGCGGTCAGCATGGGGGCGAATCGGCCGGTGCGCAGCCGCAGCAGCAGCACGCTGACCACCATGGCCACCATCAGTGTGGCGGTGGCCACATAGATGCCGAAGAATTTCCAGGCGATGCCGAAAGCGGCCAGCGGCAGGTACTCGAGCAGCAGTTGCATGCACGTATCATAGCCAAGTGGCCGAATACCTCGAAATCCATCCGAAAAATCCGCAGCTGCGGCTGATCCGCCAGGCGGTGCAGATCGTGCGTGAGGGTGGGGTGATCGCCTATCCGACCGATTCCTGCTATGCGCTGGGCTGCCATGTGGGCGACAAGGACGCCCTGGAACGCATCCGGCGCATCCGCCAGGCCGACCGCAACCATCATTTCACGCTGGTATGCCGCGACCTGACCGAAATCGCGCGCTATGCGCACATCGACACCTGGCAGTTCCGGCTGATGAAATCCTGCATCCCCGGCCCGTTCACCTTCCTCCTGCCCGCCACGCGCGAGACGCCCAAGCGTCTGCAGCATCCGAAGCGGCGCACGATCGGCATTCGCGTGCCCGAGCATCCGGTGCCGCACCTGCTGCTGCAGGAGCTGGGGGAACCGCTGATGACCTCGACGCTGCTGCTGCCCGGCGACGAGGAACCGCTGACAGATGGCGAACAGATCCGCGAGCGGCTGGATGCGGTGCTCGATGCCATCCTGGATGGCGGCCACTGCGGGACCGAACCCACCACGGTGGTGGACATGGTCACGCCGCCGGCCGTGATCCTGCGGCAGGGCAAGGGGAAGATCGCATCCGTATAATGCCGGCGATGAATTTGGCCCCCACCGCCGGCCCGCCGGCCCGCGTCCTTTCCGGCATGCGACCCACCGGCGCGCTGCACCTGGGCAATTACCATGGCGCGCTGCGCAACTGGGTGGCGCTGCAGAATCACTACGAGGGCTATTTCTTCATCGCCGACTGGCATGCGCTGACCACCGATTATGAAAATCCCGGCCAGCTGCAGAAGCATGTGCACGAGATGGTGGTGGACTGGCTGGGCGCGGGGCTCGATCCGCACAAGTCGGCCATCTTCGTGCAGTCGCATGTGCCGGCCCATGCGGAGCTGCACCTGTTGCTGTCGATGATCACGCCGTTGAGCTGGCTGGAACGCGTACCGACCTACAAGGACCAGCAGGCACAGCTGAAAGAGAAGGACCTCGCCACTTACGGCTTCCTGGGCTATCCGCTGCTGCAGAGTGCGGACATCCTGATTTACCGGCCGCGCTATGTACCCGTGGGCGAAGATCAGGTGGCGCACGTGGAGATCACGCGCGAGATCGCGCGGCGGTTCAATCGCATCTATGGCCGGGATGAGGCATTCCCCAGGCTGGTGAAGACCGCCTTGAAGAAGCTGGATGCCGAACCGCGCGAGCTCTACAACGCGGATCGGCATCGCTACCAGGAAGCCGGCAATCCCGAACTGCTGCAGAAGGCGCGCGAGCTGGTCGCCGCGGCGCACCGGCTCAATGATGAGGAGCGCGAACTGCTGCTGGCGAATCTGGAGGGCGAGCATCACCGGTTGCTGCCCGCGCCCGAGGTGCTGCTGACGCCCACGCCGAAGGTACCGGGGCTCGATGGCCGCAAGATGTCGAAGTCCTACGGCAATACCATCAGGCTGACCGAAGAACCCGAAGCGATCTCGCGCAAGATCCGCGGCATGGCCACTGATCCCGCGCGGGTGCGGCGCACCGATCCGGGCGATCCCGAGAAATGCCCGGTCTGGGATCTGCACAAGCTGTACTCGAGCGATGAAACCCTGGCCTGGGTGCGGCAGGGCTGCACCACGGCCGGCATCGGCTGCCTGGACTGCAAGCAACCGCTGATCGACAAGATCAGCGCGGAGTCATCGGCCATGCGCGAACGCGCGGCGCCGTACCGGGACAACCCGGCACGGGTGCGCGAAATCCTTGCGGCCGGCGCGCAGCGCGCCAACGTCGCGGCCGAAGCCACCATGGATGTGGTGCGCAAGGCCATGCATCTCTCGGCGGAGCAGGGCCAGGCATGAACGCAGAGAGCAATGGCGAGGCCGTGCAGGTGGAAATGCCCTTTGCCATGGTGCTGGGCGAGCCGCTGACCGAGCTGCCGCGCGACCTGTACATTCCGCCGCAGGCCATGGAGGTGTTCCTCGACGCCTTCGAGGGACCGCTCGACCTGCTGCTGTACCTGATCCGGCGGCAGAACCTGAACATCCTCGACATCCCCATTGCCGAGATCACCCGCCAGTACATGCAGTACATCGAGGTGATGACCGAGCTGCAGCTCGACCTGGCCGGCGAATATCTGGTGATGGCGGCCACGCTGGCCGAGATCAAGTCGCGCATGCTGCTGCCGCGCGCGACGGTACCGGGCGAGGGCATGGAAGACGACCCGCGCGCCGAACTGATCCGGCGGCTGCAGGAATACGAGCGCTTCAAGCAGGCGGCGCAGCGCGTGGACGATCTGCCACGGCTGGAGCGCGACACCTGGATTGCCTCGGCCGAGGTGGGACAACGGCGCACGGTGCGCGTGCTGCCGGAAATCACGCTCAAGGAACTGCTGATCGCCTTCCGCGACGTGGCGTTGCGCACCGAAATGTTCGCGCACCACCATATTCACCGTGAACCGCTGTCGGTGCGCGCGCGGATGAGCGATGTACTGGCCGCGCTCAAACCCGAGACCTTCATCGACTTCGCCAGCCTGTTCCATCCGGAAGAAGGGCGCATGGGCGTGGCGGTGACCTTCATCGCCATACTGGAACTGATGCGCGAGGGCCTGATCGAGATCGCGCAGAACGAGGCGTTCGCGCCCATTCATGTGCGCGCCGCCGATCCGGCGCGCGCCGGCCAGGTGATCGACGGCGCGGCTGCCGAAGTGGCGGCGGAAGATGCCCGGCTGCTCGAGCAGCATATCGACGAGAATGCGGACGACGAGGAGCCGCTGGAATGAATACCGAATACACACGCAAGGTAGTGGAAGCGGCCATGCTGGCGGCGGGCCGCAGCCTGTCAATGGCCGAACTGGCGCAGTTGTTCGATCCGGTGGATCGGCCCGACAACGAGCACCTGCGGGCCGCGCTGGATGAGCTGGGTGCGTCGTACGCAGGGCGCGGCATCGAACTGCTGGAGACGGCCAGCGGCTTTCGCGTGCAGATCCGCCGCGAAGTGTCCGAGCAGGTATCGCGCCTGTGGCCCGAACGGCCACCGCGCTATTCGCGCGCGCTGCTGGAAACACTGGCCATCATTGCCTACCGGCAGCCGCTGACGCGCGCCGAGATCGAAGCCATCCGCGGCGTGGCCGTGAATCCCAACATCATCAAGACGCTGTTCGATCGCAACTGGATCCGGGTGCTGGGACACCGCGAAGTGCCCGGACGTCCCGAACTGCTGGGTACCACGCGCGACTTCCTGGACTACTTCGGCCTGAAGAAGCTGGATCAGCTGCCGCCGCTGGCGGAGCTGAAATCCCTGGAGCAGCTCGATCCGCAGCTGTTGCTGCCCGAGCCCATCGGCGTGGTGGTCGATAGTGGCGATGGCGCGGAGGCGGCACCGGAAGCGCAGCCGCCGGCGCCCGCGCTGGATGCCGCGGCCAATGACGAGCCGCAGTCCGCAAGCCCCACGCTCAACTGAAGCAGCCCATCATGCCAGCGCCACGGCGACCTGCTTCCCGCTCCGGCGCCGAACCCGAACGCGTGCAGAAAATCCTGTCGCGCGCCGGCCTGGCTTCGCGCCGCGAGGCCGAGGAATGGATCCGCGCCGGTCGCGTCAGCATCAATGGCGAAACCGCCGCGCTGGGCAGCCGCGCCAGCGGCAGCGATCAGGTCAAGCTGGATGGACGGCTGGTGCACCAGGCACCGGCGCGGCGCACGGCCACCTGGCTGTGTCATCGTTCGCCGGGCGAGAACCTGCTGCCACCGCGTGAAGATTCCGAGCAGGGCGATGCGGCTGCGGCGAAGAGCGGACGCGGCGCGGTGTCCGAACGACTCTCGCGTCGCGTGGGCCGGCGCTACATTCCGGTGAGTCCCATGCCGCGCATCGATGGTGGCCTGGAGCTGCTGACCTCCGACGGCGAGCTGGCCGAACGGCTGCAACGCGCGGTGCGTGGACTGCCGATCGAATTCAGTGTGCGGATCCGCGGTGAATTGTCGGCCGAGCAAGTCGAAGGCGTGCTGGAAGGCCAGCTCGACAGTGGCGAGCGCCTCACGGTGCAGGAATGCGAACCCACGGGCGGCGAGGGCGCCAACCGCTGGTATCGCACGCTTACGGTCGGCGCCAATGGACGCGATCTGCGCGCCGTGTTCGAGCGCCAGGGCGCCATGGTCAGTCGCGTGCTGCGCGTGGAACTGGGTGGACTGAAGCTGGAGCGCACGCTGGCGCGCGGTCAGGTACGCCAGCTCGCCGAACCGGAAATCCAGGCGCTGCTGGGCGCGGCTACTGGCAGTCCAGCGACTGACCCGTGATGCCGGCGCCCCGCGGGCCGAGCAATTTCAGGTAGGGATCGAGCAGCGTTTCGGGCAGGGGCAGCGATTCCGGAAGCTCCGACGGATACGCTTGCAGGCGCATGGCAGTGCGCGCGCGCCCGGGATTGATGGCGTTCACGCGCACCGTGGTGTTGCCGCTCAGTTCATCCGCCAGCACCTGCACCAGTCCTTCGACGCCGAACTTGGCCACCGCATACGCGCCCCAATAGGCACGGCCCTTGCGACCCACGCTGCTGGTGGTGAAAACGATGGAGGCATCCGCCGAGGCACGCAGCAACGGCAGCAGCACCTGCGTGAGCGCGAAGGCGGCGGTGAGGTTCACGTGCATGACCCGGCACCACGTCGGCACATCGTATTGTTCGATGGGTGTGAGCGTGCCGAGCAGCCCCGCACAGTGCACCAGGCCATCCAGACGCCCGTAGCGCTGCTGCACGGCATCGGCGATGCGGTCGTAGTCACCGGCCAGCGCCTTCTCCAGGTCGATCGGCGCCATCAGCGCCGCACCGGGTGCCTGCGTTTCCAGCTCCGCGTGCAGCGCGCGCAGCTTGCGCTCGTTGCGGGCCAGCAGGATGAGCTGCGCGCCCTGGGCCACGACAGCCAGGCTCAACGCCCGGCCGATGCCGCCCGTGGCGCCGGTGATGGCGATGACGCGCCCCGCGAGTTCGCCGCTCATGCCGCGAGCACGCCATCCAGCCACTGCAGGATCTGCAGCGGTGAGTCGATGTGCGCGTCGGGCTTCCAGCTCACCGGATCATCATCCGGACCGAGGTAGCCGTAACGCGCCACCAGCACCGGCATGCCGGCGGCGCGCGCGGACTGCACATCGCGTTCGGCATCGCCGACATACAGGCAATGCGCGGGCGCCAGGTGCAGCAGCCCGGCGGCATGCTGCACCGGCGCCGGGTGCGGCTTGCGCTCGGGCAGCGTATCGCCGGAAACCACGCAGCTGGCGAGCGCATCGAGTTTCAGCGTGGCCAGCAGGGGGATGGTGAGAAAGGCGGGCTTGTTGGTCACGATGCCCCAGCGCATCTGGCGTCGCGCCAGCTCGTCGAGTACCTGCTGACAGCCGTCGAACAGCTGTGTGCCATGGGCCAGATTCGCGCTATAGAACTCGAGCAGCCGCAGCCGCAGGGTTTCGAGCGGCTGGCCAGACAGCTGCGGAAATCCGAGCCGGATCAAACCGGATGAACCATGCGAGACCTGCGTGCGCGCCACCTCGAAGGGCACTGGCGCGAGCCGCTGCTCGCGTCGCACCTCGTTCAGCGCATGTACCAGATCAGGGGCGGTGTCGAGCAGGGTGCCGTCGAGATCGAACAGCACGGCGCGGATATCCGGACGACTCAATTGACGCCGCTCCGGCGCAGCTGCGCGATGTAATTGACCGACACATCGCTGGTCAGGCGGCAGCGATCGGCAAACGGGTCGTAGTGCAGGCCCGCGATATCGCACAGATCGAGGCCCGCGGGGCGCGCCCAGGCCGCCAGCTCGGCCGGCCGGATGAAGCGTTCGTATTCATGCGTGCCTCGCGGCAGCAGGCGCAGCAGGTATTCCGCGCCCACGATGGCCAGCAGGAAGGACTTGAGATTGCGATTCAGCGTGGAGACGAACAGCGAGCCGCCGGGGCGCAGTCGCCGCGCCAGAACGCCGACGAATGTCGCCGGATCGGCCACGTGCTCGAGCATCTCCATGCAGCAAACCGCATCGAAGGGCGCGTCGGCGAGCAACGCGGCATCGGCCACGCGATAGTCGATGGAAAGGCCGGACTGCGCTGCGTGCAGGCGCGCGGTTTCGATCATCGCCGGAGCCAGATCGATGGCCGTGACCTGCGCGCCACGGCGCGCGAGCGCCTCGGCCAGCAGGCCACCGCCGCAACCCACATCCAGCACGCGCGCGCCGGACAACGTAGCGCGCGCGGCGACGAACTCCGTGCGCAGTGGATTCAGGCGATGCAAGGGCTTGAACTCGCCGTTGCTGTCCCAGAAGCGGTGCGCGACGGCTTCGAATTTGGCGATTTCAGCCGGATCGGCGCTGCCGGCGGGGCTTGGATTCACGGGCGGGATTATAGCGTTTCCGATTGGCCTTTTGGTGCCGGAAGGCCTTGTCGCTGTGGTAAAATTTGCGGTTTGCAACGGCCTGAAAGCAACGTCCCGAAATGAGCGAAATCGCCCGCGAAATATTGCCGGTCAATCTCGAAGACGAGATGCGCAAATCCTATCTCGACTACGCGATGAGCGTGATTGTCGGGCGGGCCCTGCCGGATGTGCGCGATGGCCTGAAACCCGTGCATCGGCGCGTGCTGTTCGCCATGCGCGAGCTGGG
>Ga0164241_10001295_pt1 | contig 32111 bp, 31 predicted proteins | sample OricomyardsoilBY_FD_108780 | JGI IMG/M metagenome (GOLD analysis project Ga0164241, IMG submission 108780) | Backyard soil microbial communities from Emeryville, California, USA - Original compost - Back yard soil (BY) | ecosystem: Environmental > Terrestrial > Soil > Unclassified | place: USA... | reverse complement strand
CCGTCGAACGATTCGACGAGCGCTGCAGTGGCTCAGTTGGACGCACGCGCAGCTGAATCAGTTCCGAGTCGGTCGCGACACTGGTCATGCTCGTTAGCTCCTGGCGGGGCGTCAGTCCGCTCTGATTTCGACGCGAGAAACGAGATATTGAGCTGCCGCTGTGCCGTCTAGTTGGAGACCGAACCCCGATTTCGAGGTCGCGACTTCTAGGTTGCCACGCTCGGGCGCGCGAGCGCCGAACAGCAACGACTCGATGCGCGCGTGGTCGTGGAAATATTCCAAATGCCTCACGGTGTCGAACGCACAGCCCAAGTGCACATGCAACGCTGGCGCACAATGCGTCGACAGGGGAATTTCGAACGCCTCACCCAGGTGAGCGGCGCGTAGAAAGCCGGTGACTCCGCCGCAGCGAGTCGCGTCTAGCTGCAGCACGTCGACTGCACGTGCCTGCATCATGGCCGTGAAATAGCCGAGGCGATAACCGTACTCGCCCGCGGTCACCTCCATACCGATGGGTACGCGCTCTTTCACGAAGCGCAGTCCGTCGAGGTTGTCCGACGAAACGGGCTCCTCGAACCAACACACCCCGAAGCGAGAGAATCGTTCGGCTTGTTCGAGCGCTCGCTTTGCGGAGTGCGCGCCGTTGGCATCGACGAAGAGCTCCGTGTGCTCGCCTATCGCTTCGCGCGCCTCGCGCACACGGATCCAGTCCCGCTCCGGTTGGGCCCCCACTTTGATTTTCACCTTTTGGATGCCTCGCTCGACCCAGCCGCTCAGTTGACGCTGCAACGTGTCGCGAGCGTACGAAGTGAATCCGCCACTCCCGTAGACCGGGACGCTGGTTCGAGATCCTCCGAGCAACGCGCACAGCGGCAAGCTCAAGAGTCGCGCTTTCAGATCCCACAGCCCTAGATCGACGGCTGAAATCGCCATGGCGCTGACGCCGTCCCCGCCGAGATTGCGCGTTGCGACTCGCATTCGGGCGTGCGCCGCTTGTATTGCAAAAGCGTCGAGACCGATCAGCAGCGGCGCTAGCGTTGCTTCGATCAATTTCGCCGTGGCGCTGTCCGCATACGTGTATCCGAGCCCGATTTCGCCGCTTGCATACACCTCGACCAGTACCAGGGTCGTTTTTTGCCAACTGAGCGTGCCGTCCTGTTCAGGGAGATCCGTTTTTATGTCGAACGTGGACACGGCGATGCGCTCTATGGAACAGGGTGTTTTCATGGGGGGGCGAGACAGCGAGCGCAATCAAGCACAGGCAGTGCCAAGTACATCTGGCTACACGGACGCTCGAGCCCTCGCGCGCAACGGTCACGATCGTGTTCATTTGACACGGTCAGAGTGTCTCGCTGCGCGTGCAGCGACGGTAGCGGGAGCAAACGCAGGGCAGCGGCGCGATCGTTGCATCGCAGCGTTCGCAATGCGACGAGGAAAGATGAGCTCGAATTTACTTCGAGATCGGATTGTGGTCGTCACCGGTGGCTCAGCAGGGCTAGGGCGCGCAGCCGCCAGCGCCTTCGCGAGACGCGGGGCCCACGTTGCGATCCTGGCGCGTGACGCAGATCGCTTGAACGAGGCGCAGCAGGAGATCGAGCAGTATGGTGGACGGGTGTTGGCACTTCCGGTCGACGTGGCCGATGCGGCCGCGGTTCACGAGGCCGCAGACGAAGTGGAACGAAAGCTCGGTCTGATCGACATTTGGGTGAACAACGCGATGTCCACCGTGTTTGCCCCATTTTTGCAGATCGAGCCCGCAGAATTCAAGCGCGTGACGGAGGTGACGTATCTCGGCTTCGTGTACGGGACGATGGCCGCGCTGAATCGCATGCGGCGTCGGGATCGCGGTGTGATCGTGCAAGTCGGATCTGCGCTCGCTTATCGCTCGATACCGCTGCAGTCGGCATACTGCGGGGCCAAACACGCGGTGAACGGCTTCACGGATTCAGTGCGCTGCGAACTGATTCACGAGCGTAGCCGCATCCACTTGACCACGGTGCACATGCCCGCCCTCAACACGCCGCAATTCGACTGGTGCCTTAGCCGCATGCCACGCCGGGCACAACCCGTGCCGCCCATTTTTCAGCCGGAAGTCGGGGCCGACGCGATCGTTTGGGCGGCGACGCATCGACGGCGCGAGTGGTACGTGGCTTGGCCCTCATTGAAGACCATCATCGGTAACAAGTTGTTTCCTGCACTCGGTGATCGCCTGGCCGCCAAGGACGCCTGGGATCAGCAAATGACGAAACAGCTCAATTCGGGCGTCGCGGCCGCCAACTTATTCACGCCCGTAAAAGGGCAGCAGGGAAGTCACGGTCGTTTCGACGCGCGTGCGCGCCCACGAAGCCGCGAGCTCTGGGTGTCCCAGCATCGGAATTGGCTGCTGCCGCTTTCGTTCGCCGCGCTCGTCATTGGCATCGGCGCCTACTTGCACGGCCAGCAAACGGCTTGAGACCGTTCCAACGATCCGCCGCTGAGCACTGGCTCGAGCGTACCCAGTTGTCTGCGTGCGGTCGAAAGGCCCAGCCTTGGGGCACGCTTCTTGCTCGCGAGTCTTGCTCGCGAGTCTTGCTCGCGACCGGTGAGCCAGACTCGCCAGGGCTGGAACGGACATCGCGATCATGACGAAACAAGAGGGATCAAGCCAAGCCGGCGAGCCTTTGTTTCCAGTTTGGACCAATTCCGTGTTTCGGCTTGCGCTCGCGCTCACGGCAGCTGTGCCTGTCTCGATTCCGGCGGTGCTCTGGGCGTGGGAACGCACGCCGTACGTCACTGGTATTGGCATTCCCCGTCCACAACCGGTCAAGTTCGACCACCGTCATCACGTGCGTGATGATGGAATCGACTGCATTTATTGTCATGCGGACGTCGAACGTTCAGCGTCTGCGGGCATGCCGGCAACGTCCGTATGCATGGGCTGTCATTCGCAGATTTGGACCGAGAGCCAAGAGCTCGCGCCGGTACGTCAGGCCTTTTTCCAAGGCGCGCCGTTGGTTTGGAACCGAGTGACCCGTTTGCCGCAGTTCGTGTTCTTCAACCATTCGGTTCACGTGAACGGGGGCGTGGGCTGTGTGAGCTGCCACGGTCGCGTCGACGACATGCCGCAGGTCTATGCCGTCGCGTCGTTCACCATGGAGTTCTGCGTAGATTGCCATCGGGCGCCCGAGGATCGCCTGCGTCCTTTGAGTCAGATCACCAATATGACTTGGAGTTCGGAGCGATTGGGCCCCGAAAGCAGAGCGCGCCTTGGGCGCGAACTCGACGCGCAACCTCAAACCGATTGCACGACATGCCACCGCTGAAGTCCGCCGCACGCGACTCATGCCTCGACCCCGCCGTGCCGGAGTTCGACGCCGCGCAAGATCAGCCACCGAGCGAGCTGTCTCGACGTGAATTTCTATACCTGAGCGGAGCAACGATCGCGCTTTCCAGTCAGGCTCTGCCCGGTTGCACGCGAGCGCCGGCGGGAAAGATCATTCCGTATCGCGTTCAACCGGAGGTGATCGTTCCCGGCCGTGCGCTGCACTATGCCACCGCGAGCACGCTCGACGGATACGCGACGGGCATCTTGGTCGAGAGCCACGAGGGACGCCCCACGAAGATCGAGGGCAATCCCACGCATCCGGCGAGTTTGGGGGCCTGCTCGGCGACCGAGCAAGCGCTGTTGCTGCAGCTGTATGATCCGCGCCGTGTGCAGACGGTAACGCGTCGGGGTGTACCTGCCCAAAGCCGTGAGCTTCTGCGCGTGCTGCGGGCCGCGGGCGACGCTAAGCGCGGAGGACGAGGCGTGCACCTCGTGCTTCCGCCATTCAGCTCACCGCTGTTGGGCAGCCAGGTAGCGGCGCTTCAGTCGAGACTGCCCGAGCTCCGAGTACACGTTCACGCGCCGCTCTCGCGGGTGAACGCCTGGCGTGGGTCGCGGCTCGCATTCGGTTCCGTGCTCGAGACGCGCGTGGACCTACGCCAAGCTGCAGTCGTGCTAGCCATCGACGCGGACTTGCTCGCGCGAGGACCGGAGCACTTGGCCTTGGCGCGTGCCTTCGCGGACGCGCGCCGCATGAGTTCCGCGGGCTCCCCAATGAACCGCCTCTACGTCGCGGAGACCGCGATGACTGTAACGGGGGCGATGGCCGACCATCGCCAAGCGATCGCGCCGAGCGAGGCGCCGGCGTTCGCAGCGGCATTACTGCACGAGTTGTGTTCGCTACTGGGAAGCGACACTGCCGCGGTTCCTGCTCCGATCCGATCTGACTTGTCCGCGCTCGCCGGCACTTCCAGCGTCGAAAGGCGATTCACTCACGCGCTGGCGCGTGATCTTGCCGCGCATCGTGGTCGGGGCGCAGTGCTGGTGGGCGATCACTTGCCGCCTGTTGTCCACGCGCTCGCACACGCCGTGAACGCTCTTCTAGCAAACGGAGCGCTGTCATACGCGCCTTCCCCAATCGTGCTCAGCGAGGCAGACTCCTTCGGTTCGCTCCGCGAGCTGCGTGCGGCGCTCGACGCAAATTCGGTAGAGTCTCTAGTCGTTCTCGACGCGGATGTCGCCTACGCTTCGCCCGCTGATCTCGAACTCGAGAGCCTGATCGGTCGAGCCAAGGAGAGTGTCTGTTTCGCACTCTTCCCGAACGCGACCTGGGCCACCTGCAACTGGCGTGCCCCCGCTGCTCATATGATCGAGTCTTGGCTCGACACGCGAGCTCTCGACGGTACCACGAGCATCGTTCAGCCGCTGATCGCTCCGCTGTACTCCGGCTGGACCCCGAGTGAAGTGCTGGCCGCGTTGCTCGGAGTCGAAAGTCCATCCGCGCACGATCTGCTCGAGAGCTTCTGGCGCGAGCGGCGAACTCGAGACTTCGAGTCCTTTTGGGAGATGAGTCTTGTACGGGGCACGATTGCCGGCACCGAAATTCTGCAGTCGTCGCGCCCCGAGCTATCCTGGAACTGGCGCTCGTTTCTCGAGCCGAGGGCGCGTCTGCAGCATGAGATCGAGCTGAACCTGGTCGGCGACTCACGGATCCATGACGGCAGGTTCGGCAATCACCCTTGGTTGCTCGAACTTCCATGCCCCGTCACGAAGCAGACGTGGGGCAACGCGGCGCAGGTAGCGCCAGCCCTCGCGCGGCGACTGAACATCACGGACGGCGATGTCCTCGAGCTCACGCAGAATGGGCGCAGCATCGAGCTGCCTACCTTAATCGTCCCAGGACACGCGGATGGCGCGCTCACGATCGCCCTCGGCTGGGGGCAACGAGATATGGCGAGTACGGAGTCATTCGGAGCCAGCGGCTATCGGTTGATGCACTCGGATGAGCGCGGGGGCACGACCGTCCGCGTGCATGCTACCGGTAGGCGCGAGGCGCTCGCACTCAGTCAAGCCACGATGCAGCTCGGAGAGTCGGCGGACTCGATCCTGCTGGTGAGCACCCTGGAACGCTACAAGGCTCAACCACGAGCACACCAGCCGCAGCGGAAGCGCGGCCTCAGCATGTACGTTCCCGACGCGCCTCGCGCGGCGCGCCAGTGGGGCATGACCATCGACTTGAACGCCTGTACGGGCTGCAGCGCGTGCGTCATTGCCTGCCAGGCTGAAAACAACATTCCGTCAGTGGGCAAGCACGGAGTGCTCGAGCACCGTGAGATGCACTGGCTGCGCGTCGACCGCTACCTCGCGGCGAGCGACAGCGCGCCGCGAGTGATGATTCAGCCGATGACGTGCCAACATTGCGAGAAGGCGCCATGCGAATACGTGTGTCCGACTGGCGCGACGGTTCACTCCTCCGACGGCTTGAATCAGATGGTTTACAATCGCTGTGTCGGGACTCGCTTTTGCTCGAACAATTGCCCGTACAAGGTGCGGCGTTTCAACTGGTTCGACTATCATCGAGGAGAAGCGTCTCCGAGCGAGCTCGGCCATAACCCCGAAGTGACGGTGCGGGCGCGCGGCGTGATGGAGAAGTGCACCTACTGCGTGCAGCGCATCCGTAACGCTGAAATCAGAGCAAAGGTGGCTCGCCGTCCGCTGGCCGACCACGACGTCCATACAGCATGCGAACAGACGTGCCCGACTCGGGCCATCGAGTTCGGTGACGTGAATGATCCGCACTCGGACGTGGCCAAGCTGCGTGACAGCGACCGCGCCTTTCAAGTGCTGCCAGAGCTCGGCGTCGAGCCGCGCACCCGATACTTGATGAAGTTGACCAATCCGAATCCGGAGCTCGCAAAGTGACGGCCGGTCCCGTCGAACCTGCCCGGCTTTGGCCTACGCCGGACTTCAGCGCGCCAGCAGACCAAGTAGCGCTGCTGCCACGTGCACAATCTGACGCAGAACTGAGCGCAGAGCTGCTCGAAAAGGTCTTGCATCCGCCGCGTTGGCTCGGCACCGCGATTGCGCTCACCGGTGCATGCAGCGCGGTGCTCGCCGCATGTGTGGTTTACACGCTGCTCACGGGGATCGGAGTATGGGGAAACAACATTCCAGTCGCGTGGGCATTCGGCATCACCAACTTCGTTTGGTGGATCGGAATTGGTCACGCTGGCACGTTCATCTCGGCTTTCTTGCTGCTCCTCGAACAGAGGTGGCGTACGTCCATCAATCGCTTTGCCGAGGCGATGACGCTGTTCGCGGTAGTACAAGCGGGAATATTTCCGCTGCTACACATGGGGCGCGCCTGGTTCTTCTACTGGCTGATCCCCTATCCGAGCACGATGGGGGTATGGCCGCAATTTCGCAGTTCACTGACTTGGGACGTCGCCGCGGTCAGTACCTACCTCACAGTGTCATTCCTATTTTGGTATCTGGGCTTGATCCCTGACTTGGCTGCGCTCCGCGACTATGCGCCCGAGCGCTGGCGGCGTCGCCTGTACGCGATTTCTGCACTTGGCTGGCACGGATCGGCCACGACCTGGCGCACGCAGCGCATCGCGTACGGGCTGCTCGCAGCACTCGCTGCGCCGCTCGTGGTCTCGGTGCACAGCATCGTGAGTATGGACTTCGCGATCGGTGTTCTGCCCGGCTGGCACTCTACGATCTTTCCGCCTTACTTCGTCGCGGGCGCCATCTACTCCGGCTTCGCGATGGTGCTGACGCTCTTGATCCCCGCGCGCCGCCTGTATCGTCTCGAGCACCTGATCACGACGGAGCACCTCGATAAAATGGCCAAGATGCTGTTGGTAACCGGATCGCTAATCAGCTACGCTTACGTCGTAGAGATTTATCTGGCGTGGGTTGGAGGGGACTCGTTCGAGCGGCACATGCTGCTCTGGGTACGACCTCGGGGCCCGTTTGCACCGTTGTTCTGGACTGTGATCGCCTGCAATTGTGGCTCCCCACTGTTCCTGTGGAGTCGCCGCGTACGACGCAGCGCGCTTTGCTTGTTCACTTTGACGCTCACGATTCAGCTCGGAATGTGGCTCGAGCGCTTGATGCTGATTATCACCTCGCTGAGCGCGGATTTCCTCCCGACCATTGCTCACGGCTATCGACCGACCGTGATCGACGGGGCGCTCCTGGTCGGCACGCTGAGCTTTTTCTTGTTCCTGTTCTTGCTCTTCCTGCGCTTCGTGCCGTTCATCCCAGTCAGCGAACTGAAGGCGCTGCAATTCGAGCTGCGGGGGCGGCAGTGAAGCAAACTTGCAACGCCGAGCTGTGGGCCGAGTTCGAGAGTGGCGAGGCCGCGCTCAGCGCCGTTCGTAGCCTTCGCGAACAAGGCTTTGCGTCGCTCCAGGCGTTCACGCCCTACCCACTGCCAGAGCTCGAAGAAGCGCTCGGACTCCCGCGCCCGCGCCTGATTCCATTTCTGGCGCTCGTCGCGGCGAGTGCAGGGGCCGGCGGCTCGTTCGTTTTGATGTGGTGGACGGCGGCGCGCGACTATCCGCTCAACGTCGGCGGGCGTCCGCTCAACTCGTTCGTCACGGACATCCCCATCATGTTCGAGTCAGCCGTGCTGTGCGCGGCGCTCGCAATCTTCTTCGCCACGCTCTTTTGCTCCGGAATGCCGAGGCTCAATCACCCACTCGATCGCATAGCCGGCTTCGAGCGCACGTCGATCGACCGTTTTTGGATCGGCGCATCCTTGGATCGGCAGGACACGGGTGAGGCATTGTCGCGAGCGCTGACGCGGCTCGGCGCCCCGCGCGTCCATTGGCATACGGGGAGCGGCGCAGAATGACACACATATCTCACGGCGTCGCAGCATGGCTAATCGTGAGCGCGGTTTCGGGATGCGACAACCGCCAGGTGTTTCACGAACCCGAGCCGGGCCTCGAGCGCATGTTGCTTCAACCGCGCGGCGCGCCCTACGGCGCGAGCTCGGCTTTTCCAGACGGTCGTTCGATGCGCATGCCAGTGGCGGACACGGTGCCGCGTGAGCGATTGCGGGCTGGCCAAGTCGCCATCGAAACGGGCAGGGACGACGCTGGCTACCTGCACGCCCTCCCCCTGCCCGTCACACGCGCCTCATTGCAGCAGGGCCACGTTGAGTTCGAGCGTGTTTGCGCGACCTGCCACGGCGTTTTGGGCGACGGACACAGCGTCGTCGCCGAGAAGATGACGCTCCGAAAGCCGCCTTCGCTGCACGATGCGAACATCGTGCGCATGCCCGTCGGAAAGACCTTCGAAGTGGTCTCGATCGGCTATGGCTTGATGCCCGGCTATGCTGCGCAGCTCGAAATCGAACAACGCTGGGCTGTGGTCAGCTACCTCGACGCCTTGCGCCTGAGCCGAGCCGTGCCCGTCGCAAAGCTCAGCGAAGCCATGCGCGCCGAGCTGCGCCGGGCGGCGCCATGAGTCGCCGCCGCGCTTTTCGCTACTGCGCGCTCGGCGTCGCGGTGCTCGGGGCGGCATTGGCTTTTTTCGGCGCGCTTCGGACGCCTGGTGAGCTGGCCTTCGCGTACTTGGCGGCGCTTGGCTGCGTTGCCAGCACTCTGGTCGGCGCGCTCGCGTTGCTCGCGATGATGCAGCTGCTGGACGCCCGCTGGTTCGTGGTGCTTTGTCGGATCTGCCTAGCGCTCACGACACCAACTGCGTCTTTGCCTCTGCTTTTCCTACCCATCGCATTGATGGTTCGTTGGATCTATCCCTGGGCCGGCTCACTGATTGCCACCCCGGAGTCGACCGCGCCGACCGCGCGAGCCCAACTCTTCGGGCACCCGTGGCTCGGCGCATGGCCGTTCTTGCTCCGCGCCTCGCTCTACCTCCTGGTTTGGATCGCGATCGCGGAGGCATTTCGTCGCTCGGCGCGGGCCAGCGATCAGCGCGCCGAGTCGTGGTTTCTGAAAAGCCGCGCGGCGATCAGTGCCCTCTCGTTACCCGCGCTCGGGTGCAGCGGGACCTGGGCCGCGTTCGATTGGTTGATGTCCGCCGTTCCCAGCTGGAACATGACCAGCGTCGGCCTGTACTTTCTCAGCGGCGGTTTTGCCTCAGCGCTGGGTGTGCTCGCGTTGCTCGTGCACATCGCACGGGCGGGCGGCAGGCTCCCGTGCGAGGTCGGTGTCGCGCATTGCTTGGCGTTGGGGCGCTTACTCTTCGCCGCCGTTTGCTTGTGGGCGTATATTGCCGTATCCCAGCTGATCATCGTGTGGAGCGCGGATCTGCCACGTGAGGCCGCGTTTTACGTGCCGCGCGCGCGCGGCGGATGGCGCTACCTGGCGGCCCTGCTGATATTCGGGCACTTCGTCGTGCCGTTCTTGCTGCTCCTGTCACGCAAGTGGAAGGAGAGCTCCGGTTTCCTCGCCGGTGTGGGCGCCTGGATCGCCGCAATGCACGCTATCGACCTGTATTGGCTGATGGTGCCGAGCGCGTGCGTGACACCGTCGATTCTGGACACGGGTCCATTCTTGCTCTTGGCGGCGCTCGCGGTGCTGATCGGCGCCCTGCGTTCCGGAAACGAACCTCTGGTGCCGCTGCACGACCCCGAGTTGGCTCGTTCACTGGGGTATCAATCGCCATGACCGAGCCTAGTAGCGTTCAAGAGCCCGACTTGGTTCCGGGCTGGCGTCTGTTGCGCATATTTGCGGTTGCGGTGTGCGTCGCCACGCTCGGGGTGTTGGTTTCTTGGTGGATGTTGCGGGGAGCGCGCGCTAACGAAGCGCCGCCGCGCGCAGCGGCCGCAGCTGCCTTTGGCGCGGAAGCGCCTGAGCAGACTTCGCTCGAGACCAGCGAGCGCGGCCTTGCGCTGCAACGAGAACAACGGAAACAACTTTCTCGCTACGGCTGGCGGGATCGAGACGCCGGTATCGCAGAGATCCCGATCGATCGCGCGATCGATCTGCGCGCGGAGGACGTGCCCTGAAATGCTCGAGATATTTCGCACCATCTTCGGGCTTCCTCCCGGCGCTTCCTCCTTCGCCGACGGCGTGGATTTGCTGCACCTGTTTGTGATCACGATCACGCTGCTGGGCGTATTCGTCATCACGCTGTTCACCTTGGTCTTCGTGATTCGCTTTCGAAAGAGGCCGGAAGACGACTCCACACCGCGAGTCCGCGCCAACGGAAAGCGAGAAGCCTTGATGACTTTTGGGACACTCGCGCTATTTTTGCTGTGGTGGGTGCTCGGCTATCGGCAATTCCTCGTAATGCGTCGTCGCTCCGAGCCGGCGGACACCGTCTATGTGACGGCCAAACAATGGATGTGGAAGTTCAGCCACAGCCAGGGACAAATCGAAAATGATGTGCTGACGTTGCCCGTAAATCGTCCGGTCGAGTTGATCATGATTTCGCGCGACGTGATCCATAGCCTTTACGTGCCCGCCATGCGCGTGAAGCAAGACGTACTGCCGGGTCGCTACGTCACGTTCTGGTTCAAACCGGTCCGTACCGGCAAGTACCCTATTTATTGCGCCGAATACTGTGGCATCGAGCACTCGAACATGATTGGTCAAGTTCGCGTCTTGACGGATGAGGAGTACCGAAATTGGCTGAACGACGCGGCTCGCGCGCGTCCTTTGGCAAGCGTCGGGCGCGAGGCAGCCGTCAAGCACGCCTGCCTGTCCTGTCACACCGTCGACGGGCAAAAGCACCTCGGCCCTACTTGGAGCGGATTGTACGGTTCGGACGTGACGCTCGCGAACGGCGACCATGTGCTCGCGAACGCCGCATACCTCACGGAGTCGATGATGGACCCAGCATCACGAATCGTCGCGGGCTACTCGCCAATCATGCCCACCTACCTCGGTTCGCTCGATCCCGCGGAGACCGCCGCAATCGTCGAATACATTCGCTCGCTGCAAGATGCCCCGCTGCATCCGACTGTTCCTTTGCCCGAGCCGCAGGCGCTGCCAGTCGCGAACTCGCCCGCGCGCAGCGACATGGACGTCCGACCATGACGACCGTCGCCCAGTCCCCTGCCGCGTCCGCGAGCGGCAGCTACGTCACCTCCCAGAAGACGATCCGCTCCTGGCTTCTAGCGACCGATCACAAGCGAATTGGCGTCATGTACTTCGTCGCAACGTCGCTTGCGCTCGCGCTCGGGGGCCTGTTCGCTCTGCTGCTGCGCATTGAGCATCTGACCCCTGGTCCGACCATCGTCACGGCTTTGACCTACAATCGGCTGTTCACGCTGCACGGCGTGACCATGGTTTGGCTGTTCATGATCCCCAGTATTCCTGCCGCTTTTGGCAACTTTTTGCTGCCTATCCAAATTGGAGCGAACGAGGTGGCGTTTCCTCGGCTCAACTTGCTGAGTTTCTGGATCTACGTGGTCGGTGCGGCCGTCGTCCTGGGCGCAATGTGGTTGGGCGCGCTGGACACAGGTTGGACCTTCTACGCGCCCTACAGCGCGCAGTCGCCCTCGGCGGTGGTTCCAACCTTGATCGGAATATTCATCGTCGGTTGGTCGACCATCCTCACAGGCATCAACTTCATCGTGACAACCCACACCATGCGCGCGCGAGGTGTGGACTGGATGCGACTGCCACTCTTCACCTGGGCGCTGTACGGAACCAGCATCATTCAGGTACTAGCGACGCCCGTGCTCGGCCTGTCACTGCTCGTCGTGATGTGCGACCATGCCTTCTCTTGGGGATTGTTCGATCCGACCCGCGGCGGCGACCCTGTGCTGTATCAGCACCTATTCTGGTTCTATTCGCATCCCGCCGTGTACATCATGATTTTGCCGGCGATGGGCGTCGTGAGTGAGATTGTGTCGACGTTTGCGCACAAGAATCCGTTTTCCTATGAAGCAATCGTCTACTCCACGTTGGGCATCGCCTTTGTCGGCTTTCTGACCTGGGGTCACCACATGTTCGTGGCCGGCATGTCATCCTTCGACGCGGGGGCGTTCGGCGTGCTGTCGATGCTGGTCGCGATCTTCAGCGCCATAAAGGTATACAGTTGGGTCGCGACTTTGTTCAGGGGCTCAATCGTGATGGCGACGCCGCTGTTGTACGTGTTCGGCTTCCTGCTGTTGTTCATGTTCGGCGGCATGACAGGGGTCGCCGTCGCCACGATGAGCCTGGATGTCCATTGGCACGACACCTATTTCGTGGTCGCCCATTTCCACTTCGTGATGGTCGGAGGCACACTGACGGCGTGGCTGGCGGCGCTGCATTACTGGTTTCCCAAGGTAACCGGGAAAATGTACTCGGAGCGCCTAGGTACTCTGGGGTTCGCCCTGGTTTTCGGCGGCTTTTTTGCCACGTTTGTACCGCAATTTTTGCTCGGCAACGGCGGCATGCCGCGCCGCTACTACAACTACCCGGCACGTTTCCAAACGCTGCACGTCGCTTCCACGCTGGGCTCGTGGGTGCTCGCGGCTGGCATGCTGCTCACGCTCGGGTACTTGTCGCTTGCGCTGGTACGGGGTCGCGGCGCTGGCGGTAACCCTTGGAACTCGCGATGTTTCGAGTGGCGTACGCAATCGCCGCCATCAGAAAAGAACTTCGATGGTGAACCCCAGCTGAGCCTCGGCGCTTACGACTACACAACGCCTTGGCGAACGGTGCAAAGAACCCAATGAGCGGACAAGCGCACGCTTCGCACTTCGAGTCTGGCGCTCGACAAGCCGACGCAACGCTTCTCGGCATGTGGCTGTTCTTGGCCAGCGAGTTACTGCTGTTCGGCGGATTGTTCGCGCTCTACGCCGCTGGGCGCTTCGAAAACCCGTCGGCTTTCCGGCAGGGCGTCGCGCTCGCTGCCAAGACCGTTGGCTCGCTCAACACCGGCATTCTTCTCGTCAGTAGCAGCACAGTCGCAGTATCGGTCGAATTCCTGCGCCGAGATCAGCGCCACGCGAGCGTCATTTGCCTGCTGACGACAGTCCTCCTCGGCGCGGCCTTTCTGGCGCTGAAGTTCAGCGAATACGCGGAGCACTTCAAGGCGGGGATTCGTCCGGGCGGTGCGGGTCCATTCTTTGCGACTCACGCGACTCCTGGACTCGCACTGTTTTGGACCTTGTACTTCTTCTCCACCGGGCTCCACGCAGTGCACGTCAGCATTGGGCTGCTGCTGCTCGGCTCGACCGCGTGGCGGGTTTCGCAGGGGGCCATCACCTCCGCTCGCCTCTATTCATTGCAAAACGTTGCCCTGTATTGGCATTTGATTGATCTCATTTGGGTCTTTCTCTGGCCCCTTTACTACCTTGCATGAACCCGGAACGTCCTCCGAATGCCCCGCCCCTGAGCACACTCGTGCTCACCGGTGTTTTGCTGCTGGCGCTAGCGGGGGCCAGCTATGGACTCTCTTTCCTGACGCTCGGCGCGTATGCCTTACCTGTTGCACTCGCGATCGCCGTCTGCAAAGCTCTGATCTTGCTGTTCGTCTTCATGGAATTCGGAAAGCTATCGACTTCTGCCAAGCTGGCAGCAGGCGCAGCGCTGCTGATGCTGCTCCTTTTGGTCGGTCTGATGCTGGCGGACGTCGCGACGCGAGTTCGCCCGCCCCTGCCGCCGCCGACCGTCTCCTGAGCACCGATAGCAACCAGACTCGGGCGCGTCCTGATCAAGCTGGCGACCCCTCCGGATACACTTCGTCATGCAGGACGAGGTATTTCTCGCCGAGCCGTTTGGCACTGTCGATGCAGGAGCGTATCCGTTATGGCTAACACCAGTAGGCTTTCGGCTGAGGAACGGCTGCTGCGTGCACTCCGAGCATTGTGTGCCGAAGCCGAAGAATCCCTTGCTAACGAGGGCGCACTTGTGGGTGCGCCGGCGCTCAATCCACGTTCCGCTCAGCTCGCACCTCAAAGTGCGGCGAGTCAAAACAACTCGGTTGGTTCACCTCGCGCGGGCGGGCCGTACTCGCACGAGGCCGGATACGTCAGCGGCCCCCGCGCGTGCAAATGAGCGGAGTGTTTTTGTCATTGCTGGCATTCGGGCCGCTGCTGAGCAGCGAACACGAAAGCGTCGATCGTTGCGCGAAAGGCGTCTTGAATTGCTGATCGCTGGAAGGCGAGCAAGTCTTGGGCGTCGATGTGGGCGACAGCCTGGCGCGCAGCCGTGAGCCACGCCGAGCCGACGTGGCTCGGCGTGTGACCGGCGCGCTCCTCACTCGGTCCGCTTCTGGAGACCAGCGCGAGCCCGTCCAGTGCACTCAGGAGACCGGATTTGATCCAGTAACTTTGCTTATGGCTCAATGAATCGCCGAGCGTGAGTCGCTCGGCCTGGAGGCGAATGTCGGACACGTTCCTCTTGAACGCTCGCGCGCAGTCGGCAGCGCTCACCATCGCGGCCAAGTGGCGCAGCGCCTGCGCAGCCGGCTCGCGTGCGCCGTGCCAAGGCGCCTCTCCGAGTGCCAGGACCGCAGCGCGCGCTGGCTCGATTCCAGCCCCCATCGACGTTAGGGGCTTTGCGTCACGCGGCGCAATCGTCGCCTCCTCGAACGGCGGCTCACCCGCCAACGCGAGGAAGACGGCATTAGTCGCCGCCCGCAGGGCGTCACGGGCCGATTCGCAACTGGCACCGTCGTTGGCCACGACGGCGTCGAGGGAGCGCTCGAGCGCCGCGACCGCGCCTCGATACTCCAGCCGCGCGCCAGCGGGCTCGGGCCCTTTAAGCAGCGTTTGCAATGCGGCTTCCAATCCGTGTCGGACGGCGCTCGGCGCGGTAGACCCCGAGGCGAGCGCCTGCGCGGCGGTGCGAATCTTCTGCGAGCCCACGTCTGCCGGGCCGTTCCTCAAATCAAGGGCTTCCGCCAGGTTGGCCAAAGCTTCGCGTGTCGCACCGGAATCAAAGCCCGACGGTTGACATTCAATAGCATCCACCGAAGTCGCCAAGCGTTGCAACGGTGCGTGCCGACCCGAAATCGCGCGCCGCTCCGTCGGCAAACTTTGAGAAGCCGCGGGCGCCGATAGCCCGATCGGCGGACAAGTTCGACTGCTCGCGCAGGCTGCGGTACCGAACAATGCCAATCCGATCACAATCGCCACGGCCCTGTAGAGCCAAGCGCCCCGGCCCAAACCCGGCGTCCGCGTTGCGAATTCCCGCGACGTCGACGGTTTCGCTCTTCTTGACCGGGCCGTGAGCTCTAGAGGGTCTTCCATGGAAACCGAACGTTGCCACATCCGCAAACGTTGGTTGCGTGCGTTGGCGCGAGAGGCGTGCGTCGCAGCGTCATGCAGAATCCGGATTCGTCGATTCATCGTTTCAATCAACGGCACTGTCGTCAAAGGTTCGCCGCGGCGAATGAGTCGCACGCCGACAATCGCCAATGGGATCGCCAACGCGATGGCAATGACGCCGGGAAACACTCCACACCAAACCAGCGCGAAGGACGCGACAAATAGCAGCCCAGCTACGCAGGACAGGACGACAACGAGTCCGAACTTGGTGTGAGCTCGCCGAACGCGCAGCGGGTCAAGCTCGGAGTTCTTGTCAAAGTCGCTCAGGTCGCTAGCCATGAGCCCAAGTCAGGCAACACACGTACCAGCGCTGAATACGGAGATACTCACCGCTGCACCGTGACTGTCACTCGCCAGCGCTGTGAATCACCGTCGAGCGAGTTCGGCCTTTGGACGTGCAACCCGCGCATGCATCAGCATCAGGGCGGCAACGCGGTAACGCGCTGCCGCCCTGCCCTTTAAGCGCTTGCCTATGCGATGTCCAAGCACCGCTCGTGCCAATCGAGAGGTGCGAAATGGCCGATCAAGGCGAGTTCGATGCGAAGCGCCGAATTCGCGCGACTCGCTGTAGAATACGCAATCAGCGCGTTCAGCGCTTTTCCGGGCACGCGGGGCATGGGGCACCTCCTTTTGCGGCTCTTCGTTGGCGCCCTCATGGGACGAGCAACCCGTGTGCGTGTCTGCATCAGGCGTGCCCACATCTTTGGGCTTACCGAAAGGCCGGACCGCGGGGTGGCAACCGATCAAAAACTCGGAAGCTCGATGCGGTCGCGCAGCGATCGCCCGGCGGTGAGCTCGGCGACGAACGGTAGCGCCATCAGCTTCATCAGCTGGTTACGCGCGAACATGCCGAACCGGGAGTGCGGAGCGAAGAACGGTACGAGCTTCAGCGCCGCCCGCTGTTTGTTGGAAATATAGCTACCGAGCGAGTCTTGATAGCGCGCGAAAGCGAGCTCAGGATCGTGCCGCGCCCGCACCAGCTCGGCAGCAAGTACGTATGCCGCCACCATCGCCAGCGCCGACCCCTGACCGGCGAGCAACGATACACAGAATGCCGCATCCCCGACCAAAGCGACGCGCCCACGCGCCCAACGCTCCATCCGCACTTGGCTTACACGATCGATATACAGGGTATCCACGTCATCGAGCGCCCGTAAAATATTGGAGCACTCCCAACCCGAGTCGGCAAAGCGCTCTCGGAGCAACGCCTTCTGGTCGGGTAGGTCAACCGGGATCTCGGGATTCGGATCTTTGAAGACGAACAGGAACATGGTTCGGTCGTCACGCATCGAAAGCCTTCCCACTTGCTGGCCGATCTCGGAGTGGATCACGTAGGTCAGCTCGTCGCGAGGGCGGTAACCTTGCGCCGAAAAAGCCGCAACCTTCAAACCGAGGTAGCGCTCGAAGCGATCTGCTTCGCCGAACACCAGACGGCGCACCTGCGAATGAAGCCCGTCTGCGCCCACCACCAAGTCGAAGCGACGCGCGGGGCCGTCTTCGAATTCAACATCGACTCCGCTTCCGCGCTCGGTAATCGCCGTGACTGTGTTGTCGAACAGCGTCTCTACTTCGTCCTCGACCGACTGGTAGAGCGCCCGAGCGAGTTCGCTCCTAGGCAGGCTGGTGAACCGACCGTGCGTCAAGCGCTCGAAGACCCGCGCATCGAATCCGCCGACTCGGCGCCCCCGACGGTCGACTAGGCGCAGTTCCTTCATTCTGTAGCCCTTGTCGACTAGTTGCGGCAGTAACCCCATGCGTTCGGCAACGTCGAAGCCAGCGCCCCAAAAGTCGATCACATATCCGCCGCTGCGCAGACGCGGCGCGCGTTCGACGAGCGTCGGTTGGAAGCCGTGATCCAGGAGCCAGTACGCGAGACAAGGGCCAGCCACTCCCGCTCCTGAGATCAGGACCGGCGTGCGGCTCCGTCGTTCGCTCTGCCGGGATTGGCGTCGTTCCCTGCCCATGATTGCCAGTCTACCGCGATCGGGGCGAGACGTGGCGCGTGGCGCCCGCGCATTTCGTCGGAATCGCGCAGCCTCAGAGCGTGATGGCGTGTCAAAAGAACTCAACGTTTCCTTTGGATACACCCGCGCCGAAAGCATCAGATGAATGAGGTGCCTGCGACGACGTTGAGCGGCGCGAACGGTCGTGCACCGGAACGTATTCCGATGCTGGTTGGGAACAATCTTGGTACGTCCAATGCTTTCACGGTCCCGTTGCAAGGAGGACGCGATGACGAAGTTCAAACATCATCAATCGACCGTGACTGCATTGATCGCCGCCGCTACCGTTTGCGCGTGCCACCACACGAGCTCGTCAGCCGCGCAAGAACCGACGAAGCCCCAGGCAGCCGCGACCGCGTCCCCCGCCGAAAGTCACGTAGCGCCCGCGGATGCGGCCGTTCGAACTGCAGTGGACAGCGAGCTTCGCAAGGACACGAAAATCGACCACAACGGCCTGGTCGTGACGGTGACGGACGGCATCGTGGTGCTCACAGGCAACGTCGACAACGCATTGTCCAAGAACCGCGCGACACGCATCGCCGAAGCGGTGCGCGGAGTCCGCGCTGTGGACAATCGGCTGACAGTGACCCCCGAAAAGCGGCCGGACGCCGACGTAGAACGGGACGTCAAGAAAGCGTTGAGCTATGACGCAGCCACAGCGAAACTCCCGCTGCATGCAAGCGTCAAGAATGGCGTCGTGAGTCTGACTGGAACCGTTGGCTCGTGGCAGGAACAGCAACTCGGTGAGCGGATTGCCAATGCCGTTCGCGGAGTGCGCTTCACACAAAACGATCTCACCACCGCGCAGCGCCCGAAGAGGGCAGAAAGTGCCATCGCGGGTGACGTAAAGAGCCGCCTCGCTTGGGACGTACTCGTCGAGCACGACCCCATCGTGGCGACAGTGGCGGACGCCAAAGTGTTTCTGTCCGGCACGGTCGGCAGCGCCGCAGAAAAATCGGCGGCAATTCGCGACGGCTGGGTCGATGGGGTGAGTGACGTCGACGCCAGCAAGCTGCTCGTGGACGTCACGCGCCCCCCCGACAAGAATCTGGCACCCTCGGCTCAGAAATCGGATGCTGAGATCGCAGCAGCCATCAAGGAGGCCGCGTTTTACGACCCCAGGGTCAAATCTTTCAACATCAATCCCTCGGTGAAGAACGGCGTCGCGACGCTGACCGGAAGAGTGGACAACTTGAATGCCAAGCTGACTGCCGAAGCCTTGGCGCGAGGCTCTGTCGGCGTGAAAGAGGTAAAAAATGAGATCGAGGTTCGCTCCCAGGAAGCGGTCGCTGACCGAGAGCTGGCCGACCGGGTGAAAGACGCTTTGATCTTCGACCCGTTAAGCGACGCGCACCAGATCTTCGTGACCGCCAAATCGGGGAGGGTCCGGCTGACCGGCATGGTCGGCACGTTCCTCGAAATGGCCAACGCATATGACGTCGCGAGTCGAATCGCAGGCGTGCTAAGTGTCGATAACGCGCTCGAGGTGCGCGATCAGGCCGTGCCCTACGCTTATTCCGCTTTCGTCGATCCGTTCATGCCCTACGTAGAGACGTGGTACGTGGTGGGCGTCCGACCAACGGGCACGGATGCGGAGATCAAGGCTCGCATCGAATCCGAGTTCAGCTGGAGCCCGTTCGTTCGGCCCGAAGACGTGCGGGTCGCCGTCCACGGCGGAAAGGTCACCCTGACTGGAACCGTGGGAAGCGTGCGCGAACAGCAAGCCGCTACTCAGTGTGCGCTAGAAGCGGGAGCGGTCGACATCGACAACCAGCTCAAGGTGTCCTGAGCCAATCGAGCCCAGCGCCCCTGGCGGCGAGTTGCGCCCACCGCCGGGCGCTGACCGCTCCGGAGGTGATGCGACTCGTTGGTTTTTTGCAGCCATCAGCGCTCGCGCGAGCGGCGGTCGTTCATGGGTTCGCTCCTAGTTTGGAGTCCCCCTCGTCGAGGTCGACGCGACGGTCGAGCTGCCAGGAGCTCTCGTCGGTGCCTGTAGCGTCGCTCTCGCCGCGCGACAGCGTTTCGATGCGCGCCGCCGGCACTCCTCGACTCACCAGGTACTCCTGGGCAGAACTCGCGCGACGCAACCCCAACCCGTGGTTGTATTCGTCCGTACCCCGCGGGTCCGCGTGCCCAGTGACGACGAGCCGATCGTCTTTCATCGGCCCGGTCAGCATGCACGTCGCGATCCCGTCGAGGATGTTTTCGCCACGACTGCGCAAAGTCGATGCGTCGAAATCGAACTGTGGGTCCTGCCTAGGCGCCTCCGGTAGCTGGCACTTTTCTTTGATGCGCTCGCTGGCAATCAGTGTTTCCTGTTGGATTGGCGGCTGCGCCTCAGCTTGCGGCTGTGGCGCGTGAATCGGCGTCGGCGACGGAGCAACCGGTGGCTTCTGATCATGGTTACATGCAGTCGCAATCGCGCACAGCATCGCTGCCACGAAACACGTGCCGTTACTACGTGACTTCGAACTTCGCAGGAATCGGTCCATGGGTCCTACTTTCCTTTCGACGCGCTGAACTGCGCACTTACCAAAGGACCATGCATCGGACGCGCCATGGCTCGGTCTTGGAGTGCGATTTGCGTCGCGGACAAATCGCACGGCAGGTTTCTCGGCGGACCGGATCATACAGTTTGATGTGCAACTAATTTTAGGTTAGGCCGTGTGTCATGCAAACGGAAGTGATGATCTTCAATCGGATCCGTATGCTTCGCTGCGATGGCGTCGCGTGCGCTTTACTCCGCGATAACGTGCAGCACTACCTCGAAAACGGCGCTCCGAGCGGCAAGTTTTGGGCAATGCACGCGCTCGCCGATACCCGGTGGGCGGAATGCTCAGAGGTCCTCAGTCCGCGAGAGTTGGCGGCCGAACTGGACATGGCTTGGCCCTGCCTGCAGAGCATCCCCATCGAAATGCTGGCGATCAGCATCCGGACTCGGGCGGCGTTGTCGAACTCCTCGGTTCCTCCGGATGTTCGCGGAACCATCCTACATCGACTCGTGCAGTGGCCTCTGCCGTTCGAGCTCGACCGTCTGACGACGCTAGACGACCTGTTCGGAGACCTGGTCGCTGACCTCGGCCGTCTCGTGCGTGAAGTGGACCCCGACGTCGAGCTCGTGATGCGAAGCGTGTCGGCTACCGCCGTCCAGACGCTCTCGAGCAATTGGCTACATTGAAGCAGCGCCGCTGGTCACACTGGATTGACACGCATAAGGAAACGCTCGCCAACCTGGTTCGCACGCTTGTCGGGAAATGGAACCACCAGCGCGCGCGATCGGGCGCGCGTTGGCGACTCCGCGTTAGAAGCGAGTCCTCAAACGTGGTGAGCCTGGTGCGGCGCAGGAGGCGCCGGGCGCTCGCTCGACCCAGGCGCTCTCGACACGTCGCGTTCGAGGATGATCTTGCGTTCTTCGTACTCAGCTGTGGAAATCTCGCCCGAGGCGTAGCGGCGTTGCAATATCAAGAGCGGGTTAGATGCGCGATACACACGCCAGGTCTTGCGCGGCACAGGCACAGCGAACGCGAACAGAAAGATCAAACAGCCTATCCAGAATAGCCACCACAGCCCACTCATCCCGAAGTAATTGTCGGTTGGGTAATAAATCATCGCTTCCTCTTCTCGTGTTGGAGTGCTGAAGCTCCCGCGAATGCATAAGTCGCGCCTCACGGTTTCGCGAAATGGCCAACACGATCTTGGGCGCTCGACATCGTGACGCCGTAGGGGTGCAACCATGAGGCAAGCGATCATACTGCGGTGAAAAGGACACGCCCCGCCGCTGCCGCTTCCACGCGGAGCCGAGCCGAAGATCAAGTCGCGTTCGGCGGCCCTGGCATGTGGACTCCACCTTCGACCACGACGTGCACGCGACGATCGTAACCGTACGAGGAGTCCGGGTTTTCCCTCGAGCGCCAGACTCACCTTCGCTCTTGATCTCGATCCGATCCGATCCGATGCCATTGTCGATCAGCAGGGTCTTGATACGTTGCGCACGCTTCATGCCGAGCGCTTCGTTGTAGGAGGTCGCGCCGCGAGGATCCGCACGACCGATAAGCAGTACCTTGCGCCCGGCCATCGCTGAATCGTTCATGCATGCTGCAAGGCGCGCAGCTGAGCGCGATCCTGGGCGCGCGTGCGCGCGGAATCGAAAGGAAACTTCGGGCTGATATGACGACACGTCTCGAACGAGTCTCCGAACTCGAATGTAATGTAGCGTTCTTCACCTTGGCCCAAGTCGGGCCAATCCACCGAATACTCGCCGTTGGAGCCCGCGGGCGGAAGGTGCACCCCACCTTTTTGCCCGGGGTGAGTGCAGCCGAGCGCGGAGCAAAGCAGAAGGAGTGAGATGGGCGTGAAAATGAGCAAAGCAGCGGCAGCCATGAACACCACGGCGATGATCAGGGCCGGGAGCGCGAATCACACGCGCAGCGTGTGCACTGATGCTTCTTTCTGGGACGGCCTCGCCTCGCTCACTGCGCCGGGGCATGAGCGAGCTCCGAAGCGGCCGTTGCCGAAGCCGGAATGGCCTCATCTGGTTCCGGGGGTCGATAGCCAGCGAGCACCATCCGCAATACGCCAGGCAAGACCGTCAGCGTCAGGAACGTGCAGACGAGCATTCCGGCAACGACAACAGTTGCCAAGGGACGCTGGACTTCCGCTCCGGCACTGGAGGCGAGTGCCATCGGCAGAAATCCGAACGCGGCGACGACCGCGGTCGTCAGCACAGCTCGCAGCACGTGCGCGCAGCCATCGATCACGGCGGACTCGAGCGGCTGTCCGGAGTCTAGCCGCTGGCGCACCTCACTGGCCATGACCGCGCCGTTCAGCACCGCGATGCCGCCGAGCGCAATGAATCCAACAGCGGCCGGCAGACTGAACGGCATGGCTCGGAGGGACAAGCCAACCATCCCACCAGCCAGTGACAGCGGGACGATCGCGAACACGGCGAATGCGAAGCGCAGGTTCTGGAACATTGCCAACAACATGCCCAAGATCAAAAGCACCACCACCGGCAAGACAATGGCTAGACGCGCCTTGGCGCGAGAGAAGTTTTCGAACTGCCCGCCCCATTCGCTGCGGTAGCCGGTAGGTAGCGCGACGTTCGTCGCGACTGCGCGCTGGGCCTCGTCGACCCAGGAAACCAGATCGCGCCCGCGCAAGTTGACATCGACGCGGATCGCTCGCATGCGATTCTCGCGCCGAATTGCTGTCGGGCCTTCGCTCTCGGTCAGGTCCACGACCTCGCGTAAGGGAATGTCCTCATCTCTCAAGGTTTCCACGAACAAGTCGCCGATCCCGTCCGTGGTCGGAGTTGCTGGCGGCGCGAGGACTCGGATCTCGAATCGCCGCTCCTGCTCGTACAAATAGCCAACGGGTAGACCTTCGCGAGAAGCGCTGATTGCGTCGAAGGCGTCCTCAACACGCACGCCATAGCGGGCCAAACGACCGCGATCCACCGCCGCAGTCATGGTTGGAGCGCCCAAGACGCGCTCCACGCGCACGTCTCCCGTGCCCGGGACGTTGCGCACTTGCGTCGCGACTTGCGCTGCAATCTCCGTCAGCCGCTCCAAGTCACCGCCGAAGATTTGGATTTGGACGTCGGCTCGCGATCCACTGATGAGTTCGTTGGTTTTGTCTTCGATCGGTTGTGAAACCGAAACGAAGGTACCCGGCACGTGCGACTCGACGCGAGTTTTGAACTGCTCGGAAAGAGTGTCGAAGTCAGGAGCCGACCTCCAAGCTTCGGGTGCTTGCAGGCGTACGAGGATGTCGGTGTTATCGTTTCCCACGGGGTCAACGGCCACTTCTGCGCGACCGGTCATGCCCAGCGTGGTCACCGCCTCGGGGAACGTATGCAGAACACGCTCAGCGGCGAGATCGAGCGCCCGGGCAGCATCGAGGGAGATGCTGGGGGCGCGCCGAATCGTGACCACCGCATCGCCCTCGAAGATGCGAGGCACGAACTCTGCGCCTTGGCGCGCAAAGACCCAACCGGCGACACCGAGCAATACGCAGGCGAATGCGAGCCATCCTAGGCGAAAGCGCACAATCTTGGGGAGGACGCGGGCATACCCGGCAGCTAGCCGACCGAGCCAGGCCGGGCCGTGTCCCGTGGCCGGGGGCACCAACACCACGAGCACCGCCGGAAAAAACACGATCGCGTAGACGAGCGCGCCGAACAGCGCGCTCGCCATTGTCACGGCCATCGGGCGGAACATCTTGCCCTCGACGCCTTCCAACGCGAGCAGCGGTACGTACACGAGCATGATGATAGCGACCGCAAACGCCACGGGCCGCGCCACAGTGCCCCCGATCTCCGCGTAGCGCGCCCCGCGCGCCGAGCCCAGCAAGCGCTGACCGGCCGTAGCAGCGATGACCGATTCCAGGATGACGATCGGGCCGTCAACCAAGAACCCGAAGTCGATCGCGCCGAGGGACATCAAATCACCCGTGACGCCGAACACGTGCATGCCGATCAGTGCCACGGTCATCGCTACGGGAATGCCGAGAACCACGGCCAGCGCCCCGCGGATGCTGCCCATGAACAGGTACAACACGAGCGTCACGATCAACACGCCCTCGAGCAAGTTCTCTGTCACGGTGTGCAACGTTCGGTCCACGAAGTCGCTGCGATCGTAGATCACGTCGAGCTTGACGCCCGGCGGCATGACGGCTTGGATCTCGCGAGTGCGCGCCGCGACCGCACGCACGACCTCCCGGCTGTTTTCACCGAGCAACATCATCACGATCCCCGTCACCGCCTCTCCTTGACCGCTGCGCGTGATGATCCCTTGCCGCAATGCGGGACCGACCTTCACCAGGGCGACGTTACGCACCAGCACAGGAGTATTGCTGGCGGAGGTCCGAATCATGACTCGGCCAATCTCATCCGCGCTGGTCAGCATGCCTTGACCTCGCACCGTGAACGATTCGTCCCGGCGATCGATGTAGCCGCCGCCGGCATTCACGTTCGCGGACCGCAGCGCCTCCGCGACATCGCGGATCGACAGGCCATGCGCCTTCAGACTCGAGCGATCGAGCACGACCTGAAATTGCTTCAACTCCCCACCCATCGTGTTTACTTCCACGACGCCGGGCACGCTGCGTAGTCGCGGCACAATTTCCCAATCGAGCAGTGTACGTAACTGCATGGGAGAATGCTGCTTGCTGCGCACCACGAATTGAAAGATCTCCCCCAATCCGGACGAGACAGGTGCAAGCTCCGGAGCGGACGCAGACGCGGGCAGCTCGAGACCTCGCAGGCGCTCCAGCACCAACTGACGAGCAAACCACACGTCCGTCCCATCTCGAAAGATCACGGTGACCGCGGAAAGGCCCGCGCGCGAAACGCTGCGCTGACTGGCTGCCCCGGGCACACCGTTCAGCACGTTCTCGATCGGCATGGTCACGGTGCGCTCGATCTCGACCGGCGAGAGGCCCGTGGCGGTCGTGAGGACCGAAACCTGCACCGGCGACACATCCGGAAGTGCATCGATTGGCAAGGTGCGCGCCGCCCAGACACCGACCAGGAGTAGCAGGCACATTGCCGCTATCACCGCGCCGCGCGCGCGAATCGATGCCAGGACCATCCGGGCTAACATCAGCGAAATAGCTCACTTTTCAAGGCGAACGCACCATCGGTCACGACGCGATCGTTCGCGTCGACTCCCTCGAGCAGCTCGGTATTCTCGGCATCGTTCGCGCCCACTCGAACGTGCGCTACTCGCACGGCGTTCGTCCCGGCCGCCACGAACACCGTGGGCTTGCCGTCTACAAAGGATATTGCCCGAGTCGGAACTGTGGGCCTCGACTTGAGTTCACCGCCGCTGGCATGAATGATCGCCTTCACCGCTTGCCCGACCCGCAAGCCGTGATCGCGATTCTCGACCTCGATTCGCACCTTGGCGCTGTGGGTTTCCGGCTCAATCTTGGACGCAATCTTCGCGACACGGCCAACGAACGAGTCCGAGCCGCCGGCCAGCGCCTCTAGCTCCGCTCGGTCGCCGATTCGGACTCGAGCCAAGTTTCGCTCGAAGACGTCGAGCTCCACCCAAAGATGGTCGAGGTTCGCCACTTGAAAGGCGACCAAATCGCCGACCACGAACTGTCCGGGCGCCACGTTGCGCTCGACGACCGTGCCCTTGATCGGTGATCGGACCTCGCGCGATCCAAGGTGAGACTCGTCATTGGACCGCATGCTGCCTCCCAAGGCGATGACTTTTTGGTTGGCCGCTTGCAGCATCAAGCCAGCCTTTCGAGCTTGGACCGTCGCAGTCTCCAGCTCTTTGCTCGTGGTCAGCTGCCGTTCGGCCAACGTCGCCTCGCGCTGGGCGTTCAAGCGCGCCGCCTCGCGCTCCACCACGAACATGCCGGCCGCGGCTTGCGCTTCGCCGAGTTCTGGGCTCTCGATTCTGGCCAGCAGCGCACCCGCTTCGACGGTATCTCCTTCGAAGGCAGCGACCGCGCTGACCAGGCCTCGCAGTCGCGTGCCCACTGCCGCCACGTGCGCCGCGTTGAGCTCAGCGGTACCGACGACCGCGATCACCGGTAACAACTCCTGGAGTCGCACCGGAGCATAGCCGAGCCCAATGCGCTTGGCATATGCCGCCGAAAATACGAGAAGATCCCCGCGTACCGCGGGCGCGTCCGGCGCGGCAGGCGGGTGTGCGACAGCGGTAGCGCCGTGGCGCCAAGCGTATGAACACACGGCAATCGCGGCCAACAACGCGCTCAGCGCGAAGCCATATCTCCTCCAAGGCAGCGCGCGCGAACCGCGACGAGGCGCGCTGCAAGACTCCATGTTCGGTTCGTCACCCGTGCTGTTGCTCGTCACGGCAATTCTCCGACGATCTCTATGTAGTCGCCCACGATCGACCAACCGCGACCGAACAGTTCGAGGCGGCGCAGGGCTAGCGTCGACACCTCGCGTCGGGTCAGCAACACGGAAAGCAACTCCACCTTGCCGGCTTCGTAAGTCTCCTCCGCTGCACGCTCCGCTTCCTGCGCGGCCGGCAACGCGACATCGCTCAGCACGGCGAGCGCGCTGGATAGTCGCTGGTGCTCGTTGCGAAGAACCTGCAGCCGCTGGCTTGCCAATCCGAGAAAGAGCTGCCGATCTGCGTGCACCCGCACGCTCTCGGCGGCAATTCGCGCGGTTTCCGCCTGATTGCTGCGAAAGGCCGGAAACGCGTAGGCAAATCCGCCGCCCACGCGCGTCTCGCCGTAGTCACCGCGACCCGCGACGACACCGACGCTGACCAGACTTCGTCCGCCACGCCGCGCACGCTCTGCCGCGCTGTCGTAATAGCGAGCCTCGGCAGTCAGGGCACGAGACTGCGGAAATTCCGATTCGCCGGAGCTAGTTGACGGCCCACCCGTGAGCGCGGGCGGTTCCGCGGGGCCCAGCACGACGAAGGTCGGATCGCCAGAAAGCTCAGCCAACTCGCCCTGCGCGCTGACCAACTCGGCTTCGTTTTCCGCGATCAGCATCTCATGACGGGCGGCCTCGGCGGCCGCCAGCGACGCATCCCGCCGGGTCGCGTCGCCGCTCGCCATGCGCTCTGCCAGCATGCGCGACTCCGCGCGAGCGTCAGCCAACAGACGCTTCAATACGCTGTCCCGTTCCAGGGCCACGACCGCGCGACCGAAGGCCCTCACGGCCCGGCCCGCGGCGGTTGCCCGCGCGACCTCGATGCGGGCCGAATGCAGCCCAACGAAGTCCGTCGCCTCACGTTGGCGACTCGACCGCTGGCCGGATACTTCGATCGGCAGCCAAAGCGCACCGCTCACGTTCACGTCTTTGACGACGTCTTTGTTCGCGCCCTCGGCGGTAATCTCCAGATGCGGGTTGCCGAAGGGCGCAAGTCTTCCACTCACAAAGGCCGACCTACTCGCCACGAGTGCCGCTTGCGAACGCGCGACTCCAGGGGCGCGCTCCCGAGCGATATGAATTAAGCGAAGAAGACGCTCTCTCGCCTCGAGCCGCGCTGGTTCCGCCGACGGAACGGCTGCCGCACACGGGTGCTCGACGACGCCCAGGGCCCCCAGCAACGCGCACCCAAGAATTCCGCAGCGCTTCGCGATCAAGTTCGAGTGGATGGGGCTCATGAGAAACTAGACAAGGACCTCCGCGCGAACGGTAGCCTCATCCAACTTAGATAGTTTGAACTCAAATTAATTCAACAAAAATCCTCCGCGGTGACGCATTTGCCGGGCCGCGGTGGTGCGTGGCGGTCTAGCACCATCTCTTGGACCTTGGGGCGATGCGAGCGCGAGCTCGGCGCTGAGAGTGCCCCGTTGGCCACACCCGCTGCGCGGCACCCCTCACCACGCTCGTCATTTGATCTCAAACAATAATACGCGCTACCCGCGCTCTTGCGCCGAAACGCCGGCGCCACGGGACACCCGCTACGGTCCGAACGCGCTTTGCGCGCTGCGGCCGGCAACACTTGAACTAGCACGCGCCTGCTCGGCACGATTACTGCAGCGGCTTTTGTGCGTTGCGGGTGCTTTGTTCTCGAGGACTGAAACGGTTCGTCCTCCGTTGAAGTTCACACACTCGCTGACACTCAACTCGCAAACCCGAATCGAGGTACGAATGCTGTCTCCAGAGAGCAACAACACCGGATCAAGAACGCCGTTGGCAGTAGGCGCACCCGCGCTACTCATAGGCGCCTCGGTTGCCTTATGCGCCACAGCGTGGCTCATTGAGAGGCGAACGGAGTCCCGCCAGAAACGCTCGATCCGCAGCCCGGGGGTCGTGCCAACGATGCTCAAAGGCGCATTCGTCGGCTCGATCAAAACGATCCCGCAACTGCTACTGGTTCGACTGCTCGAAAAGATGCTTCGTCGCAACCGCGCGTTGGCAGGGTAACCGTCAGAGACGCCGAAAGCCCGGCGCCGTGGAGCCAGCCGGAGCGATCGCCCTTAGGATCGAGATGCCTGGCACGCCGTTGCTCATGACGCATCCGAGTGCTGTTCGTGAACAGCAAACAAGGTGCGTACTGCGCGCTCGAGCGCGAGCGGTAGGATCTTGTCGTGAGCGTCGGCTCCGTGGCTTAGAAGCTTCTCCACGCGGTCCTCACGCGGAGCGGCGTCGCTTGGCACTAGCGCCGATTTGAACGCCGCCGGTTCTCGGGGCCAAACCGCGCTTTGCCACATCACCCACAGGGGTACGCGCGGCGGACGACGAGCAAACGCGGCCCCGAGCTTGGCATCGAGGCAAGGGTCGATCGCAATCAAGGTTCGCGGCGAGACTCGACCGTGCGACCAAAAATCAGTAGCCAGCCCACCGCGTGGATTGCACCCCGCGCCGCTATGCCCGACGAACACGACCGAACCCCGGTCGATAGTGGCTCGCCCGTCGAGGGCTTCCGCGACGTCGTCGACGAACGCGCTCAGGTCGAAGTCCTGCCAGAGAGTCCGGCCGTGACCGGCCGCGCGCGTTTGACTCGGACCGGCCAAAATGAAGCGGCGTAGCTTCTTTTCGGTGAAAAGTCGCCGGGCGAGTGGACGCAGATCATGCCCGCCTCCGCCGAGCCAGAGGTGCAGATCACCGCCGGGGTTGGTGCCGTGGAGGAACACGATCAGCGGTAGGGCTTCATCATCGACGCCTCGCGGAAACAACGCCGCCCCTCCCTCGCGCTGATTTTCGGCGAGGTATTGGGCGTCATTGTGAGCGAAGTACACCGTCGCTGACGAAGCTGGCGCCGAATGAGCGATTGGAGCGGCTAGCGCGATCGACACGCCGAGCAACGTGGCCAAATTACTGTGCGCGCAACGATCGGACGCCTCCATAGCATTAGTTATACCTCAAAACATATCGAGAGCGAGCGGCTGACACGCAATGGACACAAGCTGCGAATCGACTGCGACGAAGTGGTCGTCACGAGGCCGACGCTCGAGGAATCTCGCTCAGACCCATCGAGGTAGTTTTTGCCGCCGTATCTGCGTCGGATTCTTGGCCGCATTTAGTTTGTTCTCAAAGTAATATTGGTTCGACGAGCGAGGGTGTAGTCAAATCGACACGCTGCGCGGGTGCCGTTGCTCCCGAGCCCGCTTTGGCAGTGGAGCAAGCGGCTCCAGACTGGAACGAGAGTTGCATCCCTGCACTTCAGCGCACGAGCACCGCCGCTGTCAGCTCGACGCGGCTTCGTCGCTCACGCTGCAAGGGCAAAGTGACCGCATTCAAACAGCCTCAAGGCTCCCCATACACGATCGTCGTGGGAATCGACTACTCAGAGACCCAGTAACCTGGCGCTGGCTGAGGCGGCGCGGTTGGCGGGCGCCGAGCAGAGAAGCGAAGTCCATGTCGTCTACGCTGTTCCCGCCGCGACGCCTATTCGCACGGCCGCCACCGGCATGGCCGACCTGAGCTTGGCTGGGACAACAGTGGGATCCTCCGACCTCGTTGAGTCGCTGAGTCGGTTGTCCGCGCGGCTCCTTGCCCGGTACTCGTGGTGCGTCCAATTGGCGCCCAATCCGCCGCCGAGTCTCCGAAAATCGAGCCGCCGTGCCCGATCTGTGTCGAGACCAGACGAGAAACCCACGGGGCGGAACTTTGGTGCCCCCGGCACCGCCAGCATCACGGCCGCGCGCACACCTATCACTTCACGCCCTTTCGCGATTCGCACCAATCCGGGCTGTTGCTGCACCCGCTCGGAGCCAACAATTCCCGATCGGGCTAGCTCTCGACCCAACGAAGCACGAATGACCCAATCGCGTCCAGACGTGGGCTCGCTCACGAATGCGCAAAATCCAACAATCGAGTGAGGCGTTAGTCCTTTACCGCGGCTCGCCGCTTCGTCGGTACGCATCTGGGTGTCACGCACGCCCAGCGTGACACCCAGATGCCTATTGTGGGCGGGGTTGCGAATCAAGCCCCGGCAAAGCATCAAACGGCCATGCGCCGGCACTGCTCCGCGCACTCTCTGCAAGCTTTGGCGCATGCCACGCAGTGTTCGCGCTCATGCTTTTCGCACTCCTGCGCGCAAGCTTCACAAATGCGCGCACAGAGTCCGCACACTTCGGCAGCAAAGCGGCTGCCACTGGCCATGAATTGGACAGCAACTCGGCAGATCGCGGCGCAATCCAGATCCAACCGAATGCATTCGCGCATCATCTCCATGTTCGGCTCCTCGAGACAGGCCGAAGCACAGTGGTCACACGCGATCGCGCAGCCGCTGCAGGATTTGATGCACGAGTCGTATTGTTGATGATTCATGAGTCACCTCCGATGACTCAACTTTCAAGCAAGCGGCGTTCCGTCTTTTCACAAGACTCCATCAGCGGCCGAACACTAAGAGTAACCGGGACCGTTTGGTCATGTGCCGTCGAGCGCAATGACCATTGCTCGGCTCGCGTCAGATGGCAATCAATCGGGCGCGCAGGGTTTATTCTGGTGTCGGCGTCCCAGGGCATTCAATCGGACTCGAGTTTCGAGCGCGCGTAGCCGCTACCTGGGCGCAGTAGGCACGGAGCTCGGCGAGTGACCCGTTGAAGCGATCCTCGTCCACCTCAGGGGCACCAGAATGCCAGAAATCGTTGCCTTGTTGGTGAACTGCCAGAACGTCCACTCCGGCCAGCCCCTGACGGCTGGGGGCGCGCGCGCCTCCCAATGTGCGACCCAGAGCTCGGCCTTGCGCGCCAGCTCGGCGCTTGCCGGCAGCGCGTTCCAAAAGCTCGGAGAGGTGTAGATCAGTGGACGCCCCAGCACCGGCGCAACGGCGTCGAGCCAAGTGTTCACGCCGACGGCAACTTGCGCAAGCGGGACCCCGTTTATCACTTCTACGTCCAGCACGGGCGGGAGTTCGCCGGGATCATCCAGCTGCGCAAGGAACAGCTTGGCCTGAGCAGCGGCGTCGACCTTTGGCCGAAAGAAGTGATACGCCCCGCGCAGCACGGTCGCCGCCTTCGCCTGGCGCCAATGGTTAGCGAACGCACGATCTAATAGCGTAGTGCCTTCTCTGGGTGGAGCAGTGGCGGAAGCGATCTGCGAAAGGCGACGTTGTCGTCGTTCGCTACGCGGATGATTTCGTGCTCGGTTTTGAGCACGAAGCGGACACGCGTCGTTTTCATCTCGAACTCGATGCTCGGTTAAGGCGGTTTCACTCGATATGGCGCCTTCGTCGCCCGCCATTCGACTCGCAAGTCCTTTCGGAGGGCTAGGAAGCCCTCCGAAAGGACTTGCAAATGCTTTCCGAGGGCTTCGTAGCCGTCAAAAAGCCTTCGAAATTCTTGTCTCAGTCGAAGGATGCCAGTTTGGCCCACCATACTGACGTCAACAGACGGCTTCCTAGCCCTCAAAAAGCGTTTTCAAGTCTTCTTAGCGGGCTAGGAAGCCATCCGGAAAGACTCTTGCGTCCTCGCCGTGGGCTAGGAAGCCCTCGGAGCGACTCAGTGCGTTCCCAGCGGGGCTTCCTAGCCGTCGACCGGATGAGCGGACGGGAGCTCTGGTTACACTTTAGACCGGGAGCCTGGGTGACACTGGTTGATCAGGGTTACATCATCCCAGGACGTCCGGTCACAGAGTCCTGGTCACGGTCGTCAGTGTCTCCTT
>Ga0164241_10001294_pt1 | contig 32117 bp, 29 predicted proteins | sample OricomyardsoilBY_FD_108780 | JGI IMG/M metagenome (GOLD analysis project Ga0164241, IMG submission 108780) | Backyard soil microbial communities from Emeryville, California, USA - Original compost - Back yard soil (BY) | ecosystem: Environmental > Terrestrial > Soil > Unclassified | place: USA... | reverse complement strand
GAGGAGTTGCGGCATTTTGAGCAGGTGCTGGCGATCATGCAGAAACGCCGTATTCCTTATCGACCCGTTTCCGCCTCCCGTTACGCGGCGGAGCTGCGCAAACCTGTGCGCACCTCTGAACCGGAAAAGCTCATTGATACTTTAATTGTGGGTGCGATTATTGAAGCGCGGTCCTGCGAACGTTTTGCCCGTCTGGCACCGCATCTGGATGAAGAGCTAAAAAAATTCTACGAATCTTTATTAAAATCCGAGGCACGACATTTTCAGGATTATTTGTCGCTCGCAAAAAAAGCGGCAGGTGGAAAATCCATTGATGAGCGGGTGCGGTTTTTTCTGGAGCTGGAACGGCAGTTAATTGAGGGGGCGGACGGCGAGTTTCGTTTCCATTCGGGAATCTATGGGGAATTCAATTCAAATTGAACCAGATCCAGTCCACCATTCTCCGCCACAAGATACCACCCGGCAGCGTCGCTCCAATCTCCAAGTACCCAACGCTCAGCTGCCACAGCATTGACCGTTAATTGGTGATGCGCGGGCCTATGGGTATGTCCGTGAATCAACAGATTCACCCCGGTATGCGAGAGAACTTTTTCTACTTCCGCCGGCGTCACATCCATGATGTCCTCGGCCTTCATGGCATTCATCGACTGGCTTTTGTTGCGTAAATCGGCCGCCATTTGCCGACGTTGAGGCAGGGGAAGGGCAAGCACCTGCTGCTGCCAGGTGGAGTTGCGCACCATGGCGCGGAATTTCAAATATTCCACATCCTGGGTACACAGAGTGTCGCCGTGCATGATCAGCGCAGCGCGGCCATCGAGATCAATCGTGCAGGATTCTGGCAACAGTTGTATGCCTGTGTCCTGCGCGAATTTTTCTCCCACCAGGAAATCGCGATTGCCGTGGATAAAAAATATCGGGTGGTTGCGACTGTAATCCCGCAGTTGCTGTTTGATTTTTACCCCTAGCGCATCGTCATCGTCATCGCCGATCCAGGCATCAAAAAAATCGCCCAGAATGTAAAGCTGGTTTGCATCAGCTGCTTGTTGCTGCAGAAAATTAAAAAAACCTTCAACGATTTTTGGCGAGTGATGGCCGAGGTGCAGGTCGGAAATAAACAGGGTGCGCATATGGAGCTGGATGATATTGCAAGAGGGGTGGGGAGGAATTTGCAGCGGGTGGATTGCCATCCCGCTGCGGGTGAAGCTTATTCTTTTTCTTTTACCGTGACCGTTTCAATGACAACCGTTTCCACAGGTACATCCTGGTGACCGTTGCGGTTTCCGGTTTTAACATTTTTGATTTTATTGATCACTTCCATGCCGTTGACGACTTTGCCAAATACACAATAACCCCAACCCTGCATGTTCTTGCCTTTGTGGTTGAGGAAATCGTTATCTTTCACATTGATAAAAAATTGTGCGGTGGCGCTGTGCGGATCGGAAGTGCGGGCCATGGCGATAGTGCCGACATTGTTAACGAGGCCGTTGTCCGCTTCGTTTTCGATAGGCGCATTGGTTTTTTTCTGTTCCATGGTTTCGGAAAATCCGCCACCTTGGATCATGAAGTTATTGATAACACGATGAAAAATAGTACCGTTATAAAATCCATCCAGGGCGTATTGGCGGAAGTTGGCAGCGGTCTTCGGCGCTTTGTCAAAGTCCAGTTCCAATTCAATGTCGCCGTAGTTGGTGTGAAGAATGATCATGGCTACAACTCCTAATCTTATTTGGCCTTGGCTCTGGGGCCGGCGAGGCGGCTATAATACGCGCTTTACTCCGAAACCGGAACCCGCTCTCTGTGGCAAATCTCCCTATGAATGACAACCATAAACCCCTGAACTTTCTTGAGCAAATCATTCAGCGTGATCTTGCTGAGGGCAAATATCAGCAGGTCACTACCCGCTTTCCACCGGAACCGAACGGCTATCTTCACATTGGTCACGCCAAGTCCATCTGTTTAAATTTTGGTCTGGCGGAAAAATTCAATGGCCGGTGCAATTTGCGTTTCGACGACACCAACCCGGCCAAGGAAGATCAGGAGTATGTTCAGGCAATTATGGACGATGTGCGCTGGTTGGGGTTTCACTGGGACGGTGAAGTGCGTTACGCCTCCAACTATTTTGATCAGCTTTTTGAATGGGCGCTTTACCTGATCAAGGCAGGTAAGGCTTATGTTTGCCATTTATCTCCCGATCAGGCGCGTGAGTTCCGAGGGACTTTAACGGAGCCGGGAAAAAATTCCCCCTACCGCGAGCGCGGTGTGGAAGAAAACCTGGCGTGGTTTGAAAAAATGCGCGCTGGCGAACTGCCCGATGGCGAATGTGTATTGCGGGCCAAAATTGATATGGAGCATGGCAATATCAATATGCGCGATCCTATTTTGTATCGCATCCGCACACAGACCCATCATCAAACCGGTGACAAGTGGTGTATTTATCCCACCTATGATTACGCCCATGGCCAAGGGGACGCGATAGAGGGGATTACGCACTCCATCTGCACCCTGGAATTTGCCGATCACCGACCTCTCTACGATTGGTTCATCGAAAACCTGCCAGTACCTGCGCAGCCGCGTCAGTATGAATTCGGCCGTTTGAACCTGAATTACACCATTACCTCCAAACGCAAACTTAAATTGCTGGTGGATGAAGCTTATGTGGACGGCTGGGATGATCCACGTATGCCTACCATTGCGGGGTTTCGTCGTCGCGGGTATACGCCAGCGGCCATACGCAAATTTTGCGAGATGATCGGAGTGACCCGTGCGGATGGTGTGGTGGATGTGGCTATGTTGGAGCATGCCATACGCGACGACCTGGATAAAAATGCACCCCGGTCAATGGTGGTGCTGCGCCCCTTGAAGGTGGTTTTGACCAATTATCCCGAAGGCGAGGTGGAAAATCTGGTGGCGAAAGGTCATCCCAATCGGGATGACTTACCTACGCGCACTTTGCCATTCAGCCGGGAAATTTATATCGATCAGGAGGATTTTCGCGAGGAAGCCAACAAAAAATACAAGCGCCTGGTGTTGGGAAAACGTGTGCGTCTGCGTCACGCCTATGTCATTGAAGCGGAGCAGGCCATCAAAGATAGCCAGGGGAATATCACGGAAGTCCGCGCGCGGGTGATCGCGGATACGCTCGGCAAAGATCCGGAAGATGGCAATAAACCCAAGGGCGTCATCCAGTGGGTGTCCGCCAACCGCTGTGCGGATCTGGAGGTGCGTATTTATGAGCGTCTGTTTACCGATCCCGCGCCGGATGCCGGCGACAGAAATTTTTTGGATTTCATCAACCCGGAAAGCCTGACTGTGTTACACCACTGTAAAGGTGAGATAAGTCTGCTCGACGCCATGGTCGGTCAAGCATTCCAGTTCGAGCGGGAGGGGTATTTCTGCCGTGATTCCAGGACGCAGGGGTTGGTATTCAATCGTACCATCGGGCTTAAGGACTCCTGGGATAAAGCCGAAGAAGATAAAAAAGGTGACGCAGGTTGAGCAGTATGGAATTGCAAATCTACAACACCCGCACCCGTCAAAAGGAGCGCTTTGAGCCGCTGGTACCAGGCAAAGTCAAAATGTATGTGTGTGGACCCACCGTCTACAACCTGGTGCATATCGGCAATGCGCGTCCGGTGGTGGTGTTTGATACCGTGTTTCGTGTGTTGCGACAGGTGTTTCCCGAAGTGGTTTACGCCCGCAACATCACCGATATCGATGACAAGATCATGAAAGCGGCGCGGGAGAATAATGAATCCATCGCCGACTTGGCAGCGCGCTATGCGGCGGAATACCAACAGGACATGGCGGCGTTGCTTAACCTGGAACCCACCATCACGCCTTATGCGACCCATCATGTGACGGAAATGGTGGCGATGATACAAACTCTGGTGCAGCGCGGCCACGCCTACGCGGCCGAAAGCCATGTGCTTTTTGACGTGAAATCCATGCCGGATTACGGCCGTCTGTCCAACCGTTCCCTGGATGACATGCTGGAAGGTGCACGTGTGGAAGTCGCACCCTATAAAAAATACGGCGGCGATTTTGTGCTGTGGAAGCCTTCCTCTGAAGCCGAGCCCGGCTGGGACAGTCCCTGGGGACGAGGTCGCCCCGGTTGGCACATTGAATGTTCAGCGATGATCGAAAAGCACCTGGGCCAGACCATCGACATTCACGGCGGTGGCCGTGACCTGATTTTTCCGCATCACGAGAATGAACTTGCCCAGAGCCGTTGTGCCCACGGCGGCACGGAATATGTGCGTTACTGGATGCACAACGGTTTCGTGAATATTGACGGCGAGAAAATGTCGAAATCCCTCGGCAATTTCCGCATGGTGCGGGACTTGCTCAAGCTGTATCCGGGTGAGGTGATCCGATTCGCGCTCTTATCCGCGCATTACAGGTCCGAGCTGGATTTTTCCGCGCAATTGCTGGAGCAGTCGAAAGCGAGCCTGGATTCTCTTTATGGGGCGTTACGCCGTGTGAAGCCGATCGCACCTGCGGTGGCGGATCTTGCGGAGAGTGCGGTGTTCGCTGCGCTGTTGGATGATTTGAATTCTTCCCTGGCGATCAGCGAGTTGCATAATCTGGCGCATCAGCTCAATAAAGCCGGGCCGGAGGATGTGGCGCGCTTGAAGGGACTTTTATTGCAGGCCGGCCCTCTGCTCGGTTTACTCCAGCAGGATCCGGATGCCTGGTTCCAGGGTGATGCGGGGAAAACCGGTATAGATGCCGCCCGTGTCGATGCTTTGATTGCGGAGCGCCAGCAGGCAAAGCTGGATAAAAACTACGCCCGTGCGGATGCCATCCGCCAGGAACTGAAAGCCATGGGAGTGGTGCTGGAGGATTCCAAGCAGGCGACGATTTGGCGGGTCGAGGCGGAATAATTTCGCCTTGCCAATTCTCGGACAGCCGACTCTTGTGGGATAAGCCTGCGATATCTGCCGCCATTCTCGCTTTGCTGCGGGAGCGCAATGCGCCAGTGGCCGAATATGACCTGATCCAGCATCTGAGCCAAGCCGGATATTTCGCCGCTTTTGAACAGGAGCCGTTCAAGCTGCGGCTTTTCAAAAAGCACTTTGTTACCCGCCATTGTCTTTATACCCTGCAACAGGATCTCGATCTCAACGGGTCATTGCGGCTGGGCGCGATGGAAATTCATTTGTACCAAGTGGAATCCGCAGTGGCGCAGACACAAGGAGTGGATGTTGCGGATGCGGAACTGCGGAATTTTTATCTGGATTTGACTCGGCTGGAACAGGCGGACGAAAGCTCAGTCGATCAGCTGCTCAAACAATTCTGGGAGCGCTTTTATGCCTGGCAATCTGCTGCCGGGGCGTATCAGGAGCTGGAGTTGCAGCCCGGCGCCACCTGGGAGGAGATACAGCAGGCTTACCGACGGGCCGCTCAGCGGGCACACCCGGATATGGGCGGCAGCGCAGAGGCGTTTGCCCGTGTACGCCATGCTTATGAAACGTTGAAAAAAATATGAAAACCAGAAATTTTGAATCGAAGAGGTGCTTGTGAGTTGGATTGGTCGGATTATCGGAGTGTTGTTGGGCTGGGCCATGGGCAAATGGCTGGGGGCGGCGCTGGGCTTTGCAGCCGGGTATTACTTCGATCGCGCCTGGAGCGGTTTTCGCGCGAACTTTAGCCCCGAGATGCGACAAAAAGTGGAACTCGCCCTGTTCCACAGTATTTTTCCCCTGCTGGGTCGCATGGCCAAAGCGGATGGTCGGGTTTCCGAAGACGAGATACAGGCGGCGGAAACCATGATGGACCGTATGCAATTGCCGCAGCCAATGCGTGAAGAGGCCAAGCGCCTGTTTAAAACTGGCTTGCAGCCGGATTTTGATCTCGGCTTGAATCTGGCGGAGTTCCTGGGAGCGTGCGCGGCCTATCCGCATATTAAACAGCTGCTGCTGGTGTACCTCATCACCATGGCGATGGCGGATGATCATCTGCACGAGGCGGAAATTTCGGTGCTGCGGGAGGTGGCGCGCTTGTTGGGGTATTCGGATACCGCTTTCAACCACCTGTTGCGCATGGCGCAGGCGCAAAGTCATTTTCAAAAGCGCTGGCAGGGTGGCCACCAGCAGAATGGTTACAGCGGACCCGCCGAATCACCGGTGGATCGATTGGCACTCGCTTATGAGGCGCTAGGGGTCGCGCCGGAGACATCCGATGCGGAGATCAAAAAAGCGTATCGCAAGCTGATGAGCCAGTATCATCCAGACAAGTTGGCAGGGCAGGGGGTGCCGGAGGAAATGGTGAAGGTGGCCACGGAGCGCTCCCAGGAAATTCAGGCTGCCTATGAGCTGATCAAAAAGAGTCGCCCGTGAAAATTTTCGGCTGGCTGTTATGGTGTGGGATCGCCCTGGTGCCTGTATCCGCCTGGAGCTGGTCGGCCAAGGGGCACGGCGACATCGCCCTGGCAGCGGTGGAGGCTCTACCGGAGTCCCTCCAGGCGGAATATCGCGAGCTCCTGCAAACAGGGCCATGGGCTAAGGGTAATCCCGGCTGGCGCACCGCCGTTGCCCGGGCTGCCGCCTGGCCGGATCGCATTCGGGACGAGCCGCTGCGCAAACTATTTGGTCGCTACGGCAGCGGCAAGGTGCCCACCGCATTGACGGCCTACCGCCAGGCCGGTACCAACGACTGGCATTACACCAATGCGCTCTACCTCTCACGCCAGGGCAAATTATTGCCTGCTTCCACCGATAAAAATCCATCGTGTCCTCCGGCAGCCCAGGGTCGTCTGTTGCAGGTCTGGCCGGATCTGGTTGTGGGCTATGGTGAGGTTAAGGATCCCAGGGACAGGGCATTGCTGCTGGTGTTTATCCTGCACCTGTTGGGGGATGCCTATCAGCCGCTGCATTTAATGGCATCGCTGAATGACGATTGCAAACACGATCGCGGCGGCAATGCCTACTGCCTGACGCCCACCCGCGGATTTCATCCGACACAGCGTTGTGACCAGAGCCTGCATTTTCTGTGGGACCAGGGATTTGGCGCATTCGATGGAGATTTGCCTTCCGCTGGAAAATTTCGGGGCGACCCGTTGGACTTGACGCGTGCGCTCGCCCGCGCCAAGGCGATCGCACCCGATGTTTATCCGCGCAAGCCCGAACAGACGCAGGAAGGCAACTACCGTAAGCGCGGTCGTCTCCAGGTGGAGCAGTCGGGAGGACTTGCGGTATCACATCTGACAGCCCTGTTATTGCAGCTCGCCAAACCTTGAGCACGACGATCACAGTCGGCTTCCACAATTCCTGACACCGGGTTAATCGCAGCTACACTTCAAGCAATTGGATGAAAAGGTGGCGCGAATGGTACGGGGTCTCGATGGCTGGATACGCAAACTCACCAAGCAGAATATGCCCGCCGTGGGCAAGATCATCGCTGATCTTAATGCGTTAACCGGTCGCGATGACACGGAGATCAATCAGCTCGCTGAAGTGATATTGCGCGATCCGAACTTGACGTCCCATGTATTGAAAGTGGCAAACAGCGTGCACTACAACCACACCAGCAGTCCCATCAACACGGTCAGCCGCGCCATAGTGTTGATCGGTTTCAAGGGCATGAGAGCAGTGTGTATTTCACTGTTGTTGATCGATTCGCTGCTGAAAAATGGCCCGCGTGAAAGATTGTTGCAATTAATGGCGCAGGGGCTGCACGCCGCGACTCAGGCGCGCGATATGGTAGCCCGCCTGGATGGCGATGCAGCAGAGGAGGTGTTTATCGCCGCGCTGCTGTACAACCTGGGTGAAATGGCATTTCTCGCCAACGAAAAAATCACCGAAGAAAATTCCGCCCTGCTCTCCGATGATGTTAGTGATCGCGAAAATGCCATGGATCGGGTATTGGGCACTTCATTCAAAGCCATTACGCGCGCGCTGGCGAAACATTGGAAATTAGGGGAAACGCTGGAGTCTGCGCTCTATCCAAGTCGGGATTCGAACTTAAAGGTCAGAGCCGTTGTTCTGGGCGAGCGCTTGAGTCGCGCCGCAGTTGGTGGCTGGGATTCCAGTGCGGCCCGTAAGGCGATAGACGAAATCGCCAGTTATATCTCGTTGGACGCCGAGCAGTGTTTGCTGGCCGCGCAGGAATCTGCCGAACGTGCGGCGGAAATCGCGTTGCATTACGGAGCGGCGGAGGTCTGCCCATTAATTCCCAGAAGAAACTGTAAAGCACCGACGGAAAAGTGCGCACCGCCAAAGATGTTGCGTGGTGATGCTCAGCTGCAGCTGAGCATTTTGCGCGAACTCACCACAGCCACCGCGGAAAAGGCGGACGTCAACACGATTTTTCAAATGGTCATCGAGGGCATGCACCGGGGGGTCGGACTGGAGCGTGTGGTAGTGGCTTTTATCCAGCAGCACCAGGCGATCGCCAAGTATGTACTGGGTGAAGGTACCGAAGGCTGGCGCAAGGCTTTTTCGTTTGACGTGGGGCCTTACAGCGATAACATTTTTACTGCTGCCCTGGCGACACCAACGGCACTTTGGTTGGACGCTGCCTATATCAGCCAGCGTCGCCATCTGTATTCGCCGGATATCCAGAAGGTGCTTGGAGTTGTTCCCGCCTTTATCTACGTATTGCGGGTAGGGGATCGCACACCCGGGCTGTTTTATGCGGATCGCAGTGAGTCGGGCGGGTCCCTCAGCAAAGACCAGTTCGAGAGTTTCCGCCACTTCGCCGCACAGGCGCAAATCAACCTGAACCTGCTATCCCAAACAGCCAAAAAAACGCCCCACTGAAGCTTGCATTCCGGCTTCGCGATTGTGGTTTTATTGCACCCGGGTAATGTCCACAAACAGCGTTAAGCTGTCGCCCGGTTGCAGGTGGCGGCTGGGATTCACGCGGTTCCACTGCACGATATCGGCGACACGCAAATTGAATTTATCCGCTATGGCGGCGAGGGAATCGCCCTTGCGGACCTTGTAGCCAACTTTCTTCACTATGCCTTTATCTTCTTTCGCAGCCTTGCTTGTACCGTCGGCCTTTTGCCATATCACCAGCTTTTGCCCCTGCCGCAGAGTATCGCCCGGTGCCATACCGTTCCATTTGGCCAGTTGTTGTGTGGAGACCTTGTTTTGCCGGCTGATGCTCCACAGAGTGTCGCCACTTTTCACCGCGTATTCGACCTTGTGACCTTTGCCTTGTGACTGGGTGCGCAGGAGGCGCTGCGCCACGGATGCGGTGTAATGTTCCGGGTTGGCGCTGGACTTTGGTACCAGCAGTGTCTTGCCGGCGCGGATGCTGGAGCCATTGGTGGCGTTGATGGATTGGAGGAATTCGATGGTGGTGCGGTGTTGTTTGGCGATGCTGGAAAGCGTGTCACCGGGTTTGATTTGGTATCTGTCCCAGACTACCCGTTGATCTTCCGGGACCTGAGCCAGCCGTTCGATGAAGGCGCCGGCTTTAACTTTTGGGAATAGCAGATGGTGGGGGCCATCCGGATCCGTTGCCCAGCGGTTGAAGCCTGGGTTCAGCGCCGAAAACTCATCCATGGAAATGCCGGCCCAGTCTGCCGCCTGCGCGACATCTATTTGTGAGCCGACGTTCACCGACAAAAAGTAAGGTTCATTGGCGATGGGATAAAAACTCAAGCCATAAACATCAGGACGTTCCACCAGAGCCTTCAGGGCCAGCAGGCGCGGTACATACATTTCCGTCTCCCGCGGCAGCGCCAGTGACCAATAGTCCGTCGCTTTCCCCGCAGCCTTGTTCTTGCGGATCGACCGCTGCACATTGCCAACTCCGCTGTTGTAGGCGGCCAGGGCCAGCATCCAGTCGTTGCCCACTTGGTGATAGAGCTGCTGCAGGTAATCCAAGGCTGCATCCGTGGATGCAGTCACGTCCCGACGCCCGTCATACCACCAGTTTTGTTTCAGGCCGAACATTTTTCCGGTGCCCGGAATAAACTGCCACATGCCGGAGGCGCGGCCGTGGGAATAGGCAAAGGGGTCAAAGGCGCTTTCTACGATCGGCAACAGCGCCAACTCCATAGGCATACCGCGCTTGTCGATTTCCTCGACTATATAGAACAAATACTTCTCAGCCCGCTCAGACACCCGCGACATGTACTCGGGATGCTTGGCATACCACGCGATCTCCTGCTGGATGCGTTTGTTGACCAGGGGTTCCAGGCGAAACCCTTCGCGTACCCGGTCCCAGATATCCACTTTTACCGGAGGCGAGAAGTCTTCCAGTTCAGTGCCCTGGATTTGGCACAGGGCGAGGGATTCAAAATACCAGTCGGAGTAATTGGCTTGGGTTTTGGAAAATCGCAGGAGGGAGTAGGTGTCTGTGGTCTTTGAGGATTTGTCTGGCAGTTGCGAACAGGCCGCGAGGGTAGCTGCTAATAGCAGTAGGGCAATTTTTGTCGGCATTGTGGAGTCTGTCTTCGCTGCTGTCTTCGAATGGAAATTTCGGGTTCGATCGGATTCTAGCCGAGATACTCCGGTCAGCCAAAAGGCGTATACCGGGCCAAGCGTGACCCACCGCAGATTTTTTCACATAGGATGTGCGGCCAAGATCTTTACGTAATCAATCCGCTTATGGTCCGTTGTTTTTTTCATCAAAATTCGCGGGCTGGCCTGACGTGAGCAGGCAACTTGTTCTGATTGATTTCGTCCATAATAAGGACGTTAACTTGGAGGCATCGCCATGGCGATTTTTCGTAAAAGCCTTTCTCTTATCCGCAACCGCCAGCGGGTACCGGATCTGGATATCAGCATAGCCGCCCTGGAGCAGTGGTTTGAAACACCCCTGGGTCGCCAGTTGCTCACGGAAGAACAGCGCATTCTGGATAAAGAGCTGAGCTGTATGTTTGGCTACCACTTAATGCAATTGAGCATCAACCGTCACATCCGCCTGTTTGAGGACAGTCGTATCTGCCACTGTTTTTCCATCGGCACGGGTTCGCCAGGGACAGATTCTGACGTGGCCGCCTATAGCAGCCTGGATGCTTTGCCCCTGGAAGACGAATCCGTCGATGTGACTATCCTGCACCACGTACTTGAGTTCTCCCATAACCCCCATCAGGTGTTACGGGAGGCGAGCCGGGTGACCATTCCTCGGGGCTATCTCATTATTTTTGGCTTTAATCCCATCAGTCCCATGGGGATCATGAAGCCTCTGGCCCAGCTGTTCAGCAAGAGTCCGATTTGGAAGCGCAACAGTCTGCGCAAGGGCCGGATTACCGACTGGTTGCAGTTTCTCGATTGCAATACACTGCGTACCCTCGACGGCATCTACAACCTGCCACTGCAGCGGCGCAAATACTTGGCTTACAGCGCCCGGATCAATCAGTTGTTGCAACGCTGGGGCGTGCCCTTCGGTAACTTTTACTGCTTGGTGGCGCGTAAGGATCGCGGGTGTTTGACACCCATACGCCCGGATTGGTCGCGGCAGCCCCGTTTCAAAGCGGCTAAACAGGCGGTTTCCGCCCGTTCCGCAGCCCGGTTGGCCTTGATCCGGTCACCCAAGTCCTCATCCCTCAAATGATTCTATTGAACAAGTGATCTTCTGTTGAAAAAAGTCGAAATTTTTACCGACGGCGCCTGCAAGGGAAACCCTGGCCCCGGTGGTTGGGGAGCGCTATTGCGATATGGCAGTGTGGAAAAAACCTTGCACGGCGGCGAAGCGGATACCACCAATAATCGCATGGAACTCACAGCGGCTATCCGCGCCTTGGCGGCGCTCAAACAGCCTTGCCTAGTGGAATTGACCACGGATTCCCAATACGTACGCAAAGGGATTACCGAGTGGCTGATCCGCTGGAAGCAAAATAACTGGCGCACGGCGAGCAAAGAGCCCGTCAAGAATCAGGATCTTTGGCAGGCACTCGATGAACAGGTGGCCAGGCATCAGGTGCAATGGCACTGGATTAAAGGACACAGCGGCCACAGGGAAAATGAAATCGCCGATCAACTGGCCAATCGCGGTGTCCTGGAAGTGAGCTTTTAACTTTCGCTCCACCGATTGGTCTAGCGTCCAACTTCACTAAGCGTCAAATATCAATATGCGCCAAATTGTTTTAGATACGGAAACCACAGGCCTCGAACCGCAGCAGGGGCATCGCATTATCGAGATCGGCTGTGTGGAGCTGGTGAACCGTCGGCTGACGGGACGCCATTACCATCAGTACATCAATCCCGAGCGGGAGGTTGATCAGGGTGCAATGGCGGTGCACGGCATCACCAATGAGTTCCTGGTAGATAAGCCTGTATTTGCCAGTGTGGCGGCGGAGTTCTGGGAGTTTATCCGCGGGGCGGAACTGGTGATCCATAACGCGGCCTTCGATGTGGGTTTTATCAACCTCGAATTCGCCCGCCTTGGTATGCCCAAGGTGACAGAGGAGTGCGGGGTATTGGATACCCTGGGGATGGCGCGGCAAAAGCATCCTGGCCAGAAGAACAGCCTGGACGCGCTATGCAAACGTTATGGTGTGGACAATTCTCATCGTGACTTGCACGGAGCCTTGCTGGACGCGGAAATTCTCGCGGACGTTTACCTGTTGCTTACCGGCGGACAGACGGCGCTTGAGCTGGGCGCTGAGCTGCAGATTGCCGCAGCGAATCAGGCAGGCACCCAGTCCATGGGAAGGATCAGCCGCGAGCGGCGTCCGCTGCGGGTGATCTTGGCGACAGATGAAGAGTTGCAGTTGCACCAGAAGAAGTTGGCCGCCATCGATAAAGCCTCCGGCGGCAACTGTCTCTGGTCCAAACTGGAGCTGGTTCCAAGTTAGCCCCTATCCTGGAAATACCCATCAAATCCCATTAAAGAAGAAAAGTCACACAGGCCAGGCCTGTGAGGCTCAGCACCACCGTGTAGGGCAGGGCCATAACCACCATGCGTCCATAGGAAAGCCGGATCAGCGGTGCCAGAGCGGATGTCAGCAGAAACAAAAATGCCGCTTGGCCATTGGGGGTGGCGACGCTTGGCAGGTTGGTGCCCGTATTGATGGCGACCGCCAGAATATCGAAATGGGCCTTATCAATTTCACCCGCCTGCAGAGCTGCTTTCACCTCATTGATATACACAGTGGCGACAAAAACGTTGTCGCTGATGGCCGATAGAAGACCGTTGGCAATGAACAACATGGGCGGCTGGCTGCTGTGTTCGAGTGTCAGTACCCATTGCGTGATGGGGGTGAACAGGTGCTGGTCGTGGATGACCGCCACCACCGCAAAAAACACCACCAGCAGAGCGGTAAACGGCAAGGACTCTTCAAACGCCCGCCCTATGCGATGTTCGTCGGTGACACCGTTGAGCGCTGTCAGCAGCACAATGACCATGAGGCCGATCAGTCCGACTTCCGCCAAGTGAAATGCCAATCCGAGGACCAGGATGACGGCGGCGGAGGCTTGAATGATCAGTGCTGCAGTGTCGAGGGATGTGCGTTTGGCCTGCTCTGCGCGATCGAATTCCAGCAATATGTCGCGGACTTTGTCCGGCAGTATGGCGCCGTAGCCAAACCAGCGGAATTTCTCCACCAGCACGCACGTCAGCAGGCCTGCAAACAGACATGGCATGGATACCGGCGCGACCTGCACAAAAAACTCTCCAAAGGTCCAGCCGGCCTGCTCTGCAATAAGGAGGTTTTGGGGTTCGCCCACCATGGTGCAGACGCCACCCAAAGCCGTACCAACCGCGCCGTGCATCACCAGGCTGCGCAAAAACGCGCGAAATTGGTTGAGGTCGCCGCGGTGCAGTTCGGGTACCGATTCGTCATCGTCCGATGTGTCCGTGGCATTGGGCTGAGCGGTGGCCACTTTGTGGTATACGGAATAGAAGCCAACCGCCACGGAAATCAATACCGCGGTCACGGTTAATGCATCGAGAAATGCCGAAAGCGTACCTGCCACAACGGAAAAGAGCACTGACAGCAGAAGTTTGGAGCGCACCCTCAAAAGCATCTTGCTAAAGGACCACAGCAGCAGGTCCTTCATAAAATAGATACCCGCCACCATGAACATCAGCAGCAGGATCACGGGAAAATTGTTTACGACTTCGTGATAGACAGAGTCCGGCGAAGTCAGTCCCAAAAGAATGGCCTCCAATGCCAGCAGCCCGCCGGGTAATAGCGGATAACACTTCAGTGCCATAGCGAGGGTAAAAATAAACTCCATAATCAACAACCAACCCGCCAGGAATGGATTGATCATCACCAGGATCGGGTTGATCAACAAAAAGGCGATGATGGTTTGCTTGTACCAGATGGAGGAGTGGCCGAGGAAGTTGTGCCAGAAGGCCATACCGAGGGAAGGTTGCGACATATAACTACCGTGGGCCGAGTTAAATTAAAGGGCGATGGGAACCGCAGGGGCTTCGCAAATTACAACAGTTATCAGAAAAAGCAATACCACGGGCAAAATGGTTGCCAAGACATGCTTTAAGTATTTCGGTTGTGTTTGGGCTCGGCCAGCGTCGGTGACAAGACTTGGGGATTTGCTTAAGATGCTGCGTTAAGTTTCCGGATCCAAAAGATTTTTTTCACTCCCGTATTATACTTGTGGAGTTGTCGGTGGCTCGGGAGCAGGAATCACCGTTATACAACAACAATAAAAGGCAAGATCCCATGCACCCTGCCCGAAAAAATATAGGAAACCCAGTGTGATGACGGCGGACTCGGCGAGCTTTCATTCCCTCAATGTGATTCGCGATGAGCTGGTGGCCACCATTGAGCAGGCCGCCCGCGATCTTGAAATTTATGTTTCCGAAGAAGGCGATAACAGCAGGAGCTTCCAATCCTGCTTGGCTGGGATCAAGCAGATCAACGGAATTCTGCGCCTGTTGGAATTCAAAGGCGCCAGTATGTTGGCGGAAGAGCTGCTGGCCACTGCCAGCACGTTGAATGCGGCGGAGCGTGGCGCTCTTTTTGAAAAGCAGCTAGAGCTGATCAGCACCACTTTTTTTGTATTGTCTCGCTATTTGGAATATGTGCAGCAAACCGAACGCAAAATTCCTGTTCTGCTGATTCCCTATATCAATGAACTGCGCAAGTTTCGCCGTGAGCCCGTACTGCCGGAGAGTTTCTTTTTTCAGGCCAATATCAAAGCCAGTCCCCAGCTGCCGGAAGCCGATGCAATAGAGGTTAAGGATAAGGATTTCATGCCGCTGCTGGTACGCCTGCGGCATATGTACCAATTGGGTCTGCTCGGTGTTTTGCGCGGAAAGCAGGTCAAGGCATCTCTTGGACTTATGCGTCGATCCCTGATACGACTGCAACGCCTGGGCCATGACAAACCTCTTTCCGTACTCTGGTGGATGGCGAATGTCGCCATTGATGCAATGATCCAGCAGCAGATGGAATTGATCGAACCCCGCAAGATGTTGCTCAGCCGTATCGATCGGATTATTCGTCAAGTGCAAAAGGGCGGTCGTGCGTCCTATCAGGCCGCCGCTCCCAAGGGGCTTCTCAAAGAACTTCTCTACCTCATATTGCTATCCGGTATCCAAAATGAAACGGTCGCCCGGCTGAAGCAATTTTTCGGTGTGCGCCCGCTGCCCTATACGGACAAGATTCTTTCCGCTGAGCGACAGGCGCTGCGTGGACCCAGCGCACACACGATCAGCTCTCTGGTGCGCGTACTCAAACTCGAAGTCAACAACATCAAAAAAGTTTTGGAGAGCGCCTCTCAGGGTGGACAGAAGATCGACGATGTCGATGGTATGGCGGTGACCTTGCATAAAATCGCCGAGACCTTGGGTATGGTTGGATTGGTGGGTCCGAGTTCAATACTGAAAGAAGAAATACGGCGCATTAGCCAATGGAAGGATTTGCCCGCGATTTCAGATGAGGATCTCAATCACGCCGCCAAGGTCATGCTCTATCTGGAGAGTGCCGTCAACGCCCTGGAATTTGATCGGCTTTCCGGGGATGCTTTGCACGACACCAGTGAAGAATCGCAAAACCAGGTAATTGCCTCAAGTGAATTAGCCCAGGCGGAACGCATAGTGTTGCAGGAGTGCGAGGCGGGCATATCCTTGACCAAGCGCGCAATCACCGCTTACTCCGAATCGAATTTTGATTCAGGACACATCAGCAATATCGTCAAAACCCTCGGCTCGGTACGCGGCGGTTTATTGATGCTGAGGCGTCCCCGCGCCGCTCATGTGGTGGAACGTTGCGCGGACTTTGTTGAGCAGGTGCTTATGCAGGGTGAGCATCCCCCGGCCTTGAAAGAGCTCCTGGAAACCTTCGCCGACGCCGTCATCAGCGTCGAGTATTTCCTCGATACCGGCCATGTCGCCGCGCGCTTGGACGATTCGGTGCTCCAGGTGGCGGAGGAGAGCTTGGCGGCACTGGGATTTGCTGTCCGCAAAACCTGAGATGAGTTTTGATCCTGTCTACGAACCCCACACGCTTATCGCGGATGATCATTTGGGTGTGGGTATTGTGGGCGGCCGCTTGATAATGTCGGCGACCCCGGATCGAGTATTCGTGCCCTGTGGCGATTTGACACACTCGGGGCTGCAAGCCGAGGAAATTCTTCCGCTTGGGCATTGGCAGGGCAAACCCTGCCATGCCTGGATTTTCCCCGCTGATTCAAAACTCCCGGAATCCTCCCTCCTGGTTATCGCCGGATTGCGCAGCCGGCTGGGCGCGGTGGTCGATGCTGAATTCTTGCTGGCCGGCCGCGCGCAGCAGTTGGCGCATTGGTGGGAATTCCACCGCTTTTGCGGCCGCTGTGGCGGACCCACCCGATTGGAGCTGCACGAACGGGTGCTCGCGTGCGGTGCTTGCGGAGCGCTCTATTACCCGCGCATTGCGCCCTGCGCGATCGGCATAGTGGTGCGCGGCAACGAATGTCTGCTCGCGCACAACGCGCATTTTGCCGAGGGTCTCTACAGCGCGCTGGCCGGGTTTATCGAAGCCGGAGAGAGCGCCGAGCAGGCCTTGATCCGGGAGATACGTGAGGAAACCGGCATAGAGGCTTGCGATCTGGAATACATAGGCAGTCAGCCCTGGCCTTTTCCTAGCCAGTTGATGCTGGGTTTTATTGCCCGTTATCACTCCGGTGAAATCGCCGTGGATGGTACGGAGATCACCCATGCACAATGGTTCACTGCGGACAATCTCCCCCAGATACCACCACCCCATACAATTTCCGGTAAACTCATCCGACTTTTCGTTCAGCGCACCCAGACTCTGGATTAATCATGTTTTATTCCGCTGCCTCCGTCGTTACTGGCATTTTCGGTTTCCTGGTGCTCCTGTTTGGGTTGCGTCTATTGATCAAAGGCACCTGGTTCTGGGGGTGGTTGCGTGGGATGGGTGGTGTGGTCTTGATATTGCTGGCTGCCGGTTCCGCCCTTGTCGCTTTGGATCTGTATTCGTATCGCCAAGTGTTGCTGGATAAGCCCGTGGCCACGGTGAGTTTTGAAATGGTCGAGCCACAGGCGTACATAGCGACCATGGCGCTCACCGATGTTGGTGAGACCCGTGAGTTTTATTTGCGGGGCGATCAGTGGCAAATGGATGCCAGGATTATCCGCTGGAAAAACTGGATCGGCCGGGCTGGCGCCAAACCCGGTTATAAACTGGAGCGTTTATCAGGCCGTTACTTGTCGATTGAGGACGAGCGCCGGCAGGAGCGCACCGTGCATTCATTACGGGACGAAGAGGAGTTTGGTCTGGACCTGTGGACCTGGGCTTACAAAAACCAGGATAAAACACCTGTCATTGATGCAGTTTACGGCAGCGCTACCTTCGTACCCATGGCGGACGGCGCACTCTACGAGGTGGCTTTGTCCCACTCGGGGCTGGTGGCAAAACCTTTGAATGACGCTGCAAAAAAAGCCATTAATATTTGGATTCAATAGAAATTAAAACCTGGGGGAGATTTTGGAATTTTTGTCAGATTACGGTTTGTTTTTAGCCAAGACCATCACCCTGGTGGTGGCGATTCTGGTGGTGGTGGGATTTGTTATCGCATCCGCACAACGCGGCGGCGGCAGGGAAAAGGGGCGCATAGTGGTAACGCGTCTTAATGAGCGATACGAGGATATGCAACACATTTTGCGGGAGGCTGTTCTCGACGAGAAAGATCTGAAAGAAACAGAAAAAAAGAAAAAGAAAGAAGAGAAAGCAGAAAAAAAACGCAAGAAATCCAACTCTGGTACTGAAGAGCGCAAGCCGCGCTTGTACGTTCTGGATTTTGATGGGGATATAAAAGCATCCGCCACAGAGGATTTGCGCGAGGCAATTACCGCAGTATTAAGTCTGGCCGAATCCAAAGACGAAGTCGTGGTGCGCCTGGAAAGTCCTGGCGGCATGGTGCATTCCTATGGCTTGGCAGCGAGCCAGTTGGCCCGTATCACACAGCACCAGATTCCGTTGACCGTATGTGTGGATATGGTGGCGGCCAGCGGTGGCTACATGATGGCTTGCGTCGCCAATAAAATAATCGCTGCGCCTTTTGCGGTTATAGGCTCCATCGGTGTTGTGGCTCAGCTGCCCAATTTTCACAAGGTATTAAAAAAACACGATGTGGATTATGAAATTTTCACCGCGGGCGAGTACAAACGTACAGTGACCATGCTGGGCGAAAACACCGATAAAGGCCGCAGAAAATTTATAGAGGATTTGGAAGACACGCATGTCCTATTCAAAGACTTTATTCGCGAGCATCGTCCTGCAGTGGATGTGGAGACTGTTGCCACCGGCGAGATCTGGTTCGGTAAACGCGCACTGGAAAGAAATCTGGTGGATGCCATAGCCACCAGTGACGAATACCTGACAAGCCGTCTAGGCCAGGCGGATATACTCACCGTCGCTTACGAGCACAAGAAGTCAATTCAGGATCGTTTGGGAATGGCCGCTGCCCGCGCATTTGAAGCCAGCGCGACTCGGCTGCTGGGTTATCTGACGCAGCGGTACAGGGTTTAGACCCACACAAAAACGGCCCGCTCAGGGCCGTTTGCTTTTTTAGGTGACGTTGCTAAAACGTCGGCGGAACAGCGGGGTAGGTTGATCCACCGCTGCCTGATAAAAATCGCTGAAATCCCTCAGGCTTTGCGCCATCGAATCCGCGTTGGCCGCGTCGGTCACTACAAATGCATCGAAGCCGCAGCGTTTCAGATAAAACAGCTGATCCTGCATAAAATTACCGATCGCGCGCAGTTCGCCTGAATATTTGTAACGTTCGCGGATAGTGCGGCCGATGGAAAACCCCCTGCCATCCATAAATACCGGAAAATTCACTCCGATTACCGGTAGGACGTCAACGACGTCCGCCACTTCCGCCGCTTCGTCGTCCGAATCCAACCACACGCTGATATTTGTGTTCCCATCGAACATTGCGCGGTTGGCATTGTAGAGCTTCACGGGAACCAGCCATTTGCCCTCAGCGAGTTGTTCCGCATCGAATGCTGCATCCTTGGACAATACCTGCCAGTCGTTCGGCAAAACTTCACCGGCATTATTGAGCTTTAGCATATGCGCGCTCCTTAAAGGGATTCATACCTATGCGGGCAAAGGTATCGATAAAATCTTCCTCCCCCTGGCGGTTATCGACGAATACGTTAATGATTTTGCGAATAACCTGCGGCATATCCTCACGGCTGAAGGAGGGGCCGAGAACCTCAGCCAATGCGGCGTTGTAGGTGGAGTTGCCACCCAACTGCACCTGATAGAACTCCTCGCCTTTTTTATCCACGCCAAGAATACCGATATGCCCCACATGGTGGTGACCGCAGGCATTCATACAGCCGGAAATATTCAATTCAATGGGTCCCAGGTCGTAAACATAATCCAGATCGTCGAACTCCCGTTGGATAGCCTCGGCGATCGGGATGGATTTGGCGTTGGCCAGGGAGCAGAAGTCGCCACCCGGGCAGCAGATGATGTCGGTCAATGTGCCCACGTTGGGGGTGGCAAAGCCCGCGCTGCGCAGTTCCTGCCAGAGTTCGAACAGGCGCTGAGCCTCCACATCCGCCAACACCATGTTTTGATTGTGGGTAGTGCGCACCTCTCCAAAAGAGTAACGATCAGCCAGGTCAGCGATGATTTCCAGCTGACGATCATTCAGGTCCCCTGGCGGCACACCGGTAAATTTGAGCGAGAGGGTGACCGCCCGGTAACCCGGAATTTTATGCGGCTGGACGTTGTGGCTGAGCCAATTGCCGAAATCCCGGTTGTCGGAGCGCAGGCGGTTTATCTGCGCCATAACATGGGTGTCGTCGAAAGAACGGTTGTAAGCGGGATCTGGAAAAAATCCCTTTGCGCGTTCAATTTCTTCCTGTGGCAATTTGCTGGCGCTGTGGCGCAGGTGCTGCCATTCCTCTTCGACTTTATTGGCGAAATCCTCGGGGCCCAGGGCGCGGACGAGAATCTTGATGCGCGCCTTGAATTTGTTGTCGCGGCGGCCGTAGAGGTTATATATACGCAGTATGGCTTCCAGATAGGTAAGTATGTCCTCTTCCGGGAGAAATTCCCGAATCACGCTGCCGATCACAGGAGTACGGCCGAGGCCGCCGCCGACGATAACCTTGAAGCCGATATCCCCGGCGGGGTTGCGGATCAGTTGCAGCCCTATATCGTGGAAATAAATGGCTGCACGGTCCGATTGCGTGCCAGCGACGGCAATCTTGAATTTGCGCGGCAGGAAAGCGAATTCCGGATGGAAAGTGGACCATTGGCGGATGATTTCACAATAGGGGCGCGGGTCGACCACTTCATCCGGCGCCACACCGGCGAACTGGTCGGTGGTGGTGTTGCGTATGCAATTGCCGCTGGTTTGCACGGCGTGCATTTCCACCTCTGCGAGCTCCGCCAGAATGTCCGGCACCTCTTCCAATTGGGGCCAGTTCATCTGGATGTTCTGACGGGTGGTAACGTGGCAATAACCCTTATCGTAAAAGCGTGTGATATGGGCGAGTTTGCGCAACTGCCGGCTGTTGAGCATTCCATAGGGCACCGCCATGCGGAGCATGGGTGCCAATCGTTGCACGTAGAGGCCGTTTTGCAGGCGCAAAGGTAGAAATTGTTCCGGCGGAATTTCGCCTGCCAGGAAACGTTCGGTCTGACGGCGGAATTGCGTTACCCGCTCACCGATAATTTTGTGATCGTACTGGTCGTAAACATACATGAATGTTCGTTTCCCGTATGGATGAAGAACCGGCATGGGTACTACATGGGTAGTACATGGCGCATTGCGCTGACTTTTAAAACGCTGCCTGAAACGGCGGGCCAGAGTGCGGCGGGCCGCAAGCATACAAGAATTGACCCTGTACCCGTGAGTGTGGCTCCAAGGGTTTTTCCGATGGCACTCATCTGTTTTGCGGTTAGGCACATGTTCGCTGCGGGGCATATCGAAGGAGGGTTGATCTTCAGCGCTGCGCTCGCAGTGGTATGGGCGGGCCGCAACCTGTTATAGCCGCAAACTTTTCTGTTAAGATCCGCCTCCTTTCAACTCCTGGGGCAGCCTTTGTTAAACACCCGTCTGGTGCGTGTCAAAATCTGCGGTATTACGTCGGCTGAGGCTGCTGTGCAGGCGGCCGTTGCCGGCGCGGATGCCATAGGGCTGGTGTTCTATTCTGCCAGTCCGCGCCATTTGGCGGATTTGGGTCTGGCGCGGGAAATTGCCCAAGCGGCTGGGCCGCTGCTGAATGTGGTGGGTTTATTTGTGGACCCGGCACCCGCTTTGGTGGAAGAGGTCCTGAATCGCGTGCAACTTGGCACCCTGCAGTTTCACGGTATGGAAAGTGAGGGTTTATGTCTCAGCTTTTCCCGTCCTTATATAAAAGCACTGTGTATGAAGCCGGGAGTTGATATTGCCTCTCAGGCAGAATTCTATAAAAGCGCTGCGGGCTTGCTGCTCGATGCCTATCACCCTGGTATACCTGGGGGCACAGGTGAGGTGTTTGACTGGCGTGCGATTCCGAACAGCCTTCCACGCCCCCTGATACTGGCGGGGGGGTTGAACCCCGACAATGTGACCCGTGCCGTGGAAGAGGTTCAGCCCTGGGCGGTGGATGTCAGCGGTGGCGTCGAGAACGCACCCGGCATTAAGGATCCGCAGCGGGTCGCGAACTTTATCACCCGCGCCAAATCCATTCGAATTCCTATAAACAGGTGAGCGATAGCCGTGAATCAAACTAATCCCTATGCGAACATGCCGGACGAGCGCGGCCATTTTGGTCAGTTCGGCGGGCGTTTCGTTTCCGAAACCCTGTTTTACGCGCTGGATGAACTCCAGGCCATGTACAACCGTTTGAAGGATGACCCGGCGTTTCTCGCGGAAATCGACCGCGATCTGACGCACTACGTCGGCCGTCCTTCACCCCTCTATTTCGCCGAGCGCTGGACCGACAAAGTCGGCGGCGCGCGTTTATTTCTCAAACGCGAAGACTTGAACCACACCGGCGCCCATAAGGTAAACAACACCATAGGCCAAGCTTTATTGGCCAAATATTCGGGCAAACAGCGGGTGATTGCTGAAACCGGTGCCGGCCAGCACGGTGTGGCGACAGCGACTGTCGCAGCCCGGCTGGGGTTGAAGTGCGTGGTATACATGGGCTCTGAGGATGTGAAGCGCCAATCCCTCAATGTCTACCGCATGAAATTGCTGGGTGCCACGGTGGTACCTGTGGAGTCTGGTTCCAAAACACTTAAAGATGCGATGAATGAGGCTATGCGCGATTGGGTGACCAATGTGGATGACACCTTCTACATCATAGGTACCGCCGCAGGCCCGCATCCCTATCCACAGTTGGTGCGGGATTTCCAATGCATTATCGGACGCGAAGCGCGACAGCAATGTCTGGATCAGACCGGTCGTCTACCGGATGCACTGGTTGCCTGCGTCGGCGGCGGCTCTAATGCCATTGGCCTGTTTCATCCTTTCCTACAGGACACCTCCGTGGCCATGTATGGAGTGGAGGCGGGCGGAGACGGCCTGGAAACCGGCCGTCACGCGGCACCCCTCAACGCCGGTATCCCGGGTGTACTGCATGGCAATCGCACCTATTTGATGGAAGATGAGAACGGCCAGATCATCGAAACCCATTCCATTTCTGCCGGTTTGGATTATCCCGGCGTCGGGCCGGAACATTCCTGGCTCAAAGACCTGGGTCGGGTGAAATATGTCGCCATCACGGATGACGAGGCAATGGCCGCCTTCCGCAGTCTCACCCGTGTGGAAGGCATAATGCCCGCGCTCGAGTCGGCCCATGCGGTGGCTTACGCCGAAAAGCTGGCCGCCACTATGGATAAGGACGGCATCGTTGTCGTGAATCTTTCGGGGCGGGGCGACAAGGACATTCTGACTGTCGCCAGAATAGATGGCATAGAGATCTGATATGAACCGGATAGAACAACGATTTCAGGCGCTTCGTCAGGGGCGGCGCAAGGCGCTGGCCACCTATATCGTCAATGGCGACCCCACGCCGGACATCACCCTGCAGGCGATGCACCGCATGGTGGAGGCGGGGGCTGACATACTGGAAATCGGCGTGCCTTTTTCCGACCCCATGGCCGAAGGGCCGGTCATTCAACGCAGCCACGAACGCGCCCTGGCACACCGCATCAGCCTGCGCGACACGCTGGCCCTCGTGAAAACCTTTCGCAAGGAAGATCAGCAGACGCCGGTGGTGCTTATGGGGTATGCCAATCCTGTGGAACGTATGGGTTACGCGACCTTCGCCAATTTGGCAAAAGACGCGGGGGTAGATGGATTACTCACCGTGGATATGCCGCCGGAAGAGGCAGAGGATCTGCACCAGCTTTTGAAGAAGGAGGAAGTGGAAAGCATATTCCTGTTGGCGCCAACCTCGGCGGAGGGCAGAGTCAAAAAAGTCGCCGAATTGGCCGGGGGGTTTATCTATTACGTTTCTCTTAAAGGTGTCACGGGTGCCAGCCATATGGATTTGACCTCGGTCAAAGACCAGCTTGGCCTTATCGGGCGGCACAGCAAGCTGCCGCTGCTTGTGGGTTTTGGTATCAAGGACGGTGCTTCAGCCCAGGCGGTCGCCAGTTACGCGGATGGCGTGGTGGTGGGGAGCGCTCTGGTGGATATCATGGGCTCCGGTGGGAGTCGCGATCAAATTCTGGACAATCTGGCCGCGAAAGTCGGTTCCATTCGCGCGGCCTTGGATCAACATTTCTGAGCTCGGTGTCCGAGCTCTAAAAGATGGTTTGAGATATGAGTTGGTTAGAAAAAATCGTGCCCTCCGTGGTGCGCTCCGAGCGCAAGGGCGAAAGCAAAGTGCCCGAGGGCCTGTGGAAAAAATGCACCAAGTGCGAAGCCGTGCTCTATCGACCTGAGTTGGAGAAGAGCCTGGACGTGTGCCCTAAATGCGACCATCACATGCGCATTGGCGCGCGTCGGCGCATCGATATATTTTTGGATGAGCAGGGGCGGGAAGAAATCGCCGCTGACGTGGTGCCCAAGGACCGCCTTAAATTCAAGGATGTAAAAAAATACAAGGAGCGTTTAACCACCGCTCAAAAAAGCACAGGCGAAAAAGATGCCCTGATTGCCATGAAAGGCACCCTAAAAGGGATGCCGGTAGTGGTGACCGCTTTTGAATTTGCCTTCCATGGTGGCTCCATGGGTTATGTGGTGGGCGAGCGCTTTACCCGCGCCGCCCAGGTTGCGCTGAAGGAAAAATGCCCCCTGGTCTGCTTTTCCGCAACAGGGGGTGCGCGTATGCAGGAGGCGCTTATCTCGCTGATGCAGATGGCCAAGACCAGCGCCGTCATTGAACGTCTCAAACAACAGGGCGTGCCCTATATTTCGGTGATGACCGATCCGGTTTACGGCGGGGTCTCCGCCAGCCTTGCACTGCTGGGCGATGTCAACGCCGCAGAGCCGGGCGCGCGGGCGGGTTTTGCGGGCCCCGCGATCATTGAACAGACCATCCGCCAGAAGTTGCCCAAAGGTTTTCAACGCTCGGAATTCCTGCTGGAGCACGGTGCCATAGACACCATCATCCATCGCCGGGACATGCGCGACCGCTTGGCATCCTTGCTCGCCAAATTGCTTAAACTGCCCGAGGCCGTCTGAGGCCGTGCGCTTTACCCGCCTTGAGGATTGGCTGCGATGGCAGGAAACCTGCCACGCCTCCGCCATAGATCTCGGCCTTGAGCGGGTGCGTGAAGTGGCGGAGCAATTGGGCCTTTTGCGCCCGACAGCGCGCATCATCACAATCGCCGGCACCAACGGCAAAGGCAGTTGCGCTGCCGCCATAGAGGCTCTTCTGGCCAGTGGTGGTCAAACCTGCGGCGTTTACACCTCTCCCCATGTATTGCGATATAACGAACGCGTCAAGATTGCGGGAGAATTCGCCGGCGACGAGGACCTTTGCCGTGCTTTCGCGCAGGTGGATGCAGCGCGCGGCGACATTACCCTGACCTACTTCGAATTCGGCACTTTGGCAGCGCTGTGGTTGTTTGCCGAACGACAATTGCCGTTTTGGGTGCTGGAGGTCGGATTGGGTGGACGTTTGGACGCCACCAATATCCTCGACCCGGAAGTGGCCGTCATCACGTCCATCGCCCTCGATCACATGGAATGGCTTGGCAATGATCGGGAGTCCATCGGTCGCGAGAAAGCCGGTATCTGCCGACGGGGAGTGCCGCTTGTATGTGCCGACCCCGCGCCGCCGCAATCCGTGCTGGATACTGTGGAAGGACTGGATTGCCCCCTGTATCAGATAGGTCGCGACTTTGGTTTTAGGGATAGCCCCGACGGTTCAGAGTTTTGGTGTGCTGGTGAAACTGCCGGCCCCTTGTTTGTGCAGCTGCCCAAGCCCAGCCTGGCGGCCGCTTGGCAGGCGGTATCGCTTCTAAAGGACATTGAACCCCAGCTCCAGGTGTTGGCCACGCTGTCATTGCCGGGACGATTGCAATCCGTACGGATGGGTACCCGTCATGTATATCTGGATGTCGCCCACAACCCCGCGGCTATGCTCTACCTGGCGGAGCGACTCAAAGGGCAGAAATTTACGCTGGTGATCGCCATGATGGCGGATAAAAATCTGCGCGACTCCCTTCTGGCCCTTGAGCCGATCGCCGCAGAGTGGTGTCTGACCACAATTCCCCATCTGCCGCGAGCAGCCTCGGTCGCGCAATTGCGCGATGTATTGCCCTCAACAGCGCTTGCGGCGACATTTGATTCGGTGTCGCATGCGTTGGAGCGGGTGTTGAGTTCCGAATCCGATCTACCAGTGCTGGTTACGGGTTCATTCTATACAGTGGCCGAAGCCACACTTTACCTCGAAAGTGATGCTGCATCTCCAATGAAGGAACTGCCGTGAAGCCCCTGGATGATGGCTTGAAACAACGTTTGGTCGGTGCTCTGGTGTTGCTTGCACTGGCGGTGATATTTCTGCCGGTGTTATTTGATCGTGACCCCATGGCGCCGGTGGATCGCACCACACAGGTTCCACGCGCTCCGGAGGTGATCACCGTTGCCATCAATCCACCGGAGGAGCCCGAGAGGGTGGAGTTTGTACCGGAGCCTTCCGCAATGTACGTACCGGAAGAGGCTGATCAAGTTGCGGCAACGCCCGAGCCCCCGGGTTTTGCCGATGATGGCACCCCCAAGGCCTGGGTGTTGCAAATCGCGAGTTTTCGCGAAAAGGATTCTGCGGAGAATCTGCGGGCAAAACTTGCGCAACAGAAATACGAGGCCTACACCCGGGTCGTATCCTACAAAAACGGTACCGTTCACCGGGTATATGTGGGGCCCAAGTTGGATAAGGAATCACTGTTGCTGCAAAAGGCCGCCATTGAACGCGACCTCAATCTCCAGACGTTGGTTTTACCCTTTACACCGGAGTAATTCCTTTTCGATTCGCGTTTGCCAGGGCCTCTGTTAGAATTGCGCCTCGCCAAAATAACCGGGTTTTTCTTGTGTCGTTTAATTGGGCTGATTGGATCATTCTCGGCATAGTGGTGGCGTCAAGCCTGTTTGGTTTGATGCGCGGATTGATCAAAGAAGCCCTTTCTGTCGCCAACTGGATCATTGCGGTATTGATAGCAACGACTTTTCGCGATCCGCTGGCATCCCTGCTCACCAATCACATTGAAACATCATCTCTGCGGCATATAGTTGCTTTCAGCTCGCTCTTTTTTACTACCCTTTTGATCGGCGCACTGGTCAACTATCTGGTTGGTGAAGTGATCAAAATGAGCGGCCTTTCTTCTATCAATCGCATTTTGGGAATGGCGTTTGGTTTTGTGCGCGGTTTTGTGGTGGTGATGGCGCTCCTGCTGCTTGTACCGCCGATTATTTCGATCGACGAAGATCTATGGTGGAGTGAATCTGCCCTGATTCCCGGTTTTCTGGCCTTTGATGATTGGGCCAGGGAAGCGGCGGTGGAATTGGCGACCTGGCTGCGCCAGTTGTTTAGTACAGCTTGATCCGAGAGGAACCCTTATGTGCGGCATTGTAGGTATTGTTGGCAAGAGCAACGTTAACGTCTCCCTTTACGACGCTTTGACCATGCTCCAACATCGTGGACAGGACGCCGCAGGTATTATGACTTGCCACAACGGCAAGATGGCTCAGCAAAAGGCGGTGGGCTTGGTGCGTGATGTTTTCCGTACCCGCCACATGCAGCGTCTGCTGGGCAATATGGGCATAGGCCATGTGCGTTATCCAACGGCGGGCAGTTCCGGCCCTGCATTGGCGCAGCCGTTTTATGTCAACTCCCCCTACGGTATAGCGCTGGCACACAACGGCAATCTCACCAATACCGAGCGGCTGAGCAAGGATCTGTTCCTTGCGGATCTGCGTCACGTCAATACGGATTCCGATTCGGAAGTGCTGCTGAATGTGTTCGCCCACGAGCTGCAGTTACAGGGCAAACTTCGCCCTACACACGACGACATTTTTAAAGCGTTGGAAGGTGTCTACAAACGTATTCGCGGTGGTTTTGCAGTGGTGGCCATGATCGCCAATTACGGTGTGCTGGCCTTTCGGGATCCCAACGGTATTCGCCCATTGGTATTCGGTGAGCGCATTACCGATTTGGGGCGGGAATATATGATCGCCTCTGAAAGTGTCTCCCTGGACGTGTTGGGCTTTAAACTCCTGCGCGATGTGGCACCGGGCGAAGCAATCTACATTACTGTGGATGGCCAGTTGCACACGCGTCAGTGTGCCGAGCGCGCCCAACTCAGTCCCTGTATTTTCGAACATGTGTATTTCGCCCGCCCCGACTCTATCATGGATGGTGTGTCGGTCTATAAAGCGCGCCTGCGACAAGGTGAGCGCCTGGCGGAGAAGATCCTGTCCCTGCGCCCCGAACACGATATCGATGTGATCATCCCCATACCCGACAGCAGCCGTGTGGCGGGACAGGCCCTGGCGCAGCGGCTGGGGGTGAAGTTCCGTGAAGGCTTGGTGAAAAACCGCTATATCGGACGCACTTTTATCATGCCCGGGCAGCAGGAGCGCAAAAAGTCCGTGCGTCAAAAGCTCAATGCCATCGACCTGGAATTCCGCGGTAAAACTGTGATGCTGGTGGACGATTCCATAGTGCGCGGTACCACCTGTCAGCAGATCATCCAAATGGCCCGGGACGCTGGCGCTAAAAAAGTGTATTTCGCCTCGGCGGCACCGGAGGTCAAATATCCCAATGTCTATGGCATAGACATGCCATCGGCCACTGAATTGATTGCCCACAACCGCACGGTTGATCAGGTCGCCGACGCCATTGGCGCCGATTGGCTCGTCTATCAGGACATAGAAGACCTGATCGCCGCTTCCGCAGAGGGCAACCCGGAAATCCCACGTTTTGACTGCGCGGTTTTCGATGGCGACTATGTCACCGGCGATGTGGATAACGACTACCTGCGTAAACTGGCAGAGGCCCGCAATGATCTCGCCAAATCCCAGCGTGACCCGGGCAAATCCCCATCGAGCCAGAGCTCCATGGTGGGTATTCATAATTCCTGAAACCTGGAGTTTGGCATGACGGATTTTCTGGAGGGCGCCGGCCTTGACACCCTGGCCATCCGCGCGGGTATTCAGCGGACGAATGAAGGTGAGCACGGCGAGCCTATTTTTACCACGTCCAGCTATGTATTCGCCTCGGCTGCAGAAGCTGCGGCGCGTTTTTCCGGCAATAGCCCCGGTAATGTCTATTCCCGCTATACCAATCCGAGCGTGCGTTTATTTCAGGATCGCATAGCGGCCTTGGAAGGCGCCGAGGCAGCGGTAGGTACCGCCTCCGGTATGGCGGCAATACTCAGCACCTGTATGGCGCACCTGCAGGCGGGTGACCATATCGTCTGTTCCCGCAGTGTATTCGGCACCACCAACGTGCTGTTCGCGCGTTATCTGCAAAAATTTGGTGTGCAGGTGGACCTGGTGCCTTTGAGCAATCTGGATGCCTGGCGCGCCGCGATCAAGCCCAACACCAAGCTGCTTTTTCTCGAAACTCCGTCCAATCCGCTGTGCGAAATTGCAGATCTGGCATCACTCGCCGAATTGGCGCACAAACATAAATGTCTGCTGGTGGTGGATAACTGTTTCTGCACCCCGGCGCTGCAGCGGCCCCTGGAATTGGGTGCGGATCTGGTGATCCACTCCGCCACTAAATATCTGGACGGGCAGGGTCGCTGCCTCGGTGGGGCGGTAGTGGGGTCGTTCGAGTTGGTGGATCCCGTATTGGGTTTTGTGCGCACCTGTGGGCCGAGCATGAGCCCTTTTAACGCCTGGGTATTCAGTAAGGGTTTGGAAACGCTGCGACTGCGGATGGATGCCCACTCGGCGGCCGCGCAGCAATTGGCGGAATTCCTGCCCCGTCATCCCAAAACCGAAAAAGTCTTTTATGCCGGGTTGCCGGATCATCCCGGCCACGCCTTGGCCAAACGCCAGCAGCGCGCTTTTGGCGGGGTCCTGTCTTTCCGAGTGCGCGGAGATAAAGCGGCCACCTGGCGCTTTGTGGATGCGGTGAAAATCATGTCTCTCACCGCCAATCTGGGGGATACCAAAACCACCATCGTGCATCCCGCCACCACCACCCACGGCCGCCTCACACCGGAGGAAAAGCAGGCCGCCGGCATTACCGATAACCTGATCCGCATCGCGGTAGGGCTTGAGGATGTTCCCGATCTGATCCGCGACCTGGAGCGTGGATTTGCCGCTGTCTGACTTTGCCGCTCTTTGACAATGGGGCAAGTTGATCAAACCCTTGGGAGGAGGTTTCCGCCCAGGGGTTTTTTATGGCTGCAATGAGGGTGATCTATGCTTGTCAAACATAACCACTGCAAACGTTCCGACCATTCCCAAGGACTTTCATGAATTCCCTCGTCAATTCTTTAATAGAACGCATCGACCAGGTTTTGCTGGGCAAGGATCGCCAGGTGCGCTTGGCGTTGGCCTGCTTGCTTGCCAAAGGCCACTTGTTGATCGAAGACCTGCCCGGCATGGGTAAGACCACCCTTGCCCAATGCCTCGCCGCCGTTCTCGGATTGAAATACGATCGGGTGCAATTCACCAGTGACTTGCTACCCGCCGATATCCTGGGGGTGTCCATATTCGACAAAACCCTCAATGCATTTTCCTTTCATCCCGGTCCGGTGTTTACCCAGGTATTGCTGGCAGACGAGATCAATCGCACCACACCTAAAACGCAGAGTGCCTTGCTGGAAGCCATGGAGGAGGGCCAGGTCACCATCGATGGGGAGACACGGGTTCTGCCCAAACCGTTTTTTGTCATCGCCACGCAAAATCCGATTCATCAGTCGGGCACGTTTCCGCTTCCGGAATCTCAACTCGACCGTTTCCTGATGAAAATCACCCTCGGCTATCCCGGTGCCGCCTTCGAACGGCTGTTGCTAAAAGGTGTGGATCCCCGGGGTCTGCTCAAATCCATGGAGGCGCAGATTACGGTGCCGCAGCTTATGCAGTTGCAGCAGCAGGTCGAGAAGGTGGTGGTCAGCGACGCGGTGATCGATTATCTGCAACGCCTGGTCGAGTGTACGCGGCGCGATAGCCTCTTCACCTACGGCCTGTCTCCCCGCGGCGCTATGGCCTGGCTGCGCGCCGCCAAGGCGTGGGCTTTTATTCACGGTCGTGACTATGTGGTACCGGAGGATCTGCAGACCGTATTGTCTGCGGTGGTGGGTCACCGGATTCACGGGCGCGACAAGATCGAACTTATGCTGGACCACCTGCTTTCCCGGGTCGATGTCATGGCCTGATCGTGAAAAAAATGCAGCAGTCCCTTCAATCCCGCTTCTGGCAGGAGCATTTTTTCCGGTGGGTGGACAAGCGTCATCCGCTTGGCAACAGCCATAAGTTGCACCGCAAGAATCTTTATATTTTTCCTTCCATCACGGGTATTGCCTATTTATTCCTGTCACTGATTGTTTGGTTGTTGGGTACCAACTACCAAAACAACCTGATTCTTGCTCTCGCCTATATGCAGATCAGTATTTTTGTACTGACCATTCTCAATACCTACCACAATCTTGCAGGTCTACAGATACAACTCCTCAGTGCAGATCCCGGTTTTGCCGGCGAAAAAATTACATTTTATTTCCTGTTCAGCACCGCGAATCCCCAGGGTGGTCACTATGTCACCGTACAGTGGCGGGATGAGCCTTCCGTGATATTTGATTTTGAAACCGGTCAGGAGCAACGGGAAAAAGTTTACGCACTGGCTCGGGCCCGAGGCCGGTTGCGCCCCGAACGCCTGTTGGTCAAAAGCACTTTCCCTATGGGTCTGTTGCGCTGTTGGACTTGGTTGAAGTTTGATGCGGAGGCATTGGTGTACCCGGCGCCGCTTCTCTCGGAAATGCCCGCTGGCATAACTTTGGGTGAGCAAGAGCAGGGGCTCCATATAACAGGGCAAAAAGGCGACGAATTTTTGGGGTTTCGCGCTTACCGGCCGGGGGATTCCCTGAAGCAGGTTGCATGGAAGCAATATGCCCGCGATCAGGGCCTCATGAGCAAGGAATATGGCGAACTCACCAGCAGTCGTATCTGGTTGCAATGGCAGGATTTTTATCAGGGTGATCGCGAACTTTGTTTGTCGCATCTGTGCTTCTGGGCGCTGCGTATGAACGAGCAGCAAAAGGAGTTCGGGTTGCGCTTGCCGGGGCGTGAAATTTCGCCCGCCTCTGGAGCGGACCACTTGGCTCAGGT
>Ga0164241_10001293_pt1 | contig 32126 bp, 28 predicted proteins | sample OricomyardsoilBY_FD_108780 | JGI IMG/M metagenome (GOLD analysis project Ga0164241, IMG submission 108780) | Backyard soil microbial communities from Emeryville, California, USA - Original compost - Back yard soil (BY) | ecosystem: Environmental > Terrestrial > Soil > Unclassified | place: USA... | reverse complement strand
CTAATACCAAACGCAATTCGCGGCGGCTTTGTGCCATTTGAAATTGTTTTTTCTCAGCTTCTGTTTCAGGTATAAGCGGTGTTACTTTTTTAGGCCTGCCATTGCTATCTAATGCTACAAAAGTATAGAAGGCCTCGTTGCATTTATAGCGTGTTTCCGAAGGTAGGTTTTCGGCCCATACCTCGGCAAATACTTCAAGCGATGTATTAAAAGTACGTGTAACTTTTGCATGTATAGTTACTACATCGCCAAGTTTAATGGGGTTCTCCCACGATACATTATCAACCGAAGCGGTTACAACAACTGCGTTCGAATGTTTGCCGCCAGCAATGGCGCAAGCTATATCCATCCAATGCAAAATTTTACCGCCGCGCAAATTGTGCAACGCATTAGTATCGTTCGGCAATACAATTTCTGTCATTATTGTCATCGACTCCTTCGGGGTCTTTCCCTGTGTAAGCATATATTTCTGTTTATGGTTTTCTAGGTTTTACAACCGGTTTTTCGCTGCCGTAATACGATAACCTATTGCGGTATTTTTCAATTATTAAAGTACACTTCATGTTTTCAGCTGCCTCAAGCCTGTCATCTGAGTGGGCCAGCATACTGGTTCCCGAAAGGCGTTCGGCTTCAATACCGTTTTCGTATAGGTATTTAATAATTTTCATAGCCCGCATCATCTCGGGCCGCAGGTAACCTTTTTTAATAAGGTCGGGCATGGTGCGCCTAAAGGTAGGTACCGAATCAATAAATGCCATTATCGTATCGTTAAATACTTTATTAAACTCCCCTTCATCGGCATAGCCATTTATTTTTACGTACGCATCATTATTAGCTAATAACCATTGTAAAAGGTTGCGTTGTTTATTCAGGTTATCGGTACCCTCTAAATCGGTAATATTTTCGCGGTAAGTAAATATGTAGTCCTTTACCTTATCATCCACATCGGTAAATAGCGAGTCAACATTCAATGCATTTCTATCAGCTTCACTAATCATTAACCCTGCTACATAGGCGCCCCTGTTTAAATAATCAAAAGCAAATGTTTGCATCTCCTTCTCAGTAATACCCATTGCGCTGTCAACTATACTCAAAAAGTAGGTTTCATCTTTATATGGCCAGTATTTAATTGTAAAATCGGTGTAATTTTTGGTTTTACTAAGTTCCTGATACTCGTGTTTAAAGGTAAGCTTGGCAACGTTTACCATGCTTTCGTTCATCATTGTTTTATGTAGGTTGCGCAGTTGCTCAATTACATAATTATAAGTGGCTATCAGGTTTTGTGTATCGGGTTGCAGTGTAACACGAAAAATGCCGTTAAAGTTATTAGGCTCGTATTGCGCTGTAAGTTTTTTGCAACCCATTTTAGCAGCCTTTATTTGTATATAGTTATTCGGGTCGTTTAAAAGGGCGCTTAATATAAAACCACAGTAGCTGGCACGGGTGCTTGAAAATGCTCCCGGAAATTGCCAGCAAATTTGAAACTCGGGCGTAGTGGCCGAATCGTAATTTACAATAAACTGTGTATTGTAAATCATGGGCCTGAAATCAATAATTTTAGTAATAGTTTCGGGGTCGAAATCGCTTTTAATAAGTTTGCGGAAAGCATTTTCTGCCTGATCCTGAAATGTACTAACGCCCACATTACCTGTTGCTGATATAATAGCATTATTAGGTACATAGTAGCGTTCCATAAAATAGCTAACCGAGCGCGTGTCTATGTATTGAAAATAGTCGGGGTCGCCGCCAACAGATGCCTTATAATAATCTTGCCTAAAAACCGCTTTTACAATTTTATCATTGAATACTTTGGCTGGGTCGTGTTCAGCAAAAACCATATCGCGCTTTACCCGCTCGGTAGCTGAGTCAATTTCAATTTTATTTATATTGGTTAGGAATATGGAATCGCGTAGCAAACTTAAGTAGTTCGATACATTAGATGCAGGGCCACTTAATTTAAATACAGTTTGTTCCGATGTAGCATACGAAGTAAAAAGCGTATTGCCATAGTTAAGCCCGTTTCTATTGGTTCGCAAAGTATTGGCAATTTTATCCGATAAAATATGCTGTATAACATTGCTTATACCACTTAAGGAATCCGACTCATATACCGAACCGGTTTTAACATACAACGCTATCTCGGCATTGCCTGTACTAGGTATAGGTTTTATTACTACGTTCATGCCATTGCCCACTTTAGCAAAAACTAAATTACCGGGCACAGGTTGTGCAATAGCAAATTGGCTTATAGTAAACGTGGCTAATAATATTGTAAAAAACAGCAGGGTAGGCCTCATTACGCAAATTTTCAAAATACATTCCTTTCTTTCAAATTTATGTACCAAAAGCTTTCAACTTTGCGCATAAACATGTTTTTAAGTAGTAAAAGGCTAAAATGGGCAATTTTTTGGCTACTTAGGGCTTTTGTGTGTTGTAAAATTAATTTAGGTTTGTTGCAACATTAAAATTGAACTATGAAACAAATTATTACTATATCTGTATTAGCCATGCTTGTTATAGCAGGCCTTTCATCATGCAAAAAATGCTATAGCTGCGATTTTGGCGGTGGCGATGTTCGCGAATTTTGCTCAAAAGATTTTCCTGATAAAACCAAAGGCCTGCAAATGACTATTGATGCTTATGAAGAGCAAGGTTATAAATGTATCCAACAATAAGGCAGTAATTTATTATAATTAAAAAACCCCGGTATTAGCCGGGGTTTTTTAATTGGTATATTATGGTATGCTTACTTTACATAAACAAACTTCTTAATTGCTTTAACACCATCGGCCGATATTTTAAGGTAGTAAACACCTTGTGCCATACTTTCCATGTTAAACTTCTCAATAGTTGAACCGCTAAATTGCCTTGTTGCAACGGTTTCGCCAATTGTATTTACTATTTCAATAGTAGCGCTACCTGTTACGGCATCGTTCATATAAACATTTAAAAAGCCATTGGTAGGGTTAGGGTATAATCCAATTTTGTTCGATGCATCAAGATCGTTAATCCCTGATATGGTTAACGATTGGCAAGATGTATCGGCACCGGCTAAGTTGGTAACAATTAAACAAACGTCATACGAGCCAGGTTGTGCATAGGTATGTGCAGCAGGGCTTTGTCCGGTTGAAGTTAAGCCATCGCCCCAACTCCAGTTCCACGTAGTAATTGCATCGGTCGATTGGTCGGTAACTGTTACTGTAGTGCCGCTTGGTGCCACTGTAAATTGTGCATTTGGTTTAGCTAATTCCGATATTGAAAAATCATCAACATTTAAATACCATTCATCCGGATCGCTATAGCAATGGAAACCTAAATAGTATGTTGCTGTGGTAGATGGTTTAAACCCAACTACTTTTTGTTCGTAATTAGCATCGTTGGTAAGGGCTCCAAAATCCTGAACAGTTTCTGTCATAGCAGCTGCATTATTGCCGGTACCTGCCATCAGGCTTAATTTTTCAGGGTACGAACCATTGTTATCAGCGCCTATTTTTTCGTAAAAAGCTATTTTATACGCTTTAGTAGCATTCATATCAATACAAGTGCTAAACAACCAATCGTCGGCAGGTGTAGCGCCATCGGTATTGTATAAGTAACGGAAATGTACACTGCCGGTATTTGGCAAAGTGCCTGATAGGAACCATGTATTATCATCGCCGTTTGCATCTTCGGTTGTCCAGCCATAGGCATCAATTTCAGTACCTGCATTTGGCACTTCAAAGCCCATGGTATATGGTGTTGCAGGGTCTATGTGTGCAATGGATAAAGCTACTGATACTGCGGTATCGGTTGCGTGTGCAGTATCGCCCGCTAAATCAACCCATGCGGTAATTTGGTGTACACCCACTGCCGATAAATCGGCTGTTTGGGTAAAAGTATAGGTATAAGATGAATCGCGTGCCAAAGGCGTGCTTAAAGTAACGGTTTCGGTATAAGGTGTGCCGTTATCAACTACAAAACTTGCCGAAAGCGTTGATACATTGTTTAAACCTTTATTAATAAAGGTAAGGCCTACGGGCTCGGCGGTACCTAAAGCACAACCATTAGCAAAATTGTTTATCACAGCCAATGCTTCCAGGTTATCGGCATCAGGTGTAAATAGTTTTACATCATCAACAAACCACCAGTAATCCCAGGCACCTTGCCAGCTAAAACGGATATATACAGTTGCCTGATTAGCGGCATAACTCGTAACATCTATCTCAACCAAGTGCGGATTGGCAGTGGCTTGGTCTTGTGCAAAGCCTGCATCAGGCGCATAAATAGGGGTCCAGTTTACTGAGTCAGTACTAATTAATACTTGTGGTGTATCGCTCTGGAACTTTTGGTATAATTCGTTAAAGCTAAGTATAACAGGTGTAAAACCTGTACAGTTAATGGCGTGCGAAGTAATAACTGTATTTTCAGGCCCATCCGAAGCCTGATCGCCATCGGCATCGCCATAACCATCGCTATCTAATATAATATAGCCATCGGCAGCACCGGCACTATTAAATGTTGCGGTAGCCCCACCGGTCGATTGGCCACTATTATCCCAATGCCAAACTACGGTACTGGCAGTATTGTTGGTTATTGTCCAGTTAGCAAGGTTTTGATCCGAAAAGTTGTCGGAAAAAGCAGTTTGGGCTTTGGTTAGGGTAGGCCACAAACAAGTAATTAAAGCGCTGCACAGTAAAAGCTTTCTCATCGTGTATAGTTTAGTTAATAATTTTAGGTTAGTGAAAATACTAAATTGAACGTTATTTCTGTACAGAATCTAACGCTTTTTTAACGCTGCCATATTGTAGCAGTAACGTTTTTGCTTCCTCAAAAGGCATGTTGGTAGTATCCATTATCATATTAGTACCGCGTTCAATTAATTTTTCGTTGCTCAATTGCATGTTTACCATACGGTTATCTTCTACCCGCCCTATTTTAACCATTACCGATGTACTTATCATATTAAGCACCAGCTTTTGCGCTGTACCCGCTTTCATTCGTGTACTGCCTGTTACAAACTCGGGCCCGGTTATTACCTCAACAGGGTAATCGGCGTGCCGGGTAACACCACTATCGGGGTTGCAGGTTATACAGCCTGTAATAATACCATTAAGCCTGCATTGTTGTAGTGCGCCTATTACGTATGGCGTGCGCCCCGAAGCGGCAATACCAATTACCACATCGCTAGGTGTAATGTTATATGTCTGTAAATCTTTCCATCCCTGCTCCATATCGTCTTCGGCAAACTCAACGGCCTTGCGTATGGCGCTATCGCCTCCGGCTATTAAACCTATTACTAAACCTTGCGGTACACCGTAGGTTGGCGGGCATTCGCTGGCATCAACAATGCCTAACCTGCCGCTGGTGCCTGCACCTATGTAAAATAACCTGCCGCCGCTAAGCATCTTATCGGTAATAGCATCAACCAGTTTTTCAATTTGCGGAATTACCAATGCAATGGCATCGGGCACTTTGTGGTCTTCAGTATTTATATTTGTAAGTAACTCAAGGGTGCTCATCTTTTCCAGATGGCGATATGGTGAAGCCGATTCGGTAATTTTCATTCAGTAAAACTTAATGTGAATTAATAGCTGCTAATGTGCAATGCTACAAAGAAAAGTAAACTGCTTAATTACTTTCGTAGTATTTTATTACTCTTGGCATAAGCGCAAATACTATTATAATAATACCAAGGCTTTGGTAAATAGTTTGCAGAACACTGTACCCGATGTATATATGCTGTACTGTTATCCATATAATAAGGCCTAAGCCTGTATAAACCGCATAAGCCCAACCCCAGTACCTGTTAGTATAAATATTCAGCATACCTATTACACCCCAGGGTTTACCAAATATTAAGCCCAATGCGGCTATTAATGGCAGCACCCCAAGCACTATACTTAGTATAATACCCGGTATAAGAAAATTACTAAAAGGCGAACCCTTTAATATATATAATGGAATTCCTAAGCCGCTGCCATCAGGTTTTAAAACCATTGCTATGCCACCACCAAATGCACTTATAACCTGCAACAGTAATAGCCCAATAAGAATATAAATTTCGAATGGCCGGTAAGTTTTAGTATTATTCATAATATACAGTTTTATATGCTGTAAATATCATAAATAGCCTATCGGTAAAAATTGATAAACCTCAACCTATAAAATAAGAAAAGGCATCTGTTTAAGATGCCTTTTCTTATTTTATTAATACCTGCAAGCTAAAATAACTTAGCAACAAATGCTTTGGCCTCCTCTTCGGCATTGGCCTGTGCAACCTTTTCCTGCTTTTTAGTAGCTATGTTATGTTCCTGGTACGATATGGCATTAAGTTGTGTGCGGGTAGCTTTTATTTTAGCCATGTAATCGTTTTTGTATTTAGCAGGCAGTGGGTCGGCAAAGGTTAATTTTTGCTTACGCGGGTCCACCTGTTCTCCGTCTTTCCAAAAGCGGTAGCATACGTGCGGGCCGGTAGCTAAACCTGTGCTGCCTACATAGCCAATAATATCGCCTTGCTTAACCCTTACGCCCGGGTGTATGCCTTTGGCTATTTTGCTCATGTGCAGGTATTGGGTTTTGTACTGCCCGTTGTGGCGTATTTTTACATAGTTGCCGTTATACACTTTAAACTGGGCATTTTCAATAACACCATCGGCTGTAGCCATAATGGGCGTGCCGTAAGGGGCAGCGTAATCGGTGCCTAAGTGGGCTTTCCATTGTTTGGTAACCGGATGAAAACGTTTCATACTAAAACCCGACGACATACGCGAAAACTTAACAGGTGCTTTCAGGAACATCTTCTTCATCGTGTTACCGTTCTCATCATAGTAATCGCCCTCATGCTCATTATCTTTTTCGTAGTAAAAAGCATAAGTATCGGCGCCGCCGCTGTTAAACACTACAGCCTTAATTTCGCCTACGCCTGCACTTTGCCCGTTAACAAAGTCTTGATCGTATATCACTTTAAACTTGTCACCCTTTTGTATTTTGTAAAAGTCAATGCTCCATGCAAATATATCGGCCATGCGTACAGCAAGGGCAGGGTCAATATCGTTTTCCTCAAGCGTAGCATATAACGATGAATTGATGATGCCGCTAACTTCCATCGTTTTGCGTTCAACCTTGCGCTGGCCGCGGTATATGTACAGCGAATCTTCCAGGTTAAAAACTACATAGTCAACCTTATTTTCTTCGTACACTAATTTTTTAGCTACAAGGCCCGAGTCGGTTTTTTCGCAAATAACCGAGCAGTTATTGCCTACTTTCATTTTCCGCACATTAAATATCTCGCGCGATGTATTAGCCAATGCCACAATACTTCCATAAGCTATGTTATAATCGCCAAGTATATCCGAAAAAAGTTCGTTAGGTTTTATAATACGGTTTTGCACTACCATGCCGGTAAGGTCCAATCCGTATTTAATAACCCTTTCGGGTGTACTGCGTGCAGTGTTTTCAGAATAGGTTTCATTATTACCCATACTACGCGAGCTAAGTATTTTCCAAATACTTAAGGCAGCAATTAGCGATACAACTACAACTATTACGGAAACTTTTTTCTGCATGGGCATAATTTTAGCACGTGAATATAGTTTTTGAACCCCGTTTATAAAAGCCTTGCCACAACATGGTTAGCCACAATAGGTTAAATAGCGTTTATTGAATAAGACAATGCTAAGTGCATACTGTGCCGCAAAGCCATACTATAAAAGCAAAAGCCACCCTTGTTGGGTGGCTTTTGATGTATCATAAAGTACCTAATTACTTTTTGTTATTAATTACTAAAGCGCCAATAACACCGGGCACCCAACCTGCAATAGTAAGCAACGTTACTATCAGTATCGATCCGCAACCTTTATCAATAACTGCTAATGGCGGAAATAGGATGCATATTAATACCCTGAAAAAGCCCATGTTATTGTCCCTCGGCTAAAGTCCAGGTACTTGTACGGCCAAGGAATGATGCGGAACACAAAAAGCCGCGTAAGTCAAGCTCCTTACCTTTAAAGGTAAGCTTACCGCAATAGGTTTTACCATTTTTAGGATCGTAAACAGTGCCGCCTGTATATAAGTTCGCATCTTCCGGGTCAATCGAAAAACCGCGTAAAATTAAAAGCCCTTCTAAAGGTGTGCTTTGTAGTTTTTCGTCGGGGTTTTCTTTATCGGTACGCGGTTTACCGGTATCCTTATCAGTTGGTTCTTTCAACCATACAATTTTGCCGTAGTATTTGCCGTCTTTAGCTAAATAAACCTGTATTTTACTGGTTTTTTCGGCGTTATACCATACTTTTTCAATTTGATTTTTTTCGGGCATGGCGGCAACAAATGTCAACACCAATAAAAATACGGCAGCTACGCTTACTAAGGTCCTCTTCATAGTTTGTTTTTAATTGTAGGTGTAATAATAATCATGCCAATATATAAATTTTACATTTCAAAAAATGCGTTAATGCCCAAAAATCAATCAAATACCTGCTATACTAATACTGCAAACCATAAAGTGTAAAAAGTAAGCATTATGCCTTATTTTCGCACCCCCAAGCCCATCCCTACCCTTCCCAAAGGGAAGGGTTTTTAAATGATAAAAGTAGCAGGTACCATAAATAGCAGAACATGATATATTTAACGAGGAGGGAACATTTTAATGGTGCACACAGGCTTTACAACCCTAGGTGGACCGAAGCTGAAAACGATGCGGCTTTTGGTAAGTGCGCCAACAAAAACTGGCATGGCCATAATTTCGATTTATTTGTAACGGTTAAAGGTTCGCCCGACCCTGATACAGGGTTTGTGATGAATGCCCACGACCTAAGCAAACTAATAAAACGCGAAGTAACCGAGCGACTTGACCATAAAAATTTTAATTTGGATGTGCCTGAGTTGGAAGGCGTATTACCAAGTATTGAAAACATAGTAGTACAAATATGGAAATGGCTTGAACCGCATATAAAAGGTTGCCAACTACATTGTATTAAGCTAATTGAAACCGAAAATATATACGTTGAGTATTACGGTGGCAATTAATACGGGGCAATAAACATTTAGCACCGCTAAGTGTTGTATTACCCAAAATAATTGAGCATGAATAATTACACGAAGATGGAAAAATACAATCCCGAATCAATTGAGGCGGTAAGGAAAAGTGTAGCAGATATATTAACTGCATTGGGCGAAGATGTAACCCGCGAGGGCTTACTTAAAACACCCGAACGCTCGGCCAAGGCGTTCCACTTTTTAACGCAAGGCTACCAAATGGACGGCCTTAAAATTATGCAATCGGCATTGTTTGATGAAGGGCACAGCCAAATGGTATTAGTAAAAGATATTGAACTATACAGCATGTGCGAACACCACATGTTGCCATTTTATGGCCGTGCGCACATAGCCTATATACCTAACGGTAAAGTAGTAGGCCTTAGCAAACTGGCGCGCGTGGTTGATGTATTTTCGCGCCGTTTCCAAGTGCAGGAACGCCTAACCATGCAAATACGCGATTGCGTACAGGAAGCCCTAAACCCGCTTGGCGTAGCAGTAGTAATTGAGGCAAAACATTTGTGTATGATGATGCGTGGCGTGCAAAAGCAAAACTCGGTAACTACCACCAGCGCCTTTACAGGCGAGTTTGAAAAACAAAGCACCCGCAGCGAATTTATAAGCCTAATATCAGCTAAATTGAGTTAGTCCGCTTTCGCTCCTCCAGATAAGGAGGGTCGTCGATTAAGTCGGCGGGGGTGGTCGCTATAAAACACCTTGCATTAATAAAAATAAAACATTGATGGCAGCATACGTTTTTCCCGGACAGGGTTCTCAGTTTACAGGCATGGGTAAAGACCTTTACGAAAAAGGCGGCATTGCCCAACAAATGTTTAACCGCGCCGACGAGGTGCTGGGCTTTAAGCTTTCGGAAATAATGTTTACCGGTAGCGATGAAGACCTGAAACAAACCAAGGTAACACAGCCTGCCGTGTTTTTACACTCGGTGGTAATGGCAGCACTAATCGAAAACTTTAACCCCGCTATGGTAGCAGGGCACTCGCTGGGCGAGTTTAGCGCATTGGTAGCCAACAAAACCATGAGCTTTGAAGATGCCCTGCAATTAGTATCTATCCGCGCGCAGGCCATGCAAAAGGCTTGCGAGTTAGTGCCAAGCACTATGGCTGCCGTACTACGTTATGAAAGCGAAAAACAGGTAGAAGATATTTGCGCAAGTATAACCGACGAGGTAGTAGTACCTGCCAATTATAATGCGCCCGGCCAATTGGTAATATCGGGCACTGTTAAGGGTATTGATATAGCTACCGAAAAGTTAACCGCCGCAGGTGTACGCCGTGTTATAAAATTGCAGGTGGGTGGTGCTTTCCACTCGCCGTTAATGGAACCTGCCCGAAAGGAATTGGCAGATGCTATTGCTAAAGCTAACTTTAGTACACCCATTTGTCCCATATACCAAAACGTTACCGCCCAAGCCGAAACCGACCCCACGGTTATAAAAGATAACTTAGTAAAACAACTAACCGCCCCCGTTAAATGGACCCAAAGCGTACAGCAAATGATTGCCGACGGCGCCACCGAGTTTATTGAAGTAGGCCCCGGCACTGTACTAATGGGCTTAATTGCTAAGATAAAAGGGTAGTGAGGATGCCCGTAACCAAAACGGAATAAAACATCCAAGGAGTAGAAATGAAAGCAAAATGCTTAACTTTATATTATCATTCGTACACGCTAAAATTTGACCATGTTAAGAATATTCATGCCCATCGTGTTTTTATTGGTATTCATTGGGTGGATTGCATACCAAGGTTTAGTAAAAAAGGACTTGAGTAAGCAATTAAACAATTTATATGCAGGAGTTGCTTTCATAGGCGTTTGGGCAGTGGTATACTTTGTCGTGCTTAAATAGAAGTGTATTTATTGAAGTGACTCTCCCATCACTGTACTAATGGGCTTAATTGCTGAAATTAGAGTAGTAGGGTAGTGGTTGTTTACGCATTACAAATGCACTTTAATGGCTTCTTAATTGCAAAGGATAATGGGGGGAGTTGGCATATTTTTTTAGACCTTACAAGTAGGAATTATGAAATATTTAGTTGTAGATGCTGAACTTAGTGGTACTGGTATAAGAGACAAATACAATGAACCGTATTTTTATCTTAATCCTCAAGATTTAGGATTAAGTAATGAAACTATAAGCAAGCTTAATGAATGGCTATTGAAATATCAAGAAGAACATTATAAGGGGTTCAAGGAAAGTAATGTTATAGATCAACTAGATGAGGAAGGTAGAAATATCGCCTTAATTATCAAAAATGAATTAATAGATGTGAAAATGGAATACTATTCGGATGCAAGTATGAGATGGGAAATAATTTAAAATATAAATAATTTTATTTTTCACACACCTTCGTCCTCGTTTATAACGAGATGCTTTTATGTTGCATTTATAATGCACAAAATAATTAATGTTTAAGCAATGTCCAATTTTTATATTGTCACATGCTCAAATTATCATATTGGCACATTAGCCCCACAAACTTGCCATTTGCCCAATAGCGAACAGGATAGAAAAGATGAAAGTAAATATGGCTAACTGCTTTAGCAACGGGTCGAAATCGCGGGGCTGGGTAATGTTGCGCACTGCTACCAAATGCTTACGGAAAAGTATTGCCGTAATAATAAACAATAGTTGTATGGTGCTCCGGGCATCAACCGCTACATATACTATGGCACTAATAAAACCTAATATTATTAATGCATGGTGGTACTTTTTGGCATTGGCTAAACCAATGCGTACTACTAAGGTTATTTTACCTGCTTTGGCATCACCTTCAATATCGCGCATGTTGTTAAGGTTAAGCACACCGCTGGCAAATGCACCAATGGTAAATGCGGGCAATAACACTGTCCAGTTTAATTGCTGGGCCATTAAGTAATAGCTGCCACCTACACCTACAAAGCCAAAAAACAACAATACAAATACATCGCCTAAGCCCATGTAGCCGTAAGCGCCTTTGCCTACGGTATATTTAATAGCTGCGGCAATAGCGCTTATGCCTAACAAAAAGAAAAATATGGAGTAGCCTATCTGCACACCTTTAAAGGCTTCGTATATCAATGCACTGCCGCTTAGCAAGCATAATAAGGTGCATATAATAATGCCCCTGCGTATTTCGGTAAACGATAACAAGCCCGCCTGCACGGCACGCTTAGGGCCAATGCGCTCATCGTTATCGGTACCCTTTTCGCTATCGCCATAGTCGTTTGCCAGGTTGCTTAATATTTGCAGTAGCAGGGTGGTAAGTATACACAAGCCAAATATGCTCCATTTAAAACCTGCGTGGTTATGTACAAAGGCAATGGAGCTGCCGGTAATAATAGATGAAAATGCTAAGGGTAAAGTCCGTAACCGGAAGGCGTAAAGCCAATGCTGCACTTTGCTCACGTTGTTAAATCAATTTATAGCTCATGGTTATAAAAATGGCCCGTTTCGCGCAGGTAACCTATAATCAGTTCAACCACGCGCTTTATTTTATCGGTGGGCAATAGTACCGTTAGGTTATCGCGCAGTTGTTCCACCACGTGCTTTACCAATTCCTCTTCGTATATCAGTTTGCCTGCGCTGGTATCCCACTTTTCAATAAAGGCGTTTAATATCGAGTATGCCTCGTCTTCCGATATATGAAACTCAATGTGCTTGTACACATATTTCACCGTATCGTAATAGTCGGGTTTTTCTCCTTTCGGCGGATTCCAGTTATCGAGCGCGCTCATACGCGCCGAAAATAGGGCTTTTAGCTTAAATAAATATACATTAACCACTAAGGCACTAATAACACTAAGAAAATACCAAATGTTTCACAAAAGGTTAATCAGATATAACAGATTGAATGCAAGTGATTGTTTGCTGTTTTTAGTTTGATGTTATTCCCTGATTTTCCAATTGTCCTAATTATTCCCAATTACCTAATCACCCAATTATCCTAATTAATCAACTCGGTAGCCAATTTTTATACTGTTGCAGTGCTTGAGCATAGCGGCCAATATTAGTACCCGATGGCGAGTATAATGTGTGGGTTTCGATAGTTCTGCCATCTAAAACAAAACTACCGTGTATAGGCGGTTTGCTCTCGCTTACCATGTAACCGATTCCGTTTTCGGTTAAGTGTTCGAAAAATATTTTATGCGCACTAACAGGGCCGGAGCTGCTGGTTAGTATTACACGCTTAATGTTGGGGTGCTTGCGCAGTAGGCTAACATTATCCATTTTCTCTATTATCTCTAAGTCGCTGTCTTTAGAGCTTGTGCCTACTATGCGGCGGCACTTGTATATTACATCGCTTAACGCAAGTCCTTTTTCGGTGCATAAAGCCAAGCGCTCGGCTGCTGCCTCGGGTCCTGTGGTGTATTGATAAGTACGGGTATAAACATCGCCCAGCAAACGCCAGAAAAAGTTATTGCGCCCAGGGTAAAAACTATTAAACCGCCAGTTTTTATTATGGGTAGGAAAAGTGCCCAATATAAGGCAGGTAGCACTTTTAGGCATGTATACACCAAATGGATGTGTTTCTATCATTAGTGTAAAGATAGGGTAATGATATTTAACCACTATGGCACTAAGTTGCACTGAGGAAATAATATAACAACAGATTAATCAAATATTATTACAAGCCACAGATTCACAGATTAATGCAAAATCATTTCTGTGTACTTTGCGAAAAAACCTTAGCGCTCTTTGCGTGAATGGCTGTTAAAACCAATTATCCTGTATTCTTAATTCCCCAATTCTCTAAATCACCTATGGAAATTTAGGGAACTTGCTCCAGTCGGGTTTGCGTTTTTCTAAGAAAGCGTTTTTGCCTTCTTTAGCTTCATCGCTTAGGTAGTATAGTAACGTAGCATTACCTGCCAACTCCTGTATACCAGCCTGCCCGTCCAACTCTGCATTAAACGATGCCTTTAACATACGTATTGCAAGGGGCGATTTCTCCTGTATTTTCATACACCATTCAACGGTGGTATCTTCTAATACTTCTAAAGGCACTACTTTGTTTACAAGGCCCATGTCAAGCGCATCCTGCGCACTGTATTGGTCGCACAAAAACCATATTTCGCGGGCTTTCTTCTGGCCTACACAACGTGCTAAATAGCTGGCACCAAAGCCGCCGTCAAAGCTGCCTACCTTTGGGCCTGTTTGTCCAAAAACGGCATTCTCGCTGGCTATCGAAAGGTCGCATACTACGTGGAGCACATGCCCGCCACCAATTGCAAAGCCGTTAACCATGGCAATAACTGCTTTAGGTATGCTGCGTATTTGCTTTTGCAGGTCCAACACGTTTAAGCGTGGTACGGTATCGCTGCCTACATAGCCGCCGTGGCCACGTACGTTTTGGTCGCCGCCACTACAAAATGCTTTATCGCCTTCGCCGGTTAGTATTATGCTTTGTATTTCTAAGTTATCGCGGCAAATGTTCATGGCGTCAATCATCTCCTTTACGGTAAGCGGAGTAAATGCATTGTGGTAGCGCGGACGGTTAATAGTTATTTTGGCAATGCCTTCAAAAAACTCGAACCTTATTTCTTCGTAATCCTTAATGGTTTTCCATTCTCTCATGTTGTAATGTTTTATGTTTTTAAATTCTACTTGTATCATTTTGCGGCTACTCGTAAGTTGTCGCTAATTTTTGCCTATTGCAGCACCTTGCCAACTGAACGAAGCATTTCGTAATAGCCTTTATAAACCGCAGCGCTAATTTGGTTAGGCGTTTTAATTTCCAATATAGCGGGCTTGCCGTTTTGCGGGCCGTAAAAGCCTGTTAGTGTTTCGCTCAAGCTGTTTAGGTTATCGCAAAAATAATAAGGTATGCCATACATACCAGCCAAATGCTGTGCATTCAGGTTATGGGCAGTTTCAAAAAACTTTTCAAAGCCCTCTACCTTGGTTGGGCCATCTAACAACCTAAAAATATTGCCACCCGAATTGTTGATTAACACAATGCGCAAGTTAGGCGAAAGGTAGTTATTCCACAATGCGTTTGAATCGTAGAAGAAGCTGATATCGCCTATTACGCAAATAGTTATTTGCTTGTTGGCATAAGCAGCACCCGTAGCAGTGCTCAGTGTACCATCAATACCACTGGTGCCACGGTTGCTATTGATGGTTGTATTTGCCGGATGGTTGAAAAAATTTGAATAACGCACCGGCGTTGAATTGGCATATTGAATATTAGCATCCTGCGGGAACGATTGCACAAGCGTATCTATCACCTGCATATCGCTGTATTCAATTTGTTGCAGGTATTGTTTGGTTAATTGCTGTGTGCGTTGGTTCAACTGCTGCCAATTACTTCTGTATTCCGATTCTGTATTTTGCTGCGATTCCAGTAAGCACTCCAGTGCTTCTTCTTCGCGGATATAGTGCATTTCATGGTTGCTCAACTCAAAATAATCGCGGTATTTGCTTTCGCCGTATAAGGGTATGTTCCAATGAAATTGCGGTTTGTATTTGCGCAATAACTGGCGTATACGTTTACTTATAATTTGGTTGCCGAATGTAAGCACTACATCGGGCACAAAGATGGTGCTGTTTTCGCTGTTCAGTAATTCAATACACGAATCGTAGTTACTAATCACACCATCAACATTTGCGTTTGATGTGGTTTCAACCAATATAGCAAAATCGTTTCGCTGCGCTAATAGGCGCATGTGTTCGTTAAACTTAGCATCGTGCGGACGAAGCCCTACCACTATCAATTTTTTAGAAGTACTGTTTAGTTGGTGCAGTAACTCGGCATGCGCTTCAATACGTAACGAGGTGGTGTTTTCAATGGCCTCGGGTTGGTACACATTGTGGGGGGTGTTGCTCATGTCAACCTCCACTGTTTGGTATAGCGGCTCGCTTATATGCACATTAATACGTGCGGGCTGCTTCCAATCCTCTGTATGGAAAATGGCCTCCTCCACAGTTTTAATAATGTTTAATGTGCTATCGTTATCAGCATCAATTTCAAGGTCGAGGGCGTAATACGCAAATATCGATTCCTGATAAATGGCTTGGTTTTCGCCCTTTTCCGTTGCACCCCGCGGCCTGTCGGCAGTAATAAATAATAACGGTACTTCCTGATAGTTAGCCTCGCAAGCAGCTGGCAGCAAATTAAGTACAGCCGTGCCCGAGGTACAAATTACCGCTACGGCTTGGCGCATTTGCTGGGCTAAGCCCAATGCAAAATAACCCGCTACGCGTTCGTCGGGAATTACAATACACTCAATTTCGGGTATTTGGGAAAATGCTATTATCAAAGGCGCCGACCTTGAGCCAGGCGAGAAAACAACCTTACGGATGCCCTTGCGGCGGCAGGTTTCGGCTATTAACTGTATACCTTTTATGGCGGTGTTCATTGGGCTGCAAAGGTGATATATTTCAGCCAACTTACAACTGTAATTAAACCGTAATCAAGTTTATCGCACAGAGTAAACAGCCGAGAAACACAGAGAGAAGATATATAGAACGGAGTTGCCCCTTTCAACACATGCGAAATGTAAAATTTTCTATAAAGGCTTCTTCTATTAATCGGCTATAATACACTTAACAGGGTTTGTGCCTTTAATTGGGTTTCCTGCCACTCTTTTTCGGGTACCGAGTGGGCGGTAATGCCGCAGCCTACATATACCGCCAGGCGGTTTTTAAGTACCTGCATGCAACGCAGGTTAACAAACAGGTTAGCCTGCCCGTTAGCAGGGTTTACAGGGCCTAAATAGCCACTGTAAAAGCCACGGGTAAAAGGCTCGTTTTTTAATATAAACTTAACCGCCTTTTGCTTAGGCATACCGGCCACTGCAGGTGTGGGGTGCAGGGCATTAACAGCTTGTTGCCAATTGGTAGGCGGTTGTAGGGTGTAGGTAAACGTGGTACGCAGGTGCAGCAAATTGGCCGCAGTAATGGTTTCGGGTGGGGTTACTTCAATACTTTGCGACAATTTACTTAGCCTTTTAGTAATATAGTCGGTTACAATTTTTTGTTCTTCCAGTTCCTTATCGCCCCAATTTACTTTTTTATTACCCGCCCTTTTGCCCTGTGTACCCGCCAGCGAATGCGTGGTGTAGGTATTGCCCTTGCCGTAAAGCAGTATTTCGGGAGTAGCCCCTATCCATAACCCGTATTGCGGGGTAAATACTAACGATACAAAAGCGTGCGGATATTTATTGCTCAAACTCTCGAAATAATCAGCAGGAGTGAAGGCTTCAGGCTTTTTCTTTTTAAGTACACGGGCTACCACTATTTTTTTAAAGCTACCGCTGCGTATTTCTTTACGTGCCTTGCGTACATATTTTTCAAAGTCGGCTTTACCTGTTTCTTCTAACTTATACTTGGTGGCTTTAATATCGGTAACTGCTTGTTTGGCAAAGGTTAAAGCAGGTAATTTATTGGCTGTAGCGGCTATATCGGCTTGTATGTATACTGGCACAAAATTTTTATCGGCTTTAAAAGGGGCGAACACAAAGCCTTTCTGTTTTTCGGTTCTTTGTTGTACTGCCTGTGTTTTTTGCGCTACCACCCAAGCTTCTTTTGCTTGTGGCAAGCGGTAAAATGCAAACGGCAATTGGTGTAAAATACAGTAATCGAAAAATTGAGTAAGGGTTGTTTGTTTAGGTTTAATCGGCATAAAAGCATTTTAGCACTATCTGTTACCTGCAAAACTATATTTTTACCGATAACCATTTGAATGATGATAGAAAAAGAGATATACATAATACGACACGGGCAAACCGATTTGAATGCACAAGGCATAGTACAGGGCAAGGGTGTTGATGCACCTTTGAACGAATTGGGCCGTAAACAATCAGATGCCTTTTTTCAAGTGTACAAGCATGTAAAGTTTGACGTAGTATATACTTCATCTTTATTACGTGCACAGCAAACTGCCAGCCAATTTATTGCTTTGGGCATACCGCATATTATAGATAGTAACTTAGATGAAATAGGTTGGGGTGATGCTGAAGGCAAAGCCAACTTTACCGACCACTCGGATATATTTGAAAACTTAACCACCGAATGGAAGGCAGGAAATATATACTATAAAATGCCCGGTGGCGAAAGCCCTTTTGATGTGCAACAACGCCAGCTAAAATTTATTGAAGCACTAAAAGCTACCGATTATAAAACGGTTTTAATTGCCACGCATGGCAGGTTTATAAGGGCTTTAATGTGTACGCTTACCCAACGCCCCTTATCGGAAATGGATCAGTTTGACCACACCAATCTTTGCCTATATAAAATAGAGCTGCATACCGATGGCTCATTTAAAATTATTGAACACAACAATCAAGGGCATTTAAATGAATTGATGGGGTTGTAATACATGCCCCAATAGTTTATGTATAGCTATTTCAATAGCGAGGGAATTAATCCTCTCGCTATGAAGCATCGGCATTAAAACAAAAATCCCGTACTTAATCAAGTACGGGATTTTTGTTTTAATGCTTTTATATTCTTAACGGATGATGGTTAATGAACCTGTACGCAGTTCATCTTTATGGCCATCAATAAACGTTAGTTTAAGTTGATAAGTGTAAACACCCGTAGGTACTTTTACGCCTTTGTAAGCACCATCCCATTTAAAGTTTAGGTCGCTGCTTTCGTATACCTTTTCGCCCCAACGGTTAAATATTTGCATACTCATATATTGCACCACCTTATCATTAATAAACAATTGGAATTCATCATTAAATCCATCGCCGTTAGGCGTAAAGGCATTAGGTACAAATATATCATAGTTAGGTACTACAAATACGGTAACGGTATCGGTAGCAGTACAGCCAACTTCGTTAGTAATAGTAAGATGATATAAAGTAGTAACCACCGGCGCAGCCTCAGGGCTTGCACAATCGGTACAGCTAAGGTACGATGAAGGGGTCCATACATTGGTATAATTGCCCGATGTACCCGTTACTATAAAACTCAGGTTAGTGCTTTCGCCCAAGTCAATTGTTGGCATGGGGTTGGCTTCTACTTCAAAATCGTAAACGTATATCAGTGTAAAAGTGCTATCGGTAGAACAGTTGTTGTTATCGGTAACGGTAACGGTATAATCATCGGGCGGTAAATTGCTAACCGTGTTCGATGAAGGAATGTTACCTGTCCATGAATTTAAGTGCGACCAGCTATAATGATAAGGCGATGATGCCCCGCTAACAGTTAATGCAATGCTGCCATCGGCAGGGTTACTGGCGCAGGTTGGGTCGGTAAGTACCGCATCAATGGTAAAGCCTGTTGGTTCAGTAATATCTATACTTAACGATTCGTTACAAGTATTAGCATCGGTTACCGTTACGGTATAAGTACCCGCAGGTATGTTAGTACGGTTTTGGGTGTAAGTGCCATCATCCCAAACATAACTATATGGTGTGGCACCGCCCGTAGTAACCAGATTAATACTGCCATCGCTGTAACCTAAACAGGTAGCATTGCTATATGTTTCTGTAATATTTAATACAGGGTTTTCGTTAACGGTTATGCTAAGGCTAACATTGCAAGCATTGCTGTCGGTAACATTTACAGTATATGTACCCGATGCTATAGCAGTGCGGTCTTCAGTAGTAACGTTATCATTCCATAAGTAAGTATATGGTGTAATACCTCCGCTAACTGTTATATCAATAGTGCCATCGCTTAAGCCGTTGCAGGTTACATTGGTATGTGTTTCGGTTATGGCTAATGCAGTAGGTTCGCTTATGGTAGCACCTATGGTTGCTGTGCAGCTGCTGTTATCGGTAGCTACTACAGCATAATACCCGGCAGGTATATTACTTCTATCTTCGGTGGTAATGCCTGTAGTGGTACTATCTTCCCACAGGTAACTGTAAGGCGGGTTTCCGCCAGTTAGTGTAACATCGATAGTACCAGTTGCATTGGCATTACATAGTGCATCGGTATGTGTTTCGCTAATTACCAAAGCAGTTGGTTCAACTATATCAGCACTTGCCGTTGCCGAACATTGGTGTGCATCGTAAACAGTAACTGAATAAGTACCGACAGCTAGCGCAGCTCTGTCTTCGGTGGTGGTAGTGCCATCGTTCCATATATAACTGTAGTTAGCAGTGCCACCCGTTGTTGTTATATCAATAGTACCATTGGCAGCGCCATTGCAAGTTACATCGGTATGCATTTCGGTAAGGGCAAGTATTGCAGGCTCAGCTATAGTTATACCCGTTAAAGTAGCAGTACAACTATTATTATCGGTTACTATAACATCATAGGTGCCTGCTGCTAAGCCTGTACGGTTTTGGTTTACATCATTATCGTTCCACAAATAAGTATATGGCGCAGTACCATTGTTAATAGTTAAAGTAATAGTACCGTCAGCATTTCCATTACACAATACATCGGTATGTGTTTCGGTAACCATTATAGGCAATGCCTGATTAACTATGGCGCTTGCTGTAGCTGCACAGCCTACGTTATCGGTTACCGTTACATCAAAAGTATCGGCTGCCAATCCTGTAATATTTTGTGTAGTTGCACCATTGCTCCATGCAAAAACAAACGGGGCTTGTCCGCCTGCATTAATGGTCAGGTTAATGGCGCCATCGCTATTGCCGCTACAAGTTACATCAGTTACAACAGGTGTAACAGTAAATGATGGGGTGGCATTAATTGTGCTTGATGCGGTAGCTGTGCACCCATTGGCATCGGTACCGGTTACTGAATAGGTAGTTGTGCTTAACGGGTTTACAGTAGTTGTTGTTCCTGTTGTGTTATTGCTCCAGGCATACGTAGCCGCCCCTGTGCCGGTTAGCGTTACAGTTTGCCCCGAGCATATATTACTATTGCTTGCCGTAATGCCAACCGTTGGTGGTGTGCCTACCGCCACCGTGGCACTTGCAGTAGCCGAACATACCGAACCATCGGTAACAGTAACGGTATAGGTAGTAGTAGTAGCGGGTGTAACAGTTATAGTTGCAGTACTTGCATTATTGCTCCATACATAACCGGTGCCACCGCTTGCAGTTAGTGTTGCACTTGCCCCGCTACTACCACAAAGTGAAACAGAAGGAGGGTTAATAGCTGCTGTTGGCGATGGATTTACAGTAATAGTTGCTGTTGCCGATGCGCTGCATCCGCTTCCATCGTCAACCGTAACACTATATGTAGTTGTGGTTTGTGGCGCTACACGTATGCTATCGGTAGTGGCACTATTGCTCCAAGTATAATTATTTGCACCCGTAGCTTTTAAGGTTGTGCTATCTCCATTGCATATAGTTATAGTAGCAGGTGTTATAGTAGCTGTTAAGTTGCTTGCCACACTTACATTTGTAGTGGCTGTAGCCGTGCATCCGGTGTTAAATGTAACAGTAACTGAATATATGCCGCTCATAGTTATATCGCTATTAGGTATGGTAGGGTTTTGCACTATTGCGGTATAGTTGTTAGGGCCGCTCCAAGTATAGGCACTGCCATTAGTTGCATTTAATGTTATAGTACTACCTATACAGTAAGGCCCTGTATTGGTAGCAGTAGCAGTAGGTACAAAGCTACCTGCTACTGTTGAAACCCCTAACGATGTACAATTACTGTTATCAGTAACCGAAACATAATATTGGCCGGGTGCTAAATTTTTTAAAGTATCGGGTGTATTAGATGTAACAGTAGCTACCACATTACCTACAGAGTCGGTCCAGGTATATTGCCATGGGCCATTTGCACCTGCGGGGGTTGCTATGGCCGCACCATCGTTACCACACACGGTGTTAATAGCCGACATTATAGGTGGGTCGCAACAAAGCATTACTGCTGAGGCATTAAGTAGGGGGTCGGCTTGGCAACCATTACTGCTCCAACTGCCCGATTCGCTATCGCCTAAAGTGTTTACCGTAACACTTAGGTTGCCGGCAGTACCACCTGCGCAACCACCTGCCAAATCTTTAGCAGTAATACGCCAACAAAAAGTTGGTGAGCAATTAACACCTACACCCACATCTCCGAAATTATTTCCAGGGTTATTATCTGGTGTAGCGGGTCCGCCTAAGGTGGTTTCGTAGAAAAAGCCCGGGCCGAATGTTTGCGGATTATGTGAACTGGTAATACTGTTATAAAATCCCCAAAAGGCACCTGCTGTTGTATCGCACGATGGAGGAACTGTAGTAGCGGTTAAGGTTGTTATGTCCCATCCGTTACCAAATCCCAACTCAATACCATGTAACCAGTTGGCCGCTGTTTTGTTGTAGTTACTTACAGTGTAGCAAAATTCAACAGTAGTACCGGGGGTATATGAACCACCATTATTTGGCGGCGGGTTGGCAACTATACCACTGGCCAATAAGCAATTGCCGCAATTGTAATTGTTTTTAATCACAAATCTGAAATTGCCCCTGTCCGTAGGTGTACCGCCCGATATTTGAATATAATATACACTGCCAGGGGTAATGGGTGCAACATTGGCATTTAAAATACTACCATTACCGGTAAGGCAAGCTAATGGTGTTAGTGATGAGCAACCGTTACCGGCATCTTGATAAATACTAATGTTAGGGGTTACTATACTTGCCCCTGTATCGGGGGTTAATGAAATAATAAATGATGTGCCGGTAGCTGTTACCCTGTACCATACATCCGATGCTGGTATAGCGCAACCCGAAACAGCTATAATAGGGCTGCTTGTACTGGAACCTACATTGGTACCAATAAAAGTAAGGGCTGCCCCTTGCATTACGTTTGTACTTGTGCCGCATGCCGGCGGTGCAGGTAAAGTGCCCAAGTCACACGCATTGCTGCATTCGTCGGGTACCGGCGAAAAACATACTGAACTTGGCGGAGGTGTGTTATCAAATGCGCAAATACTAAAAGTGCCATTGTTATTACCGCCGTATTCCCATACGCGTATGTACACCATACTACCCGGTAATAAACCTGTGTAAGTGCCCGCAGGCATTGCACTACCTGTTACATCATCCACACAGTCTATTTGGGTAAATGGCCCGTTGCAACTGCTTGCGGTATATATCTCCATACCGCCATCGGTAATTACACCGGCTTGAGTTTGTATAGTAATGTTACCCGATGCAGGCACTACTGCCGTGTACCAAACATCATAACCGCTATAACTGGCACATAAAGGTGCTGTTACGCTAAAAGTATTAGTAGTATTTTGTGTAGTACCTTGTACCGAATTGCACGATGTACCTACTGTTAAAGCTACTGCGCCGCATGGGTTATCGTTAGCAGGTGGTGGTGGATTGGCTATTACACAAATGCTAAACGTTCCGTTATTATCGCCGCCATATTCCCAAAAACGTATGTACACGGTGCTACCCGGTGTTAATCCGTTGTAAGTGCCTGCAGGCATTGCACTACCTGTTACATCATCCACACAGTCTATTTGGGTAAATGGCCCGTTGCAACTGCTTGCGGTATATACTGCCATACCACCATCGGTAACTACGCCTGCCTGTGTTTGTATGGTTATGCTGCCCGAAGCAGGCACTACTACTTTAAACCACACATCGGCACCGCTATAATCGGCACAACCGGGCCCTGCAACTGAATTGGTACCGGTAGCAGTAGCATTGGTTGATGATACTGATGTACATGTGGGTGAGGCAACTAAAGTTACAGCACCACAAGGGTCGTCGTTACCATTAGGTATAGGTGCCTGCGAACATGTAACCGAAAACGGAGCACATAAGGTATTGCTAAAACATCCTAATTGATCGATAGAAACCCTAACAGTGCCGGTATAGGTAGCCACCCAAGTTAGGCTTGATTGGGTAGATGAACCACCGCATCCGTCATCATCATACGCTAAACTGGTAGGCGAGCTGCCATTGAACAGATACATTTGCGTATCAAAGGTGGTACCCCCGCAGGTTGAAAAGGTATAGGTATTGCCGCTTGTTACAGTTACTTCAATATACTGCCCGCCCTGTATACAGTTGGTTACAGGCTCGGTGGTGCCATTACAACTGCTTGGTGTAAAAGTTTGCAGTAAAGTATTATCGTTCGGGCACTGCGCCTTAGCTGCAAATGCCGTAAGCATGGGAAATAGAATTGCCCAAAGTATTTTTTTTCTCATAGTGCGCCCCTCCTTAGGTGAGAAAATGTTCAATATATAATAATCAAGACGTGGTTTCTCTCTATAACGTTGATTGCAGGTTTTCAGTTTTTTAAATAAAAGTTAACCTGCTTTACAAATATCGGTATTATCTGTCATTTTGTAATTAATTTGACTCATTTATAACAAAAAACCCGCCTCTGTTCAAGGCGGGTTTAACAATTTGTTTAAATTAGATACTATTCAGCGGCGTCGCCTGCTTCTTCAGCCGATTCCCTTTTATCCATTTTGTCTTTTAACTCGCTTAAAGCGCTCAAATCGCCAAGAGTGGTTTTCTCAATGCCTTTTTGAATGTTTTTAACGGTTTTAGTTGCTTTTTCGCGTTCAGCCTTTTTCTCCTTCTTTTCGTCTTCTACAGCTTCTTTCTTGGCTTCTTCCCATATACGGGCGTGCGATACAATGATTTTCTTATCGTTGCGGTTAAATTCAATTACCCTAAATTCAGCTTTTTCATCTGCTGCTACAAAACCGCCATTTTCTTTCGAAAGGTGTTTTTTAGGTGCAAAAGCTTCAAGACCGTAAGGTAATAATACCGTTGCGCCTTTTTCCTCAACGTTAAGTACAGTAGCTTCATGTATAGAACCTACAGGGAATACATTTTCAAAAGTATCCCATGGGTCTTCTTCAATTTGCTTGTGGCCTAAGGTAAGTTTGCGGTTTTCGTTGTCAATGTCTAATACTACAACATCAATTTCGTTACCCACTTTAGTGTATTCGCTTGGGTGGTTAAAGCGTTTAGTCCAGCTAAGGTCGCTTACGTGTACCATACCGCCAATACCTTCGCTAAGCTCAACAAATACGCCAAACGGTGTAATGTTTTTAACTAAGCCTTTAGTACGTGTACCTACAGGGAATTTTTGGGCTATTTGAGTCCAAGGATCTTCGGTTAAGCGTTTTAACGATAAGCTCATTTTCCTTTCTTCGCGGTTAATAGTCATAACTATTGCCTCGTGGTTATCGCTTAGGTGGAAGAACTCGCGGCTGTTAATAGGAGTGTTGCTCCAGCTAACTTCGCTAACGTGTATTAAGCCCTCAACGCCGGGAGTAATTTCAAGGAAAGCACCGTAGTCTTCAATGTTTACAATTTTGCCTTGTATTTTGCTGCCTACGTCAATATCCTTGTCTAAAGTATCCCAAGGGTGAGATTGTAATTGTTTTAAACCTAACGATATACGTTTCTTGTTATCATCGTAGTCTAACACCACCACATTTAATTTCTGGTTCAGCTCAAGCACCTCTTTAGGGTGGCTTATGCGGCCCCAGCTAATATCGGTAATGTACAATAAGCCATCTACGCCGCCAAGGTCAATAAATGCACCAAAGTCGGTAATGTTCTTAATGGTACCTTCCAATACCTGGCCTTTTTCAAGTTTGCCGATAATTGCTTCGCGTTGTGCTTCAATATCACTTTCAATAAGGGCTTTGTGCGATACAACGGCATTCTTAATAGCCTCGTTAATTTTAACCACTTTAAGTTCCATGGTTTTACCCACGTATATATCGTAGTCGGTAATAGGTTTAACATCAATTTGCGAACCCGGTAGGAAAGTTTCCATACCAAATACGTTGGCAATAAGCCCGCCTTTGGTTTTCGAAATAATTTTGCCGGTAACCACTGTGCCGTTTGCATGTGCGGCAACAATTTCATCCCATGCTTTTAGCATACGGGCATTTTTGCGGCTTAGTATTAAGTGGCCGCCTTTGTCTTCTTTGTTTACTACGTATACGTCGTAAATTTGGCCTACGGTCAAATCTTCAACATCACGAAATTCCGAAAGTGGTACTAAACCATCGCTTTTAAAGCCAATGTTCAATACTACATCGGTACCTGTTATAGCTACTACACTACCTTCAACTATCTGGTCGTTCTCAATAGTTTTAAGGGTTTTGCCATACTCTTCGTCGTATTTCGCACGTTCAGCATCGGTGTAAATAACTACATTACGCCTGTCAACATTCCAATCAAAATCATCATGGGCAGTTGAGGCAACTGTTGGGTTAACTAAAGTGTTTTCTTCCATTTTGCAATCCGGTTTTTTGTTATTCTCGTCCCGGTACGCGAGTTTGGTTAAATAAATAGCCCTATTCCGTTGCAGAAGGGGCCGTTAAAATGGAGCGCAAAAGTACTGCTTTTCTTACTAATTTATTGCTTTTTTAAGGCAATAATTAGCAAAAACTGTATAAGAATCAGATAATGAAGAAGTTGGAGGATTAATCGCGGTTGTAAAACATCCAAAGCCAAATCATACGGCTAAGGCGGTAAAACATGGGGCTAAGTATTATCAGTAATACACCATTAACTATAACGTAGTTTAAGCTAAGCGAGTTCATAAACCCAAAAAACACCGTGCTTGCTACAAAGGTTGCTACACTAAATGCTACGGTAAGCATGTACGATACATACGTAGCGCCCCAGTAAAAACCGGGCTCGGGCACAAAGTTTAAATGGCATACCGAGCATTCGTTTTTAGTGGTTAACATCTTATTTATCTTAAAGGGGTTCGACGACTCAAACACATCGCCCTGGTGGCAGCGCGGGCATTTACCTTTAAAAAAGCTGTACACATAATTCATGCCGCTAAATTACGCGTAATAAGTTCAAAATCTGTGATTTTAATCACCAATTGTGCATTATGCGCTTATTGTTGTGCTATCATATATCTTCGCAGCATTAATTATTAAGTTCATTTATGGAAGCCACCCAAAGGAAGCGGATTATTCTAATAATTAGTTCAGTAGCTATACTTATTGCACTGCTTGTAGTGTTTAGGTTCGCATTTAGCAGCAGTGCAAAAACACGTATCACCAACCTGCTGCATTTGGGCAATAAAATTTCGGTTAAAAACGATACCCAAAAACTAACCAGTACCGACCTGATGAAGAAGTATTATGATGTGTTTGGTTATAACGAAATGTGGACTTTACCCCAAAAACAGGACGACCAATACCGCAATATGCTGTTAAGCATGCTTGATTATGCCGATAGCTTAGGGCTAAACCGCGCCGATTACCATGCTGATTTCATCAGCCGTTACGATAGCATGATAAAACTACCAGAGTTTGATTATGATAAATACAAAACCGAAAGCGAAGTAATATTTACTGATGCTGCCCTTTCATTTTTATACAATGTAGCTTACGGTAAGGAAATTAAAACTGAGTATAACGGCGTTAAGTATAATATCGATTCTAACCGCATATTAAACGTATATAACCAGTTGATGCAGCACCGTAACTGGCACCGTACGCTTGATAGTATTGAACCTAAAATTGAACAATATCTTACACTTAAAAACAAACTGAATTATATGCGCGCCTTTGTGCGCGATTTTCCCGAAACCGATACTTTGGTTGCTGATAATACCGATGGCGGAAATATTATAGCCGGCATTAAGTTGCGTTTCTATGGTATCATTTCCGATTCATTAGCTGCCGACTCAAGCGGTAGGCCAATGTTAAAAGCCCCGTTAATTGCTTTTCAGAAAATGATGGGTATTGATACCAGCGGTAAACTGGATGATAAAACTTTAAAGGCACTGAACTTTCCGTTGCCAAAACGCATGGCGCAAATGAAAGAAAGTTTAAACTACTGGCGCTGGACTGGCCGCCTACAGGAGAAGGAGTTTATTTTGGTAAACCTGCCGGCTGCACGTTTGCAAGTGGTAAACCCCGACTCGGCCAAGGATTTAACCATGCGCGTTATTGTAGGTAAAACCGCTACACAAACGCCATCGTTTACGGCATACATTACTAAGGTTATTACTTACCCGTATTGGACGGTACCCCTTAGTATTGCTACAAAAGAAATGCTACCGAAAATTAAAAAACGGCTTGCTTACTTAGATGAGAATAACCTGCAGGTGTTTGATGCTAAGGGCAAAATTATTGACCCTGCTACCGTTAACTGGAATAAATACAGTGTTAAATATTTCCCGTTTACCATCCGCCAAAGCACAGGTTGCGATAACTCATTGGGGGTACTTAAATTCGACCTCAACTCGCCATTTAGCATATACCTGCACGATACTAACCACCGCGAATTATTTGCTAACAGTAACCGCTTTATGAGCCACGGATGTGTACGGGTTGAAAAACCAATGGAACTGGCCAATTATGTTTTAAAGGACGGCCTCGATTCAGCTACTATCGAACAGCTAAACCAATGCCTGCACGACCAAACCCCGAAGGAGTTTCCGTTAAAGAATAAACTACCTGTATTAATACTTTACATGACCGCCGATATTGATGCCAATGGCAACCTTAAATTTTACAACGACGTGTATAAGTTAGATGACGACTTAGTATTAGAGAAACCCAAAACTGCGGCTTAAGAAGGGCTAATTTCATTGCCCTCGTAATCGTAGTCTTCTAATGTCCAATCAATAAAAACTTCTTTTACAAATTCGCAAAAACTATCGTTTACCGTTTCAGGTGCATCATCGGCGGTGTATCTGTATCCACTTTCCCAGTAAATAACGGCACATGTTTCGGTGCGCTCAGCCGTGTTTTCCGAAATATCAAGGCAGTAATAACTTCCGCTTCCATCATGTAATACAGGCACTACATGCTTGGGCATGGGTCCGTGTTCCTTGGCGTATACAGCGTCTATCGAGTTTTCATTGCCCATAAACCCCATCAGTTGGTTACCCATTAAGTTAAAACCATTGTAGGTGTTTAAAAAATTTACAAATTGGGTGGGCAGTAAAATCTTGTATTTGGTCTCAAAGGCTTTCAAATCGGCTTCAACAAGTGGGCTATTAGCTTCAAACATTTCATCCGAAAACTTCTGCAACTCCTTTATAACATCATTAATGGTACAACTCATAACTAAGTTTTTATAAGTACAAATTTACAAAACCCACGGCATTAATGTTCAGGGTAATTACTACTTCAGCAATTTTGAAGATGCCAGATACTTACTATCGGGGTAGTAGATGAATAGGCAGGTACCATCTTTAATGGTATTTATTAGCTTATCGCTTATGGCATAAGGTATGGCAGGACAGCCAAAACTGCGGCCTAAGCGCCCGCAACCGCATTCGCTTACAAAATCGTTAGTTACATAATCGGCGCCATGCATTACTATGGCACGGCTTTCGGCATTGCTGTTAAAGCCCGGTTCCTCGCCGTTTAGTTTTAACGATAAACCATGTTGCCCGTTATATGTAGCACCTGTGGCATAAAAGCCCAAACTGCTTTTTAACGATTGTGGCTCGTTGCTAAAGTAACGGGCAAATTCCTCGCCAGTGTTTTTGCCATGCGCTACTAAGGTGTTAAACAATAGTTTGCCATTAGCCATATCAATTATATACAACCGTTTTTGGGTTGATGACTGGGTAAAATCGCAGATGGAGATAATATCCTTACTTACTTCGCCCTTTGCCTTCATTTTCTGCCATCCCTTAACAGCTAAGTTGTAAGCAGTAGCGTTAAGGCCCAGTTGTTTTAAATTAAGTTGCTGATACAGGCTTGCAGGTGTAGTTACCGTTTGGCTTACCGCATCGCTGGCAGGCGTTGGGGCAGTAGGCGTAAGCATAAAAGCCGTTGCCATAAGCACAACAATACCCGCGGCTATTTTTCGTAAATAACTGTTTAGCTTTTTCATGGTTATTGCAAAGATAAGACAATGACGCATTTATAATTGTGACCTTTGTTACCTTAAACGAAATTTGGCATTACGATGTTGCCATAAACCCAAAAAGCCTCCTGATAGTACTATCAGGAGGCTTTTTGATATGTTTTTGAGCTAAAATTAAGCTACAGCAGTAGGTACAACATGCACAAAGCGCCTGTCGTTTTTACCTTTTGTAAACTTAACCTCGCCTTCAACTACTGCAAAAATTGTATGGTCTTTACCTAAACCAACACCATTACCCGGGTGGTATTCGGTACCGCGTTGGCGTACTATAATGTTGCCCGGTATAGCGCTATCGCCACCGTATATTTTAATACCCAAACGTTTGCTGTGCGATTCGCGGCCGTTCTTTACTTTACCTTCACCTTTTTTATGTGCCATGACTTATTGTGTTATTACTTGTTATTGATTGGTTTACAATTAACCGATTGCCTCGATCGAAATTTGGGTTAAATATTGGCGGTGGCCTTGTGTTTTCTTATAACCTTTCCTTCTCTTCTTTTTGAAAATTTTGATTTTATCATCCTTAAGGTGCGATAAAATTTTAGCCGATACGGTAATGCCTGCTACTGTAGGCGCGCCCACAGTTACCGAACCGTTGTTATCAGTCAACAAAACCTTGTCGAAAGAAATTGAATCACCTTCGTTGCCTTCTAAGCGGTGAACGTACAATTTCTTACCGGCTTCAGCCTTAAATTGTTGGCCTGCTATTTCTACAATTGCGTACATGTCTTTAAAAATTTGGAGTGCAAATATAATCAGTTGAATTAAATAAACAAGAATAATATTGAAGGCATTTTTTTCGTTTTATCATTAGGCGGCCATAGCCCTTATGCGTTGCAGCAGGGTAGGGTGGCTGTAGTTAAAAAATACATAGGCCGGGTGGGGCTGTAAATTACTTAAATGGTTAACCGACAGCTTTTTAAGCGAGCTGATAAGCGGCCCCGCGCCGTACGTTTGGCGGGCGTATGCATCAGCTTCGTACTCGTTTTTGCGGCTAAAAATATTCATTAACAGGCCCGTAATAAGCGAAATAGGCGCATAAAGCAGGCTAAAAGCCACCAGCGAAAGGTGGAAGCTGTTCTGCTGTGCCCCCAACACTTGTGCCATTATAGGGCTGCCTGCCAACAGGCCGAACACAAAAAACATAGCCCCCATTTGGGCTACCGATATAGCTATGCTTTGCAAAATGTGTTTCTTTTTATAATGCCCTACCTCGTGCGCCAGTACGGCGGTTATCTCCTCGGTGCTCATGTCATTAATCAGGGTATCGTACAGCACAATGTTTTTTTGGCTGCCCAAACCGCTAAAAAATGCATTGGCCTTACTGCTGCGCTTGCTACCGTCTATTACAAATATATTGGTTAGCGGAAACTGCACTTTGGCGGCATAGGTTTCAATAGACTGCCTTAATTCGCCATCCTGTAACGGGGTTAGTTTGTTAAATAAGGGCAACAGCACCGAGGTGTAAAACATGGCCATTAGTATCGAAAAGCCCGCTACCACACCCCAGGCTGCCAACCAAAATTTAGTGCCAAGTAGGGTAAACAAAAAGGTAAGCAGTGCCAATAGCCCACCGCCTATAATTACAGCAAGTACCAAACCTTTTACCTTGTCCAGTATAAAGGTTGATGCACTGGTTTTATTAAATCCGAACTTTTCTTCAATTACAAAAGTGCTGTACACATCAAAGGGTAGCGAAAGTAGCGACGATGCCCCGCCTATAATACCGAAAAACAAAAGTGCTTGCACAATAGGCGAATCGGAAATGCCACGCACCAAGCCATCAACCCAGGCAAAGCCACCCAACACTAAAAAGCTGATAGTTACTATTAATGATAGGGTAGAAGAGATGGCGCCGAACCTGAAATTGGCTACGGCATATTCTTTAGCCTCGGTATATTTTTGTTGGTCGTACAAGCCTTTCACCTCATCGGGCATGGGTTTATCCCATGTTTTAAGGTTAAGCCAGCTTAGGGTTTTCGATAACACAAACTCGAAAACAATAAACGCTACTATAATATATAGAATGGTTAATGCCATTGTGTAATTTATTTAAACTGCGAATGTAGGATTTTTGATTTAGACGATTAGCAAATGAGATAATTGGATTGGTGCCTTAATAAGCAACATCAAATGTTGAACTACAAACCTCAAACAATCATTTGTATTCAATCTGTCGTATCTGAATAATCAGTTGTAATCATTTCTGCATTTTCTTAGTGCAACTTTGTGTACTTAGTTACTTAGTGGCAAATGTATTTTGCATTTATTCTTTTTGTATTAATCAGTGAATCTGTGGCATGAGCCTATTTTGTATTCAATCTGTCGTATCTGAATAATCTGTTGTAAACCATTTTGCATTTTCTTAGTGCAACTTTGTGTACTTAGTTACTTAGTGGCAAATGTAT
>Ga0164241_10001292_pt1 | contig 32127 bp, 27 predicted proteins | sample OricomyardsoilBY_FD_108780 | JGI IMG/M metagenome (GOLD analysis project Ga0164241, IMG submission 108780) | Backyard soil microbial communities from Emeryville, California, USA - Original compost - Back yard soil (BY) | ecosystem: Environmental > Terrestrial > Soil > Unclassified | place: USA... | reverse complement strand
CGCTTCGCCGCGCGCCAAGAAGCCGTTCCTCGCGATCAACTGCGGCGCGATACCCGAGCACCTCCTCGAGAGCGAGCTCTTCGGTCACGTGCGCGGCGCGTTCACCGGAGCCGAGCGCGATCGCAAGGGTCTCTTTCGAGAGGCCACAGAGGGAACGATCTTGCTCGATGAGATCGGCGAGATGCCTCAGAAGATGCAAGCCGGCCTCTTGCGCGTCCTGCAAGAGAAGGTCGTCCGCCCCGTCGGAGGCCCGCGCGAAGAGCCCGTGGACACGCGCGTCATCGCCGCCACCCACCGAGACCTCGCCGCGATGGTCGAAGCGGGCACGTTCCGCGAGGACCTCTTCTACCGATTGAACGTCATCCAGATCCGCGTGCCCTCGTTGCGCGAACGCCTGGACGACGTCCCGCTGCTCATCGACCATTTTCTCGGCATCTTCGCGGCGCGTTACCACCGCGATCGGCGCAGCGTCTCTCGGCCGGCGCTGAAGATGCTCATGGCGCATCGTTGGCCGGGGAACGTCCGCCAGCTCGAGAACGCCCTGCTCAACGCTTGGGTGCTCTCGGACGGCGCCGAGCTCGAGCCGGAAGATTTCGAGCTTGGCGATGGCGCGCCGCTCGCGCCGCGCTCGACCGGCTCGGGCGCCGCTTCGCTGCGAAGCGCGACGTCGCTCGACACGCACAAGGCGGGCGAGCGTGAGCGGATCCTCGAGGCCTTGACGGCAGCGAATTGGAACCGAGTCCGCGCGGCCGAGCTCGTCGGAATGCCCCGCCGCACCTTCTACCGACGCTTGAAAGAATATGGCATCCAATAGTCGACCGAAGACGTCGGGCGCTCCGCAGAAGGGCCCCGCCAAGAAGACCACCGCAGCGAAGTCGTCCAAGCCGAAGGCGCGACCGTCTCCGAACGCGTCTGCTCACCAGGTCGTGAGGCCCGCGCAGCGACCCGTCGCCGCGCCGAAAGCGCCCGCGCCGTCGCAAGGCGGTTCGCGGCTCGGCGTCGTGGTGGACGGTCGACCGCTCGACGACGACGCGGCTCGAAAGCTCTGGGTCGAGTTCTCGATCCACATGGACGAGAACGTCGGCGACCTCGCAGGCTTCGCCGCCCTGAAGGGCTGGGCGAAGCTCGTCCCCGAGCACCGCGCCGGGCGCGCCGTCCTCGTCGTCTCCACGAAGTGAGCGCGCCGCGAGCGCGTCAGGCAGCGATGCCGCGCTCGACCGCGCGGACCAGGCGAGCGAGCTCGCGGATCTCGATGGGCTTCGCGACGAACGGGCGGCCCGTCCTCTCGATGCGCGCGCGCAGCTCTTCGGAGCGAATGCCACCAGAGATGAAGATCGTCCGCTTCGCCAGGCGCGGAAACCGAACCTCGAGCTGATCGAACAGATCGACGCCCGACTCGTCGGGCATCACGATGTCCGTGAGAATGACGTCGAGCCGATCGTCTTCTGCCAAGAGTCGAAGCGCGTGGCTCGCGCTCTTTGCCGGGACGATCTCGAACTGACCATCGAGGAGACGCTTGAGCGAACGGAGCAAGAGCTCGTCGTCGTCGACCACGAGGACGCGGAGTCGGTCGCTGGCGGGAGGGAGTCGGCTCGCGCGAGACGACGGCATCGTGGCCGGATCGGGGCGCTCGAAGACGATCTGAAACGACGCGCCCGTCCCGGGGGAGCTCTCGACCATGACCTCGCCGCCGGCTCGTTGCACCAGCTGACGCGTGATGCTGAGCCCGAGGCCAGTCCCGATGCCGACGCCCTTCGTGGTGAAGAACGGGTCGAAGATCCGATCCATGTGCTCTGCGGGAATGCCGGGGCCGTTGTCGTTCACCTCGATCAGCACCGACTCGTCGTCGAAGCTCGTGCGAACGACGAGGCGTCGGTCTTCTCGCGGGACGCTCTCGAGTGCCTGCAGCGCGTTCACGACGAGGTTCGTGACGATCTGGGTGATGGCGTGCGGCGTCGTGAAGATGGAAGGCAGCGTCGAATCGAGGTCGAGCTCGACGTGGGATTGAAAATGCACCTCTTTGCCGATGAGGCGCATGACCGTCGAGATCTCTTCGTTGATGTTCACCACGCGAGGAGAGAGGTCTTCGCCGCGACGCGAGAACACATTCAAGCTGCGGACGATGGAGACGATGCGTCGGGACGCGCCCAGGCAGTCTCCGAGCGCCTCGAGCCATTCGCCCGCGACCGAGTTCAGCGCGTCCGCCTGCTGGTAGCGCGGCTTCGTCAGCGTGGCCTCGAGTTGATCTCGGATGAGCTCGACGTTCGCCAGGATGGCGGCGCTCGGGTTGTTCACCTCGTGGCCGACGCCGGCCGCCAAAAGGCCGAGCGCGGAGAGGCGATCTTGATGCGCCATGTCGTTTGCGAGGCGAATGCGCTCGCGCTGCATGGTCAGGACGCGCGCCGCGAGGGCGAGGGTTCTCGTGACGTCGCGCTCCAGGTCGGGGCCGTCACAGATGACGTCGAATGCGCCGTCTCCGAAGAGCCGCGGATCCCAAGCAGAAGGCTCGACGATCAGAACGAGCAACGTGTCGCGGTGCACGCCCGCCAGGGTGACGACGCGGGCCGAGATCGTGTCGCGGTCGTCGCGGTCTTCGATGAAGAGAACGGAGGCGCCCTGTGGATCGAGCGAGCCGCCGGAGAGGTCGACGCAGCTCTGGACGCGTGCGCCGGCCGAATCGATCGCCCTGCGCAGTCGAGCCCCGACGGCGCCCGACTGAAACGCGAGTGCGACCGAGAGCGGCAAAATCATGGGTGTCGACTCTTCGGCTCCCACCAACGGTAGACGGCCGCCGACCTCGTGAAGCCGGCCGCAGGCGAGTACATCAGGATGACGTCGCCATCCTCGAGTCGATTCGCGCGGCGAGCCATGTCGAGATTGTACAAGATCGAGCAGGCCCCGATGTTTCCCACTTCCGGAAAGGTGGAGAGCGCCTTTTCCGCCGGCAAGCCGAGCGATCGTCGGCACGCCGACACGAACCACCCGAGGGACTGGTTGCCGAGATAGAGGTCGACGTCGTCGATCGTGAGCCCTGCGTTCGCGAGCGCACCGAAGCATGCGTCTCGACAGAACTCTCCGGCGCGGCGCCCGCTCTCCTTGCTGCGATCGAGATCGAAGCTCGAGATCTGCCAAGGTCCGTCGACACCACGCCACCACTCCTTGATCGGGAGGCCGTCTTTCATCGGCGTCACCACGATGCCCCCTCGGAACGCGCCGTCCGTTCGCGAGAACTGCCCGACCAGGCCGAACCCACTCGGCACGACACCGATGACCGCTGCCGTAGCGGCGTCACCGAAGCCGGGGGACATCGGCGCGCTGTAGTCGAGGATGCGGCTTGCACCGGACGACTGCACGACGACGACGTGTTTCATCATGCCGGACGCGATGAGCCCCGTGGCCGTCGTCAGCTGAGGCTGAAAGCTCGCGCACGCGACGTCGAGGCTCCACGCCGCAGCGCGCGACAGGCCGGCTTTGTCTTGGACGGCCGGCGCGTTCGATGGGTTGTAGAGGTCCGGAACGAGCGAAGAGACCAAGAGGAGATCGACGTCCTCGGGGGCGACGCCAGCGTCGTCGAGGGCGATGCGCACGGCCTTCGCTTCGAGATCCGAGACCAGCTCGTCTTCAGCGAGGACGTAGCGTGTCTTCGCGCCACGAAAGGCGTCGTCGCCGTACTCGGCCATCGCCAGCGCGATCTCTTCGGGGACGTCGGCCTTGGCCCCGGTGCTCGAGCGCTCGACGCCCAGCATGTCGCGTCGACGCTCGCTCTCGTCCCGAGGCTTGAGGAGATCCTTCCAGTACTCGTTCCCCCGCGCCGTCGCCGGGAGCGCCGTGCCGATTCCCAAGATGCCCACGCTCACTTCGCTACCTACCCATCCTTCGCGTCATCCGTGAATTGTCGGACAGCCGCTACGCGTTGACTCGCCGCCAGTCGCACCTCTGCATCGACGCGTACGTCGAGCACCACCGGTTTCGAACGCTTCTTCGAGAGCTCGGTCTCGAGTGTCTCATGGTCCGTGACGATCTCGCCGTCTGCGCCCATCGAGCGCGCCATCGCGGCAAAGTCGATGAGCTGCGTCGACAGATCCGGCGTTTGCCCGAACAGATCGCGCAACCCATGGTGCACCATGTTCAGCCTCGAGTCGTTGATCAGGACGAACGTGACGTTCGCGCCGTGCTGGACCGCGGTCGCCAGCTCGTTGCCGAACATCAAGAAGCCTCCGTCGCCGCAGATCGCGTACGTCGGTCGGTTCGGCTGGCCGAGCGCGAGACCGATCGCGCTCACGATGCCCGAGCCCATGGAGCCAAACCCGAGCGACGTGAAGAAGTCGCCACCCGTCTTCACGCGATAGAAGTGCAGCGCAGAGGCGAGGTGTTCTCCCATGTCGCACGTCACGAACGCGTCGCTCGGAAGAAACGAGTTCATCGCGAGCACGACCTCTGGGGTCGTGAGCATGCCGCGCGGCGACGACGGTGGGGCTTGTGTCGTGAAGTGCGCCTGGAAGGGGCGAGGCTTCGACCTCGGCGTGTCGTCGCGGTATTCGAGCATGCGACCGAGGACGGCGTCGGCCGGTCCGAGGAGCCCGAGATCGATGGGGTAGTTCTTCCCGAGCTGCGCCGAATCGATGTCGATCTGGATGAACGCGCGCGAGGCCTTCAGCTTCGGCGTCCAGGCGTTCGTCGTGAAGTCGTTGAGGCCGCTGCCGACGGCGAGGATCACGTCGACGCCGCCCTCGAGGTACTGCGTCACGGACTCGTGTCCGCCGAAGCCGAGGAGTCCGAGGTAGAGCGGATGGTCCTCCGGAAAGATGCCTTTGGCTTTGGTCGAGACCGCGACGGGCGCCTCGACGTGCTCGACCAATCGGAGCAGCGCGCGCCGGCTCGTCGCGTCGCGCGTCCCGCTCCCGGCGAAGATGAGAGGGCGGTGCGCTGACTGCAAGAGCTCGACGGCCTTGCGAGCTCCGTCGCCGTCGATCTCGAACGTCGAGCGGACCGTCCCGACGATCGGTTGCTCTTCGATTTTGGCAGCGGACACGTCGAGCGGCAGTGAGATGAAGACAGGACCTCGTCGCCCGCTGTACGCCGTCGCGAGCGCCTTGCGGAGCAGCGACGCTGCAGGCCCTGGGTGCGTCAGCATGACGCTCATCTTCGTGATGCGACGCATGAGCGCGACGGCGTCGAAGCCCGCGGGCGACCCCTCTTGCAGGGCACCGCGGCCGAATGCGCTCCTCGCGACCTCACCGGCGATGTGCACCACGGGCAGGCCCTCGTAGTAGGCGGACGCGATCCCCGTCAGCGCGTTCGTGATGCCCGGTCCCGCGGTCGTGAGGACCACCCCTGGACGCCCGGTCGCGGCGGCGTAGCCCATGGCCATGAAACCGGCGTTCGTCTCGTGTTTCGTCGTGACGACGCGAAGATCGGGTCGGTCGGGCAGCACGCTGTAGAGCTTCGCGATGGCGCCTCCGGGAATTCCGAAGACCGTATCGACGCCGAACTCTCGGAGCACGTCGCACAGCTCGTGCGCGACGGAGCTCACGAAACGTAACCCGGGATCTGCCGCTCCAGGGTTACGAGACCATCGAAAGGCGTCTCGAGCTCGACTGTCGCCGTGATTCGTGTTCCGGTCAGCCGGGCCACGCCTTCGAGCGCGCCGACCATGGCATGCTCGATGTAAACGAACTCGTTTAGGAAGCGGATGCGATGCGTCGTGGGCGTCGCCTCGACGAGCTGACACCGGCTGTAGTTCACGGCGGTCTGCGTTCGCCACGCGACGTCGATGAAGCGGAGCATCTGCGTGAGCGACGGCTCGACCAGCGCGAGCGCTGCCTTCCCGAACAGGCTCGAGGCGTAGGCGTCGAAGGCGTGGGATTGGATCTCGCGGATGCCCTGATAGATCGACGGCCCGCCCCAGTGGATCTGAGCGAGGACGACCAGTCGCGTCACGTAGTCGCGCGTCGGGTAGAAGCGGAACGGCGTGAAGCGGTGCACGCGGAAGAACGAGCGATACTCGCGCTGCGTCGCTTCGCTCAGCAGGCCGGCGCGATCGTCGATCATGTTGAGAAAGACGCCACGCACAGAGGCTTGGAGCGGGATCTGGTCGAGCCGCCACGCGAGATCCGTGTGTTCGTTGCACTCCGAAAGCGACGCGCGTCGATGAGGTCGACCGACGTACGAATCAGAGGGGTCCAGGGAGGGGCTCATCTTTAGAGGGGCGCGCAAACGCGCGGGAGTCTTACAATTAGCATTTTGCGGCGTCGGCTCTACGGGTGTCGAACATCCGAGTGGGCACATAGGCCCCTCGGGACCACCTCGCCTGGTTCGTTTGTCTCGTTCTGCTACTGACTCGAACCGCTACTCGATCGCCCGATCTCTGGCGTCGCGCTAGCATGCGAGTGGGCCGATGAAAGGCAACTACGACCCCGAAGACGACGCCGGGCCGCGTTCGTTTGGGGCAGATGAAGCGCTGAGAGCCGAGCATTTCGCGACCTCCGCGCTCGAGCGCGAAGACTTGGCGCCGGAGCCGCCCAGCGCAAGTCCGGCGTCCGTCGACCCGCCGTCGATCGTCGACGCGAGAGAGCACAACATCGCACCAGTGATCCAACCGAGCGCGGCTGCGCCGACAGCTGGCGGCGGGCTCCTGTGGCTGGTGGTCGTCCTGGCGCTCGTGGTCGCGGGCGGGATCGTGCTCGCGCGACGGTGAGCGCACCGCCGCGCCGCGTCGTCAGATCCCGTGCTGGCGAAGCTTCTTGTGAAGGCCTTCGCGCGTGATTCCAAGACCCTTGGCCGAGCTGGTCTTGTTGTGTCCGTGCTCGCGCAACGTCTCCATCAAGAGGTACTTCTCGACCGAATCCATCATCTCTCGAAGCGTCCCCTTCGCGACGTTGGCTTTCGTCAGCACGCCGAGTGCCTTCTTGATTTGCGGAGAGAGGAGATCCGGCGTCGCGAAGGAGCCCGGGTCGAGCTGGATCACGATCCTCTGCACCTCGTTCTGTAACTCGCGGACGTTGCCCGGCCAGTCGTAGCTCATCATGAGCTCGAGGGTCTGCTGCGAGAAGCCGCCGACCGCTTTGCCCATTTCCTCTGCGTATCGAGAGAGGAAGTGAGACGCGAGGAGCGGAATGTCGTCGCGTCGCTCGCGGAGAGGCGGGAGGCGAATGGGGAAGACCTTGAGGCGGTAGTAGAGGTCCTCGCGGAACTGACCGTTCTTCACGAGCTCCTCGAGGTTGCGGTTCGTCGCAGCGACGATGCGCACGTCCACGAACTTCGCGCTGGCTGCGCCGACGGGGCGGACCTCTCCCTCTTGGAGCGCCCGCAAGAGCTTCGACTGAAGCGACAAGCTGGTCGAGTTGACCTCGTCGAGGAAGAGCGTGCCGCCGTCGGCGATCTCGAAGAGACCCTTTTTGTCGTCGCTGGCCCCGGTGAAGGAGCCCTTCTTGTGGCCGAAGAGCTCGCTCTCGAGGAGGCTCTCGGCGATGGCGGCGCAATTTTGCGCGACGAAGAGCTTGCCGCGTCGGCGTGAGCGGTAGTGCATGGCGGCGGCGATCAGCTCTTTGCCGGTGCCGGTCTCGCCCTCGATGAGCACCGTCACGCGCGTGTCGACGACCTTCTCGAGCTGCTTCGTCACCGCGAGCGTGGCCGCGCTTCGGCCGATGATGGTGACGTCCTTGCCGCCGCCGCGGCGCTTCTCCTCGCGGCCCTTGAGGAAGACGTTCTCGCGCTTGAGCTGCTCTTCGGCGACGACCAGTCGCTTGATGAGCCGCGCCGACGAGACCGCGAGCGACGCGTTCGCGGCGAGCAGGAGCAAGAGCTCGAGATCGTTCGCGGTGAGCATGCCCGGAGCGCTCCGGTTGTCGACCTGGAGGACGCCGATGATGTCTTCGCCGCGAAACAGGGGTACGCCGATCGTGCTTCGGATGGACGCGCCCATGAGCGACTCGCTGGCGCCGACGTCGCGCGGCGCGTCCGCTGCCAGCACGGCCGCATGTTCCTTCACGACCTTTCGGTAGACGCTGCGCGCGATCGGCACGGGACCTTCGGGGCGACCCACCGTCCCGTCTGCCTTGCGGACGCGGGTCACGAGCGGAATGAACACCGGCGCATTCGCCCCCGCGGCGTCGGTGAGGTGCGCGAGATCGTCGTCGCGCAGGACGAGCGTCGCGTGCGTCGAGCTCGGGACGAGCTCGAGCGCCGCGTCCGCGACGTCTTCGAGCACGCGGTCGAGCGCCGTCGCGGCGCCGATTCGCTTCTGGACCGCGTAGAGCTTCGTGAGGACGTTCGGATCGAGCTCGCGCTCGTGGACGGCCGGTAGGGTCGCCTCGAGCTTGGTCATCGTGAGGACGTGGCTGTCCTCGTCGTCGTCGAGGATGGTGACGGAGAGCGCGGTCACCGCGTCGCCAGTGCCGAGCTCGATGACGTCGCCGGTCTCGAGGTCGGCCGATTCACGGTCGCCGGTCAGCCGGAAACGTTCGTCGGGACGGACCACCGTGGTGCCGTTCGTCGACTTGAGGTCGACCAGCACCACGCGGCCTTCACGTTGCTCGATGCGCGCGTGCTCACCCGACACGTGCGCTTCTTCGAGAGGGATGTCTGAGTTGGGTCGTCGACCGATCGATGCGACCTCGCCGCGTAGCTCGAACTTCCGCCCGGCGGCGAGGCCTTGGGTGATCTCGACGACGAGCGTCACTGAGCGCGGGCGCGTAGACGCGCTGCGACCTGAGTGAAGACGCCGTATTGCGCTTGGAGCTTGTCGTCCTTCAGCTCTTCTGCCTTGTCGAGCATGTCCGAGAGCTTCTTCGCGGCGTCGTTGTCACCCTTCGGTGCGAGCACCTGGAGCGCCTTCAGGGCGGCCTGCTGGACGGCTCCGTTCGAGATCTTCGGCATCGCGTCGACGAGCTTCGCGCGCGAGCTGTCGTTGCCGTAGATGCCGATCATGTAAGCGGCCTTGATGCCGACGAACTGGCCGTCCTTGTCCTGCGACTTGTCGTCGGTGAGCTTCGAGAAATAGCAGTCGACGTTGTCTTTGCAGTTCGTGACGAGGTCCTTCGAGAGCTTCCACTCTTTCTCGAACGCCTTGCCGATCGTGGTGTTGATCTCCTTGCCCTTGTCGTCGGTGCCCTTCGTCGGAAGGTTCGACAGCGCCTCGACGTCGGCGACCTGGTCGGGCTTCATGAGCTTCATCGCCGCGAGGAGCGCGTAGCTGCGGACCGAGTCGACGTCGGCCTGCTCGGCGCCGTCGGACGGCTTGAGGTCCGTCGCCGCCTTCGCGAGCCAGGGGACGATGCTCGCGTCGAAGAACTCGCAAGCGCCGTCTGCGAGGAGCTCCTTCGCGCTACCCACGCCAGGCACCTCGAGGTTCATCTTCGACTTCTCGAAGGTGGACTTGTAGGCCTCGAGCGTGTCGTTCGTCTTCGGGACCTGCGACAGGACGAGCGCGATGATGACCTTGGTCTGGTCGTCGGCCTTTTCGAGCGCCGCGAGGAGCGGAGCCGCCGAAGAGTCGGCCCCGAGCGAGCCGAGGATCTGCGCCGCGCTCGAGAGGTAGGCCTTGTCGGCGGCGTCGGTGATCTCCTTCTTGAGCTTGCCGTCCTTGTCCTTGTTGCCGGCGTCCGCGTCGGCGCCCTTCAAGTACTCGACCTTCGCGTAGTCGACGAGCTCCTTGTCGTCGCCCTTCAAGAGCGCCTCTGCGGGTTTGACCGCGGCCTTGCCGATTTTGACGAGCGCGACGAGCGCCGTGTTGGCGACCGGGCCCTTCGAGGGGCTCAGGATGACCTTCATCAAGGGGCGGATCGCCTTCTCGCTCTTCATGTCGCCGAGCGCGAGGGACGCGACGATCTGCCAGAAGGCCTGATCCTGCACGTTCTCCTCCGACTGCATGTCGATCGGAGCGTCGAGCATCTTCACGAGCTCGTCTTCTTGTGCGGGACCGGCGGTGGCCCGAACTGCCTTCGTGAGGTCGAGCTTGAGCTGCTTGATCTTCGGCTTCGAAAACTTCGCCGTAGTGAAGAACTTCATCACCTCGGGGGCGAGGCTCTTGAGCTCCATTCCGGCGACCGCGCGGAGGACGTTCTGCACGTCTTCCTCGGTCTGGTCCGGCTTGTAGTCCGTGAGGGTCTTCTTGAAGCAGGCTTCGCCGCCCGGATCTCGCGTGTCGGCCAGGAACTTCACGACCGTCGCGCGGAGGCGCGGTTGAAGGTTCGGGTCGAGGCACGCGTCGTTCATCGGAGGCACGATGATGGCGAGCAGGGGCTTCACGTTCGGCCCGTTTTTGTCCTTTTTGTCCCTCGTCATCGCATCTTCGTAGAACTGGATGATGCGCTTGACGGCGACGGTCTGCTTCGTCGGGTCCTTCAGGTCCGCGACGTAGGTCTTGGGGTCGTTTTCGTCGCGGCACCCACCCAGGCCCAAGCCCAGCGTGCCCATTCCGACGGTGATGGCGGCGCCGAAAATCAGCGCGCGAACGAGAGACGACGACCGGTTGACCAGACGATGCATGGAATTTCCTCCCTGCGAGTGCTCGAACGGGGGGGCCCGAGGGCTCCGTCGGCCGCACGGCGACGACGGTGAAGCCCCCGCCCAACCGCAGCGGGGGCCTTCGAGATGATGACGGCTTGGAATTAGGCGAGATTCGAGGCTGGAAGCGACTCTCCCAGCAGAATTTGGCCGGCCCGCACGGTAGGCGGCCCGGGGGGGCCGTGTCAAATGCCCCCACCGGGTTTCTGACGCCGGCGGCGGCTCGTCCGGATCAGACGGCGACCATGCCGACCAGGGGGTCGAAAGCGTCCACGCCGACCGAGACGCGGAGGGCGACCCGTTCCGCCCGAAAGTCGGCGGGCTCGTGTCAGTTGAAGCCGCAGACGGTGTAGCCGGGGGGCAAGAGCGTGCTCGGCTTGCAGAAGCTCTGGATCGGGTTTCCGTTCTGGTCCTGATACGTCGGGCATGCAGCTGCGACCGGATCGCACAGGTGGAGGTCGGGGTAGTTGCAGTCGTCTTGGCAAGCCGTGTACGCGTACTCGGACCCGCCGTTGAACGCCCGGTGTGCGCAGCAGATCTGACCCGGGCACTGCGACGGGAATTGGCAGGCGACCGCGGTCTTGCCGAGGCCGTTGCACGAGCTCGGGCCCGTGCAGGTCGCGTCGTTGAGCGCGTCGGTCCAGCAACACACGTCGCCGTCGTCGAGCGAGCAGGTCGTCTCGTCGCAGTCGACGGAATCTCCGGTGCTGCCGCTCGTCGTCGACGCCGTCGTTTCGCCTGTGGTCGTGGACGTCTCGCCAGTCGTGGTCGTCGTCGAGGTCACTGTGCTCGACGTCTCTCCGGTGGTGGTCGTCGTCGGTCCGCCGCTCGTGCTCGTGGCATCTGCCTGAACGTCGCCGGTAGACGAAACGTTGGCACCGCCGCCTCCTCCTGTGTCGCCAGGGCTGCCGAACAGATCGTCGACGTTGGCGCTGCACGCCGTGGCGAGAAGGGTCAGCGACGCGAGCACGAGCGTTCCAAGGCGATGCATGCGGGAATTGTTTCACGTAGGGCGGCGGTTTCGCTAGCGTCCCGAGAAGTGGCCAAGCCGACGCGTCGCGCGCGCAAAGAACAACGCAAGAAGACCTCGCCCCGACCAGGCTCGCCGAGTGGCAGCGCCTCCCGAGGCTCACTCGGAGGCGACGCGAAGGAAGCCGCCGCGTCCAGGCCGACCTCGGCGAGGCGCGCAGGCGCGAAGCTCGCCACAAAACCTGCGACGAAGCCTGTCGCGGCCGTGGATGCGGAAGAGGAAGCCGCGGCCGACTCGACGCGTAGCGAGAAAGCGCCCGAGAAGAAGACCGGCAATTGGAAGATCGGCGCAGCCATCGCCGGCGCCGCGGCCATCGGCCTCGTGCTCGTGAAGCTGTCTGGCGGCGACGCGCCCTCTGCCGGCACGGCCACGATGCCCACGCCTCCGACGCCGTCCGCTACGGCGACCGCGGTGCCGACAGAGACGGCGAGCGCGATGGTGAAGGTCGACCTGCCGTTGCCAGAGGACGAGCCCGCGGCTGCGGCGAGCGCGTCGGCCGAGCCCATGGCTTCGAGCGCGCCTTCCGCCCCGACGGCGTCGCCGACGGTGACGGCGCCGCCCCCGGCTTCCGCGCCGGCGACGTCGCCCGCACTGCCGCCGACCGCGACGGCGAAGGCCCCGACGGCCGCACCGACGACCACGACGGCGAAGGCTCCGTCGACCGCAGCGGCGACGTCGACCGCGAAGGTCCCGTCGACCGCAGCGGCGACGGCGACGGCGCCGAAGCCCCCACCGCCCTCTGGCGATCCGTACGAATGAGAGGAACGCCGCCTATTGCAGGCGGCCGTCCTTCTTCTTGCGTTGCTTCGCGCGGCGAAGCTTGCGCTGCTCTTCGCCATGCTCGACGTCGAGGATTCGGAACGATGGGGTGCGCGAGAGCGGGTCGGCCTTCTTCGCTCGCTCACGCGCGCTTTCGAGGAACCGCTGCTGCGCGCGCCGTGGGTTCGGCCCTTCGATGGGGACGTGCGCGTAGCTGCCGTCGGCGCTGAGGACCCAGGTCTTCGCGACGTCGCTCATGAGGTCACGGAGGATCTCCTCGATGCGCGTGCGCATCCGCGGGTCGAGGATGGGCGTCATGACCTCGACGCGGCGATGAAAGTTGCGCGGCATCCAGTCTGCGCTCGAGATGTAGACCTCGCTCGCGCCGGCGTTCTCGAAGCGGAAGATGCGCCCGTGCTCGAGGTAGCGATCGATGATCGCGTGCACGCGGATGCGCGACGACAGCCCCGGGATGCCCGGCCTCAGGCAGCAGATGCCGCGGATGCGGAGATCGATTTCGACCCCCGCTTCGCTCGCGGCGTAGAGCGCGTCGATGATGTCGACGTCCACGAGCGCGTTCATCTGGGCCTGGATGCTCGCCTTCTTGCCGGCCTTCGCGTGGCCCGCCTCTCTCGCGATGAGACCGAGCACTGCCTCGTGAAGGCCGAGCGGCGCGACGATGAGCCGGTTCCACTTCGGTGGCGCGCTGTAGCCCGTCAGCAGGTTGAAGAGCGCGGTCACGTCCTCGCCGATCTCGGGGTTCGCCGACATCAAGCCGATGTCCGTGTAGAGGCGTGACGTTGCTTGGTTGTAGTTGCCTGTCGCGAGGTGCACGTACCGCCGCAGGCGTTCTTTCTCGCGGCGGACGACGAGGAGCGCCTTTGCGTGTGTCTTCAGTCCGAGCAGCCCGTAGATGACCTGCGCGCCGCTCTGCTCGAGCGTGTGCGCCCAGCGGATGTTGCTGGCCTCGTCGAAGCGCGCCTTCAGCTCGACGACAGCGGTGACCTGCTTGCCGTTCTCTGCGGCGCGCGCGAGCGCTCGGACGATCGGCGAGTCGCCCCCGGTGCGATAGAGCGTCTGCTTGATCGCCAGGACGTCCGGGTCGTCGGCTGCCTGGTTGATGAACTCGACGACGGGCTCGAACGAATCGTAGGGGTGGTGGAGCACGACGTCCCGCTCGCGGATGACGGAGAACAGGTCGTCCTTGTCGCGGAGCGGCTGCGGTACCTGAGGCGTGAAGCGCTCGTCGCGAAATTCGCGCCGGTTGTCCTGCTCGATCATCGCGAGGAGATCGGCGAAATAGAGCGGTCCGCTGACGCGATAGACGTCCTCGGCCGGGTCCAAATGGAGCGCTTTGCAGAGGCGCATCACGCTGGCGTCGACCTCTTGGCCCATGCCGATCTCGACGCGAACGGCGTTGCCGCGATCTCTTCGACGAAGCTCGGCTTGGATCGTCTGCAAGAGATCCTCGCCCTCTTCTTCGTCGAACTCGAGGTCCCAGTTTCGCGTGACGCGAAACGGATACGTCCCGCGCAAGCGCGACGCGGTGAAGAACTGATGAACGTGCCGCGCGATGAGATCTTCCAGGAGGACGAAAGCGCGCTCCGCGCCCGCGAACTTCACGCCGAGCATGCGCGGCAGCATCGCGGGCACCTGGATGACGCCGAAGCCCGCGGCGGCTTCGTTCTCGCGCGTCAGCATGATGCCGAGGTTGATGTTCTTGTTGCGCAGGTGAGGGAACGGGTGGCCGGGATCGATCGCCAGCGGCGTGAGCACTGGGAAGATGTCGGTCTTGAACCGCTCGTCGAGCGCCGCGAGCTCGAGCGGATCCAGCTCTTCCGGACGGACGAGGACGATGCCCGCGCGGCGCAGCGCCGGGTAGAGCTCGGTGTTCCAGAGTCGATACGCGCCGTCGAAGAGCGCGTGGGCGCGGCGGCTGATCGCGCGGAGCTGGTCGTCCGGCATCATGCCGTCCGGAGGGAGATCCGCGACCTTGCCGCCCTGTTGTGCCTTCAGGCCGGCGACACGCACCATGAAGAACTCGTCGAGGTTCGCCGCGAAGATGCCGAGGAACTTCAGTCGCTCGAAGAGCGGCACGTCGGGCCGCTCGGCCTCGGCGAGGACGCGCGCGTTGAACTCGAGCCAGCTCGCCTCTCGGTTGAGGTAGTGGGTAGGATCGCCCGGGTCGAGGGAGAGGAGCGAGCCGTTCTGACTCGAGGGGACACTCGACGGGGCAGGAGTCAGGTCGGTCGATGGGTCGACGATGGTCGGCTCGGATCTCAAGATGGCCGCTAGCCTAGCTTGGAACAGCGACGCGTCGTTGATAGAGGAACCGTGTGACTCGCCTTTGCACTGAACCGAGAGAGCTTCGCGCGGCGTGCGACGAGGCGCGCGGCGGTGGGCTCCGAGTGGGCCTCGTCGCGACGATGGGCGCTCTCCACGCGGGACACGCGACGCTCGTTCGCGAAGCCGCGCGGCGCGCCGACCTCGTCGTCGTGACCATCTTCGTCAATCCCACGCAGTTTGGACCCAACGAGGATCTCGCGCGCTACCCGCGCACGCTCGAGGCCGACCGCGCGCTCGCCTCGGAGGCCGGCGCAGCGCTCGTTTTTGCGCCGAATGACGCGGCCATGTACCCGCCCGGCGACGAGTCCCGGGTGCGCGTCGGGGCCACCGCCGAGGCGCTCTGCGGGGTCTTTCGACCGGGGCACTTCGAGGGTGTCGCGACGATCGTGGCGAAGCTCTTCGCGCTCGTCGGACCCTCCGTCGCGCTCTTCGGTCGCAAGGATTATCAGCAGCTCCGAGTGCTCCATCGGATGGCGACCGATCTCTTCATGCCCATCGAGATCGTCGGCGTGCCGACCGTTCGCGAGGTCGACGGGCTCGCGCTCTCGTCACGCAATCGTTACCTGTCCGACACGGATCGCGCACGCGCGCGGGCGGTCCCACGCGCGCTCGACGCGGCGTGGCGGGCGCACGGGCGCGGCGAACGACGCCCGCGCGTGCTCGAGGATGTCGCGAGAGAGGTCCTCGCGCCGAAGGTCGACTCGATCGACTACGTGACGATCGCCGACGCGGACACGGTCGTCCCGATCCCAGACGAGGCGAAGCTAGGCGACCGCGCGGTCCTCGCCACGGCCGTCCGCCTCGGCACCGCGCGCCTCATCGACAACGTCGTCTTTGGCGAAGACCCATCACCGATGCCGGAGCAGTCGTGAAACGACGTGGAACCTTCGTCGCGATCGAGGGCATCGATGGCGCGGGCACGACGACGCAGACCGAGCGATACGCCGCGACGCTGCGCGCGTCGGGCCGTCTCGTCCACGTCACCCGCGAGCCTTCTACCGGCCCGGTCGGGACGTTCATTCGCGACATCCTCGCGGGACGTCGTCAGCTCCCGGGCGGGCCGGGCTTCGATCTCATGGCGCTCCTCTTCGCCGCCGATCGGCTCGACCACGTCCGCGGCGAGATCGAGCCGTCGCTCCGTGAAGGCGCCGTCGTTCTGTCAGATCGCTACGATTTGTCGAGCCTCGCGTACCAGTCGGTCTCGAGCGAGTCGAACCTCCAGGCGCACGAGATCGTCGCGTGGATCCGCGAGCTGAACCGCTTCGCTAGGCGCCCAGACGTCACGCTCGTCGTCGACGTCAGCCCGGAGATCGCCGCGGGTCGACGAAAGAGTCGGGGTTTGCCCGGAGATCTCTACGAGGTCGAGGCGCTGCAAGCTCGGCTCGCGAAGGCGTATGCCCACGCAGAGGCGCTCGTCCCCGGCGACAGGGTCGTGCACGTGCGCGGCGACGGCGATATCGAGTCGGTCGCGCTCGCGATCCACGCCGCGCTCGCGCCGTTCGTAGAGGCGCCCACGTCGTGACGTGGCTCCTCGTCGGGGTCGCCGTCTATCTGCTCTATCGGTGGGTCGACGACATCTCGGCGAAGGAAAAGCGCAAGCTCGCCGCGCGTCGCGCCAAGAAGATCGCCAAGCCGCTTCCGCCGCCGCCGGAGCTCGTCGGCGGCAGGCGCGCCCACGTGATCCTGGGGGTCGACGAGGACGCCTCGATCGAGGAGGTCCGCGCGGCGTACCAGCGGCTCATGAAGGACCACCATCCGGACCGCGTCGCGCGACTCGGCGGCGCGGAGCAGCGCCGCGCGGAGGCGAAGGCGAAGCGCCTCAACCTCGCGTACGAGATCATGAAGTCGGAGGTCGACGCGCCGCCTTCGCCGCCGCCCGCTCCGAAGCCGAAAGCCGCTACAAAGCGACCGACCCCGAAGCGATCCTGAGATCGTCCGGGGTCGTTCGGGGACAGCCGTGCGCGGCTGTCGTGGTGGGTCTGGCTCAGCCGCGGTTCTGCTTCTTGCGTCGCGCGACGACGATGCCCGCCAGCGCCAGGCCCGCGAGCGCCGCGAGGCTGCCGTCGCCGGACTCGCCAGCTCGGCTCGCCGAGCAGTCGAAGAGGCCGCCGCCCTGCGGGATGACCGCCGACGAGTCGCCGCCGCCAGCGCCGCCGGCGTTCGACCCGCCCGCGCTGCTGCCGCCGCCCGCGCCGCCGAATCCACCGAAGCCGCCCTGGCCGCCGCCGCCGGTGCCCATGCCGCCGTCGTAGGTGAGGCCGACGGCCTTCGCGTTGAAGTCCTCGTTCGTCGTCGCGCCGTTGACGCAGAGGTTGTAGGCGTACTTCCACACCGGCTTCAGGACGATGTCGTTCGGCTGCGGCGCGGTCACCTGCACGTCGACCACGACGGTGCGGCTGTCGTTGCCGGCGATGCTGCCCATGTCGACGCCCGTCGCGAGCTGTGACTGCACGACCGGAGCGCCGTTGATGTCACCGGTCGCGCCGTTCGTCGTGAAGCTCGTCATCGTCAGGCCGCTCGCGAGCGGGAGCGTGAAGAGCACGTTGTTCGCGGGCGCCGAGCCCTGGTTGACGACCTTCACGGTGAGCTCGAACGTGTCGCCGAGCGTGACGACGTCCTTGTCGACCATCGTCGTCGACTGGTCGTAGAGGAACTTCGGCGCGTTGATGTCGATGGCGAGCGCCGCCGAGGTTGGCATGTAGCTGTCGCTCGCGGTCTTCGTGCGAAGGACCGCCGACGTCTGGTTCGCGAAGAGCTGGTTGTCCATGCTCGAGAGCTCGACGTTCGCGATGTCCCAGCCCTGGCGGCCGCCGGCGATGTTCGTGTTCGCGCCGCCCGTGCAGTCGGTCGTGCCGCCGTTCATGCAGATGCCCTGGTTCTTGTTGCCGAAGCTGCCCGTCGTGTCGACGAGTCCGTCGGGGCCGTCGATCTGCGAGCAGAAGAAGTTGTTCGCCGGGTTGTTCGGCCCCGACAGGTTCACGAACGTGCTGCCTACGGTCGGCGCGATCAGCAGTTGATCGCCGACGCGGTTCGCGTCGCCCTCCATCGTCGAGACGGCGATCTTGCCCTTGATCTCACCAGCGGGCGGCGCGCAGAAACCGTTGATCTTGTAGTCGACGGTCGTGTCCTCATCGACGAAGCCGGTGATGCCCGTCGTGTGGCCGTTGCCGACGAAGACGCTGAGATCGCGGATGGGCTCGCCGTCGTAGCGGTAGGCGACGATGAGCGTCCATCCGCCCGCGTTCGTCGTGTTGGCAAACGCGCCCTGCGTTGACGGAACGCCAGAGGTCGAATACGTGCCCGCGCCGTGCTGCTTGACGTAGTCGGTCACGTCGGCGCTGCGCATGTAGTAGTTGATCTGAAACGAGCCGAGGCCGCTGTAGTTCGCCTTCGTCGCGGCGTCGGGCGAGACCGTCTGCGCGGTGCCGCCGTTGAATCGCAGCGTGACGGGCGAGTCGAGCTCGCCGGTGACGTCCTCGGCGAGGACGACGGTGTCGCCGGTGTAGAGGCTGCTGCCGGCCCAAACGAGCTCGGCGTAGAGGATCTCGGTCTCCGCAGCAGGGAGCTGCAGAATTGCCGAGGATCCGTTCTTGGTCCAATCGTTCGTCGTGCCCGCGGGCCACGCCGCGCCGAGCGAGAGCGGGACGTTGTCGACGCTCGTGCCATCGAGAGAGGTGAAGGTGCCGATCGAGTCGTTCTGACCCGGACCGTTCGACCCGGTCGCCTTCGAGAGGCCGAGCGTGTTGCCCGTGGCGACGACGTTCCCAGGCTTCGTCGCGTGGAAGCGAAGCGCCTGCGCTTCCGCGGTCGACTCGAAGGCCAGGGTCACGACCCCGGTCGCTGAGAGGAAGGCCAAGGCGGAGACGGCGGAGCCGAAGAAAGTCGTGCGCTTCATCGTTCCACGGAAGTAGCCGCGGCCTTTTCATGGGTCAACCGCGATGTGTGGAGACCTCACCCATTGAAGGTGACGACGACGGGGCTTCTCTTCGGCGCGGGCCCTGGCTATGGCGCGGCGGCTCCGCGTCGAAACAGAGGCCCGCGGAGCGAGCCCGACCCCTATGGAATACGTAAGCCCGCATCTTCCCCGCCACATCTTCGGTTGGTACTCCGATCGACTCGGCATGGACATGCCGATCGTCAGCTATGGCTACGCAGGTCATCCGCTGCTGCTCTTCCCGACGGCGCAAGCCGACTTCCTCGAGAACGAGCGCTTCTTTCTCATCAAGAGCATCGAGCACCTGATCTTCGACGGCCGCGTCCGGGTCTTCTCGATCGAGAGCATCAACCGCTACGCGTGGATGGTCGAGAACCTCCACCCACTCGAGAAGGCGCGTCGCCAGGCGCTCTACTCCGGCTACGTCGAGGAAGAGGTCGTGCCGCACATCCTTCGCACCTGCGGGGACCGCCGCATCGCGACCAGCGGCGCGAGCTTCGGTGCATTCCACGCGGCGAACGCGCTCTTCCGTCGGCCCGACGTGTTCGACGCCGTGATCGGCATGAGCGGCTTCTACAACCTGGAGCCGGGCTACACCGAGGGCCACATGAACGACGACATCTACTTCAACAACCCGATGTCGTTCCTGAAGAACATCGAGGGCGAGTACTACGATCGCCTCTGCCACGACTGCCAGATTCACATCGTGACCGGGCGTGGACAGTGGGAGGCGCCGCAGAAATCCGAGGCGCTCGCGGGCCTACTTTCGTCGCGTGGCATCGGCCACAACCTCGACATGTGGGGCTACGACGTGGCACACGACTGGCCGTGGTGGCGTCGCATGCTCCCGCACTATGTCGAGAATCGTCTCGGCTGGTGAGATCGTGGCGCGCGAACGCACTGTTCGTCGCGCTGCTCTTCGTGCCTAGGCTGGCGTTCGCGGATGAGCCCGCGAACGCCGCCGACAGCGAGCCTCCGCTCGCCGGGTCGACGTCGGACGCCGCGCCGTCCGACGCGGACGACATCTATCTCGACGTCGACGTCGCCGGAGAGAAGACGCCTCCGGGCAGTCACAAGCTCAGCAAGCGCGACATCACCGACGTCCCCGGCGTGCTCGGCGATCCGTATCGAGCGATCGAGATCGAGCCGGGGGTGACGCCGGTCGCGAGCGGCATCCCGTACTACTTCATTCGCGGCGCGCCGCCCGGCAACACGGGATATTTCTTCAACGGCATCCGCGTGCCGCTGCTCTTCCACGTCGGCGGTGGACCCAGCGTCGTCAACCCGGGAATGGTCCAGAGCGTCGAGCTCGACATGGGCCCGTTCCCCGTCGCGCGTGGCCGTTATGCGGGCGCGATCATCGATGCAGAGACGGTGCCGCCGCGCGACGAGTGGCGTGGTGAGCTCGCGTTTCGCACTGTCGATCTCGGCGGGCTCGTCGAGGGGCCACTGCCCGATCACGCGGGCAGCTTGCTCGTCGGCGGACATTACGCGGTCGGCGCGCCGCTCTTGAGCGCGCTCGTCCCGAACCTCGCGCTCGACTATTGGGACTATCAAGCGCGCGCTGCGCTGCGCGTCGGTGATCGAGGCCTGTTCTCGGTCTTCGCGTTCGGGTCACGGGACTATCTCGCCACGGGCGACGACGACAACCCCGACGTCCTGCTCGACTCGGACTTTCATCGCGTCGATCTCCGCTACGAAGAGTCCTACGACAAGGGGGGCAAGCTGAGCGCAGGTGTCACGCTCGGCCTCGATCAGTCGCGCGGCGGGGGCATTCACGCGCTCGACTATCAGATCGCGAGCCGCATCACGATCGAGCGCCCCGTCGCGAAGGGCGTCCTCTTGCGCGCGGGCACCGACCTCGCCCTCGACTCGTACGACGTCTCCGATGGCTCGCTCTTCTGCACGTCGTTCGTCTGTGGCGACGGGGGCGACGGCACCGACGAAGAGATCGTCGAATCCTTCCGCGAGCTCTTCCCGAGTCGAACGGATCTGGCTGCGAGCGTGTTCGCGGACGCCGTCATCGCGCTCGGCGAGTCGGCGACGATCATTCCGGGGCTTCGGCTCGACTACTACACGTCCGAGGGGGCGACCGCGCTCGGCTTCGATCCGCGCATCCTCGGTAGATTCAATGTCGGCGAGCACGTGACGTTGATGCCGGCGGTCGGCATCGCATCGCAGCTCCCCGGGTTTCCGCCACTGCCCGCGCTTCAGATCAGCGGCATCCAAGGGGGTCTTCAGCGCGCGCTCGAAGCGAGCTTCGCGACCGAGGTCGCTGTCGCACCCTTCGACTTCGAAGCGGCAGTGTTTCGGTCGGCGACGTTCAACCTCACCGACGCGCTCGGCACCGGTCGCGGGGACGGCTTCGACGTCGACCGCTTCAACGGCCGGAGCCTCGGCGACGCGTACGGGCTCGAGCTCTCCGCGCGGGGGGCGCTGACGAGGCGCATCTTCGTCATCGCGAGCTACACGCTCTCGCGCACGACGCGTCTCATCGAAGGACGCACGCTGCCTTCGGCGTACGACCGGACGCACGTCGCGCAGGCGGCGCTCTTGTTCGACCTGGGCCACTACTGGAAGGCCGGCGTGCGGTCGCTCTTGTACACGGGCTTTCCCGCGGACGAGGCGGGGCCGGACCGCGTGCCATCCGAGCATCCGGACCGCGTGCGGCCCTTCTATCGATTCGATGTGCGCCTCTCGAAGCGCTGGATCTGGGACGGCGGCGCGTACGTGGGCCTCATCTTCGACTTCCAGAACGCGACGCTCGCGAAGGAGGTTTTCGACGTGACCTGCACCGAGACGGCGTGCACGCCGCGCGAGATCGGTCCCATCACGATCCCGACGCTCGCATTCGAAGCCGGGTTTTGAGCGGCGTTCGCTGCGCCTGCGAAAGGTTCCTGCCAGCTCAGGGCTTCGTCGCGGCCTTCTTCTTTTTGAGATCGTCGAGGGCCGTCTGGATCTCCGACTCGCTGAACGGCAGCTTCGCCAGCGCGGATTTCTCGGCCTCCAACGCGAGCTCGAGCTCCTTCTTCGCTTCCTTCGCGCGCGAGATCCAGGGGCTCGCCTCTCCTGTGCGCTCGCCGAGCTCGACCGTGCCCTTCATCATGGCGAGGCCCTTCTCGAGCAGGACGCGATAACGCATCCGCATCGCGCCCTCCCAGAGCTGCTGCTGGCGAACACTGGTCGCGTTCGGTGGTGGCGGCGCCCTCATCACGTCCTCGTGGAGGCGTTGATAGAGCTGCCCCACGCGGTAGCCGGCCATCGCGCTCCAGTGCGCGTCCATGCTCCGCATCGCGTCGGTGTACGCGGACTGCGCGTCGAGGAGGCCGGTGCATCGCTCTTCGAGCGTCGCGCCGAAATCCGCAGGAACCGGGACGAAAACGATCTTTTCGCTGCGGATCCGCTTCACCTCTCCCATCGCGAACGACACCTCTGCCAGCTCGAGCGGCGGCGGGCCGGAGATCCCGAGCTTCTTGTCCTCGATCTCGTTGCGCGCCTTGACGAGCACGTCGTACGCCTCGTCGTTGCGCTGCAGGAAGACGAGCGCGAGGCCCTTCGCGCCCATCGCCTCGATGCGCTCGAGCGCCGAGAGATCCGGCCGCTGCGCGACCTTCTCGGACACGAGGAGTAGATCGTCCCAACGCTCGAGGTACGCGTCGAGCCGTGAGGTGCGGATCCAGGCCGTCTTCGCGGTCGGAGCCGACGGATCGAGCTCGGCGCTCTTGCGGTATCGATCGGCGGCGGTCACGAGGTCGCCCATCGCCGTGTATGCGACGCCTGCGTTGAAGAGACTCGGCGCCGCGGTCGGGCCCGTCGGATCGACGCTGACGATTTGGTCGAGCTCCTTCGCGGCGGCCTCGTTCTCTCCGCGGAGGAGTCGATCGCTCGCGTCGCGGAACATGCCGGGGAGCGCCGCAGGATCGGTCTTCGTGATCCGAACCTCGTCCAAGACGGTCGGCGCGGCGTCGGGCGCGTGGACCTCGGCGGGAGCCGAGGCGGCGCACGCCGACAAGCCGAGCGCGCAAGCCAGCGAATACGCGAGCTCTGCCAGGGGTCTCCGGTGCGCGCTGGCGCGCGCGGGAATGAGCGGCATGGACAGGAGCTTAGCCAGGATGCCGGCCAGGGTCGAACGCGCGCCCGTCTTGTTGGATCATCTCGGGAGACGCGGGCCCGGGGGCCCGCCGGTAGGACGAGGTGGACATGAAGCGCTCTCTCTCGAACGAGCTAAGCCCCGAGGCACGGATCCGCAGCGTCGAGCACGTGCACAAGCAGCTCGACACCAGGCTCAAAGAGCTCGGCAAACGGATCTACTTGACGGTGAGCGAGCAGAGAGAGGTCGCCGATCTGAAGAAGCTCAAGCTTCGTGCGAAGGACGAGATCATGAGTCTGCGCCCGCTCTCGAGCGGCCATGGCGACTGACGCGTCCGCGTGAAGACCTTCACGGTCGCGTACAGGCGCCCGTCGGGTGAGTGTCGTTCGCCGAGCCGTCACGTTCGTAGATCTCTGCGAGCGCGGCTCGGGCGCGCGCCGCTTCGGCGGGGCCGAGCGCCGGAGCCCGAGCGGTCGGCGAGCGCAAGGCGACCTCGAGCCAGTCTCGAGCACAGGCGCGGAAGGCCTGGCGCTCGAGCCTGCGCTCGTCCGCGAGCGTGGCCCCGATCCGCAGATCGGTCATGCCGCGGAGGTACGCAAACTCGGCGCGCTCGGTCGGGCTGAGGGCGTCGGCGTCCTCGCCGAGGAGACGCAGGACCGCGAGCGCCGAGGGGAAGTCGTTCGCCTCGTAGTGGGCTCGCGCGCGCTCGAGATCCTGGCTGTACGTCGCGCAGGCCGTCAGCACGGCGAGCGCACAGACCGCTACCGCCAGAAGTGCGCACTTTCGGAGCGCGAGCATCCGTCGACACGATAAGCCCAGCGGTCGTCGACCTACAAACGGATGCATGGCCGGATGTCGATAGCGTGACGCCGAGGTGCCCAAGCCTTTACGTCCGCGCTAGGATCGAGGACACGGGTTCAGGGATGACGGAGCAGGGAGGACAAGGCCTCGGGCCGAGCGGCGCACCCGCTCCGCGCGCTTCCGGCCCCGACGCGTCTTCTCCCCGAGCCGATCTCGGCATCGCAGGCGCAGGCGGGCTCGGGGGTTCGCTCCGACTCGACCCGAGCGACTCCAAGGAAGAGAAGCTCCCGAAGCAGTTCGGCAAGTACACGCTGCTGCGAAAGCTCGCTGCAGGTGGAATGGCCGAGCTCTTCCTGGCCCTCCACCGGAGCGTTGCCGGTTTCGAGAAGCTGGTCGTCATCAAGCGGATCCTCCCGCTGATGAACCAAGACCGTCAGTTCATCGACATGCTCCTGCACGAGGCGCGCGTCGCGGCGACGTTGTCTCACGCGAACATCGTCCAGACCTTCGACGTCGGTCAGTTCGACGGGACGTACTTCATCGCCATGGAGCACATCCATGGAGAGGACATCCGAACCATCGTCCGCCAAATGAAGAAGGCGAACGTCTCGGAGTTTCCGATCGAGCACGCGCTACACATCGTCGTCGGCCTCTCGGCCGGTTTGGCCTACGCGCACGACAAGCGCGATCTCGACGGCAAGCTCCTCGGCATCGTCCACCGAGACATCTCTCCGCAGAACATCGTCGTCACGTTCTCCGGCGACGTGAAGGTCGTCGACTTCGGCGTCGCGAAGAGCCTCCACGCCAACGAAGAGTCGAAGGGCGGCCAGCTGAAGGGGAAGGTCCCGTACATGTCGCCGGAGCAAGCCGGCGGCGAAGAGATCGATCACCGCAGCGACATCTTCGCGGCGGGCGTCATCCTCTTCGAGCTCACCACCGGCAAGCGCCTCTTCAAGGGCGGGAGCGAGTACGACACGCTTCGAATCATCTGCGAGTCCGAATACCCGATGCCGAGCGACGTCGCTCCTGGCTATCCGGCCGAGCTCGAGCGCATCGTCATGAAGGCGCTCGCGAAGAACCGCGACGCGCGCTACCAGAGCGCCCGAGACCTTCAGGCCGATCTCGAAGCCTTCATCCGGAACGAGCGCATGCCGGTCTCGCCGGTGTCGATGTCGAAATGGATGGAGATGCTGTTCGCCGACAAGATCGAGCAGCAGAAGGCGGCGCTCCACGACATCAAACAGCTCGCGGACGAAATCGCGGCGCAGTTCCCGGTGCAAGAGTACGCGCCGACGTCGACGGGCTCGCATCCGCACTTCGACCAGTCCACCACGGGCGCCGCGGCTCCCGGCGCTGCGGCGACCATCCCTCCTCAGAAGCGATCGAGCGGGCTCTTGGTGGGTCTCGTCGGTCTCCTCTTGATCGCCGTCGCTGGCGTGGGCTTCTACGTGTGGCGCACGAACCAAGCCGCAAAGGCCGACGCGTCGTCCCCGACGCAGCCGGTCGCGTCGGCGCCTGTCGTAGAGGCCGAGCCGAAGGGCTCGATCAAGTTCGAGAGCGATCCGCCCGGGGCGTCCATCTGGCTGAACGGCGATCTTCAAAAGGACGTCACGCCGACGACGATCGACAACCTCCCGATCGGTCACGCCATCATGGTGAAGCTCTCGAAGGAGGGCCTCGAGTCGCATCGCCAGTCCGTCACGCTCGAGAAGAACGGCGACACGCAGACGGTCAGCGCCAAGATGCACGTGGGCAGCGTTTCGGTCGACCTCGTCGTCGTGCCAGAGCCGTCCGTCTGGGTCGATGGCTCGCCATGGAAGGGCGATCCGAAGCACGTCACCGGGCTCTCGGCCGACGACGAGCACAAGATCGTGGTCTCGGCCGTCGGTTACGTCCCGAAGACCTTCACGTTCACCGGCAAGCAGGGCGAGAAGACCGAGTTCAAACACTTTCTCGTGCGCATGACGCCCGAGCAGCTGGCCGCGTTGCAGGCCGACAGGAACAAGGACAAGCCGAAGCCCGGGACCGATCCGACGTCCACGGCTGCGGCGGGTGGGACAGGGCCCGCGACCGTCCGTGTCAACGCGCGGCCTGGTTACTGCGCGAACGTCGTCGTGAACGGCGCGAGCCTCGGGCCGACTCCCGTCAGCACGACCGTTCCGGCGGGTACGGTGAGGATCTCCTGCAAGACGCCCGACGGCAAGACGCTCGGTCAGGGGGCGAAGGCCGACCCAGGACAGACCGTCCGCGTCACGTTCAGCGTCGAGTGACGAGCCGCTCCAGAGTCGGCCGCGTGCTCCCCTCGCAAACCAAGAAGAGAGCTCGTCCCCCGAAACGACCACGGCCGCACGGCGAGCCGGTCGTGAAGAAGGTCATGCAGGCCGCGGTCGCGGTGCTCGCGCGCGGAGGGCCCGACGCGCTGCGAATCGAAGACGTGGCGAAGCGCGCCGGGGTCGCGACGTCGAGCGTCGTGCGCCGTTGGCCCACCGCAGACGCGCTGATCGGTGCCGCGCTCTCGAGCCTTCGAACGAGCGCGGAGTCTCCGCCGATCCCGCAGCGCGGCAGTCTTCGCGCCGATCTCATGGAGGTCGCTCGACAAGTCCGTGATCGCGGCGCCTCGGTCGAGGGACGGGCGCTCGCACAGGTGCTGCTCGCGGCGCGAGACCGCCCCGAGCTTCGAGCGCTCGCGATGTCCATCGAGGGCGCGCGTCAGACGGGCCTGCGTCTCGTCGTCGAAGCCGCCGTCGCGCGCCGCGAGCTCGCGAAGGACGCCGATGTCGCCGCGTTGCTCGAGGTCGTCGCGTCGACCTTGCGCGATCGTTCGTTCTTGCGCGGCGAGCTCGCCGACGATCGCTTCGTCGCGCGGTTGGTCGACTTCTGTCTACGCGCCGTCGGCGCCGCTCAGAAGAGCGATAAGGCGAAGACGCGCGCGCCGCATCGCAACGTCGCGCTTCGGAAGCGCGCTCGCGCGAGCTGAGTCAGCCGAGCAGCGCGGCGAACGCCGGGTTCGACCGATACGCCGCGAAGTCGTCGTCGTCGGCGAAGTAGCTCTTGTAGGAGGCGTCGCCCGCGAGGGCTTGCTTCGCGTGGAGCACCAACGCATCGGCGTCGCCGGTCTTTGCGGCGATCGCTGCGAGCATGTAGTCGGCGTAGGGATCATGGGACGCGGCCTTCACTTGCTCGAAGTCCTCGCGTGCGTCGTCGATGCGTCCGACGTTGAAGCAGGCGAACCCGTGGAGCTGTCTCGCGTCGGCGTTCTCGCGGATCGAGAGCGTCTTCTCGAGATCGCCGATGGCCTCGGCGTACTTCTCGAGCTCGTTCACGAGGAGCTTCGCGCGCAGGTGATAGGGCCCCGGGTGGTCCGCGTAGAGCTCGATGGACGCGCCATAGTCCGCGATCGCGCGCTCGACGTTCGCCTTCCGCGCGTCGTCCTTGGCGGGGAGGCTCTGGAGCGCGAGGCCACGGTGGAAGTAGTACTGCGCTTGGTTCTCGGGGGGCTCGCCCAGCGCGATCGCCGACGTGTAATCGGCGATCGCCTCTTCGAGCCGCCCGAGCTTCTGGAGCGCGAACGCGCGCTGCGCGTACATCGTGATGTACCGCTGTCGAAAATGGTCGTCGATGCCGATGCCCTCGGTGAACTTCGCGACCGCCGTCTCGAGGTCGCCCGACTCGATCGCGGCTTCGCCCTCTGCGTACAAGGTCTGGAGCTTCTGAAACGCACCTGGGATCGTGTGCATCGGCCGGTCGCTCATGCGCGCGAGGATCGATCGTGGGCGCCCGAAAGGAAAGGCGTTGGAGCGGGCGAGAGGCGTGGCGACGACGTGATCGTCCAAGCGTGACGTCCGCGTCACAGCACGAGCGCAAAGATCCAACCAACGCGTGCGCACCCGCGTCGATCCCTGCGCAAACCGGTTCATTCCGAGGCCGAGGCGATTTCTCGCCTGCTCTCGCACCCCGAGGAGTGGCCGGTTCGGGGCGGCACCGAGTACTCTGCGCGCGTGGGGTTGCGGCTCATACGCGCGCGTTTTCGGACATTTCGGCCGATGGTCCTCCTCGGCGCGATCGGGCTCGCCGGTTGTCCAGAGCTCGGCATCGGAACCGAGCCGGCCGCGACATCTGCGTCGACGCCGCCCGCTTCGCAGTCGGTGCCGGTCGTCTCGAGCGCCGCTCCGACCTCATCGGCTTCCGCCACGAGCTCTGCGGCATCGGGCGCCACGCGCTCTCCGGACCACCTCGCGGCGTCCCGTGCGTTCGTCGAGGAGATGGGGCGAGGAGACTTCGCCGCTGCGACGAAGCGCGTCCCGACGAAGGACGGAAAATCGCTGGCGCCGGCCGACTTGGAGGCGTTCTGGAAATCCTCGCTCGGCGATCGGGGTCCGTTCGAGGCCGTGACCGACGTGCGCAAGGAGCCGAGCGGCAAGAGCGAAATCGTGCGCGTCTCGACCCGGCTCGGCAAAGGCACGATGGACGTCAAGGTCGGCTACGGCGCCGACGATGTGATGAGCCGCTTTCGAATATTGCGCGCGAAGCCAGTGTTCGTGGCGCCGAGCTACGTCGACGAATCGAAGCTCGACAATCGAGAGGTCCAGGTCGGTGTGGGCGCGCTCGCGTTGCCCGGCACGTTGACCCTACCCAAAGGGCCGGGCCCCTGGCCTGTCGTCGTCCTCATTCAGGGCTCGGGCGGCGGCGACCGCGACGAGACCAGCGAAGGCGGCGCGCGCCCGTTTCGCGACATCGCCGAAGGCCTGGCTCGCAAGGGCTTCGCCTCACTTCGGTGGGACAAACGCACGAGCGATCCGGACTTCGTCGGGGCGCTCGACGTCGACATCGCCGACTTCACGATCGAGCACGAGTACCTGAACGACTTCTCCGCGGCGCTCGATCTCGTGAAGGCGACGAAGGAGCTCGATCCTCAGAGGATCTTCGTCGTCGGACACTCGATGGGGGGGTGGCTCGTGCCGCAGCTTCTCGAGCGACACACCGACGTCAAAGGCGGCATCCTGCTCGCGGGCAACGCCCGACACTTCGTCGACCTTCTGCCGAAGCAGTACGAATATCTGGCCAAGATCGACGACGGGACGATCGGGCCGCTCGAGAAGCTGGCGCTCGAGAAGATCAAGAAGCAGTGCAAGCTCGCGCGCGATCCGAAGCTTCCGCTCGACACGCCGGCCGAAGATCTACCGCCCGGCGCCGGCGTCAAATATTGGCTGAGCATTCAGAAGTACGACGCCGTGGCGACGGCGAAGAAGCTGAAGCAGCCGCTCCTCATTCTGCAGGGCGGCCGTGACTATCAGGTGACTGCGAAGGACGACCTTCCGCTCTGGCAGGCCGGTCTCGCGAAGAGCGGTGACGTCGAGACGAAGCTCTACCCAGAGCTCAATCACCTGTTCATCGCCGGAGAGGGCATGGCCACGCCCGAGGAGTACAAGACGAGCGACGGCCACGTGGACCCGCGCGTCCTCGAAGACATGCTCGCTTGGCTCGCGAGCCGATGACCCGGGCCGCGCACGCGCCACGTGCGGCGCGTACGCTCAACGCTTCAAGGTCGCCCTGATCGTCTCGAGCACGCGGGGGAGAAGCGTGCGGCTCGCGGCGACGAGGCCGTTCTCGATGGCGAGCTCCGGATTGGCGTAGTCGATGTCTCGTCCGTCGAGATCGCAGAGGAGCCCGCCCGCGGCGCGCACCAGTCCGTCGGGGGCGCAGGCGTCCCACTTCTTCGCGCCGTGGCTCGCGTGCACGTAGAGGTCGGCCGCGCCCTCGAGGACTCGCGCGGCCTTCACTCCGACCGAGCCCGTCGGGATGGTCGCGCGCGGCGCGAGCGCGTCGACGATCGCGCGTGTCGACTCCGACATGTGTGAGCGCGACACGACGGCGCGGCTCTCTCTCGGATCGACGAGAGAGGTCAGCGTCAGCGCGCGCGTCGTGCCATCGGCCGTCTCGAGGAAGGCTCCGCCCCCGACGGCGCCGTGAAAGATCTTCTTCTCGACAGGGACCGCGATGACGCCCGCGGCGGCACGGCCGCCGATCGAGAGGCCGATCATCACGCAGAACTCGCCCGTCCGTTCTGCGAAGTCGCGCGTGCCGTCGACCGGATCGACGTAGAAGACCCGCTCGCGCGAGGAGAGCATCGCGAGCGCCTCGGGGCCGAAGCCGCTCTCCTCGCCGATGACGCCGTGCTCGGGGAAGGCCTGCGCGAGTGTGTCGCAGATGAGACTGTTCGCCTCTTTGTCGGCGAGCGTGACCGGATCGTCTTTGCCCTTCAGCTCGACGACGAAGTCCGTCGCGTAGATCTCCATCACGAGCGCCTCGGCGCGACGCGCGACGCGGATCATCGCGTCGAGCTCTTCGCGGGTGGCGAGCCCCGTCATCTCCCGGTGACCCCATGGGCTGCGAGCTCGGTCTCGAGCTTCGCGCGGGCGCCGCGCGGAAGGTAGGGCGGCATGCGCCCCGCTTCTCTGACGAGCTGGTCGAGCTGCGTCACGTTCTTCGGGCCGAGGATCGCGCTCGTGACCCGCTCGTTGTCGAGCACGTAGCGGATCGCGACCGAGCGGACCGTCGGCGCCGGGCCACCCTTGACCTTGCGGAGCGCGTCGAGCTGCTCGATTCGGCGCTTCAGCTCTTCGGGGTTCCAGCGCTCCGCGCGATGGTCCGGCGGATAGAACTCGCGCTCCGGGCTCCAGTGTCCAGACAGGAGGCCATAAGAAAGGATGCTCCGCGCGAGGAGGCCGACGCCCTCGGTTCGGAGCTTCAGCGAGAGCGCCTCGACGTCTTGGAAGAAGAAGCAGTTGTAGGCCATCTCGAGGACCTCGGCGCCGCGCTCGATCGCGCGTTCTGCCACCGCCTGCGTGTTGGCCGTCACGCCCCACGCGCGGATGCGCCCCTCTGCCTTGAGCTTCTCCAAGAGCTCGATCGGTTCGTCCTGCGCGAGCGTGACGAGCGTCGGGTTGTGGAGCAGGACGATCTCGACGACGTCGCGCCGAAGTCGCTCCTGCGATTTCTCGAAGCTCATGAAGAGGTACTGCTTGTCGAACTTCTTCTCGGGGTAGCCATCGGTGCTCGTCCCGAGCTTCGTGACGACCTGCGTCTTCGCCGCGGGCAGGCGCTTGCCGAGCTTGCGCTCCATGTCGCCATTTCCGTACGCGTCGCACGTGTCGAACAGCGTGATGCCGACGCCGACGGCGCGATCGATCGTGCGGTCCACCTCGATCTCCGAGAGCGGACCGTAGCCATCGCCCGATAGCCCCCACGTGCCGAGCGACAGCTCGCTCACCTCGAGGCCGGACCGTCCGAGCTGCCGCTTGCGCACGCCGCGTCTTAGCCGCGCCGCGGTATGCTCGCAACTCGAGCGATCGCCTGTGGGTCGAGTGCAATCGGAAGAGGCCATCTCTCCGATCTCGGGAAGGAATCAGAGACGAGGATGAGATCGTTCGGCTTCATCGGGTGGGTCCTGTTCGCGCTGGGGCTCGCGGCGTGCGGGGACGCGAAGCAGAGCGCGCCCGCTGGCGCGCCCCCGGCGAGCGGCGCTGGGACTGCTGCGGCGAAGCCCCTGACGATCGCGGCGTCCTTTCCGGCGCCGAAGCGGCTCGTCGCGTTCGGGGACGTGCACGGGGATCTCGACGCGACGAAGCGAGCGCTGCGCCTCGCTGGGGCCATCGACGACTCGGACGCGTGGATCGGTGGTGACTTGTTTGTCGTCCAAACCGGCGACGAGATCGATCGCGGCGACGGGGACCGCGCGATCTTGGATCTTTTCGATCGGCTGCAAAGTGACGCCAAGGCGAAGGGCGGCACGTTTCTCGTCTTGAACGGCAATCACGAGCTGATGAACGCCGAACTCGATTTTCGCTACGTCACCGACGGCGGCAAGAAGGCGTTCGACGATCTCGGGGAAGAGCGACCCGGCGTCCCGCACGTCGACGAGGCCGAGCGTGGACGCGCGAACGCTTTCTTTCCCGGCGGCGTCTACGCGAAGCGCTTCGCGGAGCGGCCGATCATCGCGGTCGTGGGCGACAGCGTGTTCGTCCACGGCGGCGTCCTGATGAAGCACCTCGACTACGGCATCGACAAGATGGACGGCCAGGTCCGCGCCTGGCTCCGAGGTGAAGCTCCGAAGCCGGACATCGTCATGAGCGAGGACGGTCCGGTCTGGACGCGGCTCTACAGCGCCCAGCCGTCCACGAAGGAGTGCGACGAGCTCGGGCGCGTGCTCGACAGACTCGGAGCGAAGCGAATGGTGATGGGCCACACGCCGCAAAAGCCCGACATCAGCTCCGCCTGCGGTGAGAAGGCGTGGCGCATCGATACCGGTATGTCGAAGTACTACGCGGGCAACGTCGAGGTGCTCGAGATCACGCCAGGCGGCGTGAAGGTGCTGAAGGAAGACAAGTGACGCTCGCGCCGACCGAGCGTCACGGGTTTCGATAGAATGCCCTGATGCGCGGCTTCGCCTTCGGCACGTTCGTCACCTTGGCGTGCCTCGCAGGGTGCACCGACGAGCCGGGGACGACCGGTCAAGGCGGGCAGAGCAGTCAACTCACAGGCGCAGGCGGCGCGTCTTCGCAAGGCGGCGCGTCTTCGCAAGGCGGCGCGTCTTCGCAAGGCGGCGCGTCTTCGCAAGGCGGCGCGTCTTCGCAAGGCGGCGCGTCTTCGCAAGGCGGCGCG